>Ga0126329_10000174_pt1 | contig 13023 bp, 4 predicted proteins | sample InaspJWI85metaG_FD_104915 | JGI IMG/M metagenome (GOLD analysis project Ga0126329, IMG submission 104915) | Marine gutless worms symbiont microbial communities from Oahu, Hawaii - Inanidrilus sp. 2 OAHU.JWI-85 metaG | ecosystem: Host-associated > Annelida > Digestive system > Unclassified...
GATTTTTACCCTGCCCCCTATGCCCTAGCCTCTGCCCCCCAGTCGCAAAAAGGTGGCGCCGCCCATGGTAGTCACGGAAAAAGGGCCGTTAAACGGGTGTGTGTGTGTGTTCTACCTACGTGGTGAATAAACGACATATTTGGTGCCCAAGTTGGGGATGATCACACTGCAGCTACATCATTACACCAAGATGTTTGGCACAAGTCGTAAGTCCCATATGTGCATTTATTTGCATGGTGCAGGGTGCTGGTATGTTTAGTTGCTTTGGTGAATTCCGACTTGTGAAAGACGGGGAGACAGACAGAAATGGACGGGAAGACACAAGGCCGTAGCATATACCGCGCTAGCATAGCGTCGCGCGGTAAAAAAAATTGTCGACAACTGCATTGTGTGCAGGGGTCACTGTGTAGTGGTAAATTTTGATTTGGGGGAACGGTTTCCGAGACCTAGGTCCCAGCAACGGGGGACTAGCATGCGCCCCCGCGCACGGCGTGTAGCTGTGCTGGAGGTGGGTGCGGGAGAGGGTCGCCCCCTCCCGCTGAGGGGCTCCGGGGGTATCAACCCCGGATATTTTTGGGGGCATTTTCGATGCCAAATCCCGCGTTTGGGGGCAATTTGGGCTAGAAAATAAACTGATCGACGGTCAACCTAACGAGTACGACGTGATTTGCCGCAACGCCTCAGTGTTAGCGTTCCACCTGTGGTCAACGATCGCCGGAGCGCCGTTCCGGCTCCAAAATATTTACCGGAACGGCGTTCAACCGCGTTCCCGACACCACTACACCCGTGCTACCTGACCTGTAATACATGCAGACCCTATTGGCCTATGCATGTTCCGAGTATGTTGCTAGCGGATGAATGACAATCTGTTCGCTACTTTTAATCCAATCTCTTTACACCCAAGCTCGTGCCACCACATGTGACCTGATATTATCCAGAAATCATGAAAAGGCATATCTTTTGATTAACAGTCGTCAATGCTGATATGCATAAAAAGACAGTCTTCACGCACCTGAGCAAAACAGCGACTGCATTTGGTGCAGCAATAATCACAATGCGGCATTTATAAATTACGCTGATTTACATCTGCGGCTACCTGTATTTACATACGGCAGCCGGCTACCCGCTACCGAGCAATGCAATCACAGCGCAGGTAAGCGATGCACGCATCGCACACGGCCGTAGCATCCCACCAGGCCGCCGCCGACCACACAGACAGGTAAACTAGGTCAAGTCAGGTCAGAGGTCAGTGCACTAGAGATGCGCCGATCATTTAATTTAGTATACGTGTCCCATACGACACCGTAAGCGCTTTCTAAAGTTTACTCTTTCGCTTCGCACGCAATACGGCAGCCAATAACAAAACACAGGTGAGTCTCAATCACGATGCCAGCAAGCTAAGATAGAGGCATGATTAGGCCTACTAGTAGGCCTAAACATATGAATAGGAACCTACAGGGTGGGCCAAAAAACGAAGCCACAGACTCATGACCATAATTCTATCAAATCTTAACCGATTTACAAAATTCTTTCATTGAAAGATTCCTTAGTACATTTGCAGTTAAACGGATATTAATCATCCCACCGCGCCTTGCATATGTTGCTACATTATTTCGTGAAACATTAATGTCAGCAAAACAAGTCATTAACGACACATTACAAGGTATTGTGGCTACAAATTGAAGGTGTGGTGGAGTTGTTAATAATCAAATTAAGAAAGATTTATTGCTGAGTGTGTGAGTGATTTTTTTTAAATCGGTGAATATTTTGGCAAAGTTACAAGCAAGAGCATGATTGTCTCATGCACTTTGCGCACCTGGCCAACACGCTGCTAAAAGACGAAGAAAGTGCACGAGGCAATCACGTTTTTGCTTGTAGCTTTGCCAAATATTCACCGATTTAAAAAAAAATTCACTCTCAGACTCAGCAATAAACCTTTCTTAATTTTGTTATTAACAACCCCACCACACCTGCTGCTACACTATCTTGTAATTTGTCGTTAACGGCTTGTTTTGCTGACATTAATGTTTTACAAGGTAGTGTAGCAACATATGCAAGGTGCGATGGGATTTTTAGTGTGCATTTAACTGCAAATTACCAAGGAATCTTAAGTGAAAAAAATTTGTAAATCGGTTAAGATTTGAAAGAATTATGGCCATGAGTCCGTGGCCCCATTTTTGGTCCACCCCGTAAACAGGTGACAGTGACGTAATTTTAGCACCAGCTGGCTTTCGCCGCCATCTTCTGGGTAAAACTCTTATAAATGTTTTTTCCATTGATATCGCTGAAATATGCTTTGTTGGCAAGATAGTGATCATACAGACATTTTCATAAATCAACGGATCGAATGTTATTTAAATAACACGATAAATCTTCGTCCCTTAACTCCACACATTATGCCATGTCATACCCACAAAATGACGATCGTATTCTGTGACGTCACTTCGCCATGTATATAGGAAGTAGCTCATCACTTGCCGTGGTTTTCGATTAAAACTGGAAATGACAAAATAAAATTGCCATCAGTAATTCAGTATGAGCATACCCTGTATTCGACCGGTCGAACGACATTGCGTATATTGGCCTGACCTGAGAAGACAGCATGCATCATCAATTGCAGCGCGCCGCATGTGTCTATCTTCGACAGCTGATAGCCTACATTTATATATCGTGGATTTTAAACGGCTAGAACGGAATTTTTAGTATCGATATTGGTTACAGGGGCTTGAGACGGATGGTTGCCAAATTGCGTCTCATCTACTGACTTCGGCATCAGCTTGCGTATATACAGAGGGTTAAGTGACGTCACATAATCTGTGGTCACGATACGATAGCCATTTTGTGGGTAGAACATGCCACAATGCGTTGCGTTAAATGGCGAAGATTTATCGTGTTATTCAAATAACATTGAATCAGCTAATTTAAGAGAATGCCCATATGATCACTGACTTAGGCTACCAACAAAGCTTCATAGGCATATTTAAGCTCTGTCACAGTGACAAACATTTATCACCTACAATATGGCGGCAAAAATCAATTGGCATAAATATGGAACAAAATTACGTCACCTGTCTCGGCCTATTACACGATGAACGAGTGGTAAGTCGACTATTTCTTGAAGGAAACGAACTAACGCAGCTAGTGGCGGATAACACGCACTGCATATCGATTCACAGGGAAGCTAGTTACATTAACATTTTGTCAATTCTTCGAGTATACTACCGTACCGTGCATATAGCTTAAATGGAAAGCTCTATGGTGCCGTGGTTGAAAGGACTAGCCGATCGACGCCATAACGGCGATGCAACACGGCCGGGGCACGCCTAGGTCATTTGATTTTCTGTGTACCTTACGCGCCCAGGCTGTCGCATAGCTGAGCGAGTGAGCAGGCTCAGCTAGATGCAGGGCTGTATTGTCGACTAGCTGAATGTGGAAATAACACTGCGTTTACTATCATTCTATGAAGCTAAATGTATGTGAATTTCCAGCTTAGGGAGGGGGGCTACACGCTCGTGATTGTGAGTCGGTGGTGTCCCGCACAATAGCCTCTCTGTTCAATATTTTTGTTAGACCACTAAACTTCCACGTACGTTGCCTGCTTATGATAATAGTGAATTTTTCAGTGGGTGATTTTAGACAATATTTAGTTTAGATATTTGAAAAGATTTATTTACCAAATGCCAATTGGGAAAATCTGTTGTGATCATCACATATACTGAATGACCATTGACCAGGCTGACATACTTTTAATTGCACTCATTGCCCATCTTGAGCGAGAGAATAAACAGTTGCAAATGGAGATTATGGGTCTACTTACATATGCCAAATTTGCCTTGGTCCTGATCGGCGACAGCGGGTTGGCAGGCAGTTCAAATTTTCGTCAAAATAGCGGCAATTCGGCGGATTTTCCCTTCTAACTTTTGCCATTCATTTTCACTTTCCCTCTCATGCTCTTCCTTTTTTCCATTCATGTTTCCATCGCATTTTATTTCCTGGATGGGGTTGGGAACTTGGAACAGTAGGCCTATGGCTTGCTGCCGGTTTTGCAGCAGCTTGGCGTTGCTTTGTGTGATATTAAATACTCTTTGTGCTACTGTTTGTTTTTGTTTATTGCAATTATTTATGCCCAAATTACGGAAATGTATGACTCTATATTAATTTCAGACTTTATATCGAAAGATAAGCTTTATAAGACCGAGCTTATAGAGTGCGACACTTTGTGATGGAGGTTAGCCGATTTCGTTCCGTACTGTCTTATGCTGTCACTCTACTGTTACACTTACCGGCATTTAGCTGCAATAACACATTTTATACAAGTACCCTGTATCTCTAGGTCTAGATCACCAAGTATACAGGAGCGACAGTCGAAATTTCAAAACTTATTAGTCTGACTATGCACCATAACTGTCACTAACCCTAACCCTGACACTATCTTCACATTGCATCACACAGAAAAAAAACAAGTCTGTGTTCACCTACCTATGTACGCTGACAACTTGGTACTGCCGCATTCGCACGCCCTTACTGCAGCAATTGATCGATATCTCCAGCCTGCCGGGCCCACAGCAGCAAACCTGCAGCAGCGGGTTTGCTGTTGTAGGTCCATGGTGGGACAGACAGACAGACACAGAGACGGACGGACACCATACCATGATAGACCATGTCTTGCATACGTTATATTCCCCGCATACTCTGCAGCCAGTGCCAAAAATAGAAGCAGGCCTTTTGGCCTCTGTATCCAAGAAATAACGTTCGGGCACTCGGGGCTTCAGCTAGATTTATGATACAGGACTTAACAACAGTTGACCGTGGCTGCAGCACGTCATTGAGAAGGTCAGTGCATTTACTGTACCACCAACGATCTTGCTTACAAAAAATATTGCTGAGTCAGGCCTGTACTGTTTGCTGGGGCAACACTGGCGAATCTGCAGCAGGAGCAGCACCGAGGCTGGCAGTGAGACAGCTGGAAGGACGCATAATTGCAGATTCTGCAGCAAGCTATGTGGATTTGGGCCGGCGTGCCAGCATACACACACACACACCGTGTTGAGCTGACCGCCCGCCAGCCTCCAGTCGACCGGTCACTGTGCCACCACGACTATAGGATGAGCATCCCACAGCCCGCAGACTCGTACGTTGTCATTTGAGATGCCACACCTGTTGTTGCTGCTATGCCTACACCATGGAATGCCAGGGTCCGCCCACCTACACGTATGTCTATCCACCGCAGTGGCGGCCGCACGTTGGTCTAGGCTGATAGCTGCTGCTGCTGCCTCTACGTGAGGCATTCAAAAACTGCCCACGGTGCTCAGGTGTCGCGCAGTTTCTCTGCAAAAATAACCCCCTCATGACCGTTCACAGGTTATAAGGAGGCCTCATGCCAAATCCGGTCCAGATCCGTTGAAGTCTGTGGCCGGGCATAGGGAACATACGCATGGAACGAATCAAAATTATATATTAGATGAAAGAAAGACTAAATTATGATTAGTGTTGTAAATTTTCTAGATGCAGTCTGTTGGTATATAGGCCTGTGACTCGTGACAATCACACCGACCCTAGGCTTTACAAATAGCAGTAAGTGTATTACTGTAGTAAAAGATAAAGTAACGAAAGTACCTGAATACACTATGTGCACACTTGTCATGTCTGCATTTACGTCATACAGCCGATGACAGCAATAAATAAATAATGGAAAATTTCAGAAAACTTCCGGATGGAAATTTCTGCAAATTTCCCAACTCACGACCCTAATTATGATATACAATTCCTCATGCCATAGAAATGCTTTACTTTTGTACAATAATTCTTGATCAGACTGGAACTTGTCTTAGTGGTGTTTAAATGCATTAACAGTTTTGGCAGAAGTGACATGATTATATAAATTGGCTACTAATGCCTAGAATGAAGTTTCTTGGTACTACTTGAAATAACTTCCGTGGTACTTGGTACTAAGAATTGCATAACCATCCTCATACATTTACATCGTTTCCACAAGCGTTGAATGCAGCAGCACAAGTGGTCAGTGGCATGAGGAAGTTCAACCATGGTCTGATGCAGGGCTACTACATGCTGGTCTTCACTGGTTTGACATGCCTGAGCAGTGAGTGCATCAAGTACAAACTGTTGGATGATGCGCCAGTGCCAGGAGGGCACTGCTGCACAGTATCTGACAGCACACTGGCTACCACTCTCTGAGACTGCGTCACGACAGCATCTTCGTTTGGCTTCCAGTCGTCAACTGACAGTTCTGCCACATCGGCGGGTCACATATGGTGGTTGGGCATACGCTGTCACCAGTCCGTCGATATGGAACTCACCACCGAAACATTTATGCGACCCTTTCTAGTTCCTACAGCACTTCTGTTTTTTGCAGTCTTCTCAGAACATTCCTTTTCTCAGAGGCTTTGGCGAGGCTGTGCTCGATAAATCCATGTTTTACATTTCATTACATTACCAGTTGGCATGAATGATTCATGCTAACAAGCTTACAACGTCGTCAGCTGGTCTGTCCTGTCTCGAATTACAGGGTGGCACAGGGAAAAGTGGAACATATAAATTTTATGCAAGATATCTCAGGATAAACAAGTCAAAACTTCATCAGATTTTCTGCACACATTACCTATGCCTGTGGTGTGGTACACCTCTGGTGGCAATGGCATTGTGATATGTTTTGTACTTCCAGTTTAGTGGATGGTGTCATTTTTCAATAATGGGCCCAATGCAAGAAGGGTGTAGCTCAAAGTGACTCGCCAGGGAGCAGCACAGATTTTACATCGCAGCACGTACTTAAACTGATTTACCAGCGGGCAACATGGAACCACGGTGGAGACTGATGTTTGTGATTGCCTTGTTTTTCTTGTACCCCATCTTGTGAATACACAGTTCAGAAATCTGACTGCTTGTTGTTCATACTGGCGATTGGCGTAACAGTACGTAAAATTCTCGCTGCTGGAGCTAATTAGCAGTAGTAGAGTTCTGCTGGGATAATGTTTAATGTCTTTTCTGTGCACAGATGGCCAGGAGCAATGATGTGGACGGTACTGCTGCCGTGTCTCTCGCGGGTTTTTTGTTTGGCAACATTGATGCAAGTGGACAGCTAGTTGACGATGACGTTCTTGACGAGGACAGCCGACGTCATCTGGATGGACTGTCAGCACTTGGAGTCATTAGTCCGCTGGTTGACGAACTTCGAAGTGATGCTCACACTACTGATGACGATGAGTCTGAAGCTTCTTCTGAGCCGCAGAGCAGTACGTCAACCGATGCAGAAACGTTAATGGATACAAAAGCTGATGACGCACTTGATTATTCAGACATCAGTGAGATGGTGGAAGAGACTAATGACAGCACCTCTGTGTTTTCGGAATCTGCAGTTATAAATGGAGACATCAAGTTAATGCCACGTCCGAGTCAGCTTTCAGATCGGACTGATGAAATTGATGTAGATCGTGTCAAAAGGGAGAGCCAGTCACCGAAAACGATAGGTGAAATAAAAGATACTAGTCACAGTGGTCTCCATACACCATTGGCTGCGCTCCTGCCACCAGAACTTGCTGATCGTGATGTCCGCGAATGGTTTCCAGAATTTCGGCCGGGTAGCGTTCTGAGATTTTCAAGACTGTTTCGGCCATCTCACGCTCCGCACGTCTGGAAACGGAAAAAGAAAAAACCAACTACACCATCTGTTGAAAAATCTGTTTCTGATAACAAAAGCAATGCTGCTCCATCTGCTGATCTACAGCAGTGTGAGGCAGCTAACAAACATAATGAACAGATGGAGATTACGCCCGACGGAAATAAGATTGTAGATAACATGTCGTCCTTTAAGTTGAATTTGGGTCGGAAAGCAAGGCCCGAGGAACTTGCACAGGATGACGAGGTTCTGCTGTTGTCTGCCTCGATGCTGAAGAACGAGAGTGGAAGTGGTTCGGAACGTGGGCGAGACATGGGCCCTCGTGTGGCTGAGTGGAGATATGGTCCTGCTCAGCTTTGGTATGATATGCTTGGAATTAGTGAGTCGGGTGATGGGTTTGATTATGGCTTCCGGCTGAAGGAGACGTCTCAGGAAAATACAGAGCAAGTGCCTGAAAACTCTGCATTCAAAGTCGAGTACCCAGATGAGGCTTTTCTGATGGTCACTCAAGTGCAGTGGGAAGACGAGGTGATATGGGATGGCGAGAAGGCTCGCGACAAGGTCATGATGTCTGTTCGACAGCGCGGTCCTGCAGCTGGGTGGATTCCATCGACGAATGCTCGGACCATGCAGCAATACATGCAGCAGTTGGCGTCCAGTGGTGGTGGGCCCCTAGTACCTGGCTGGTCAGGAAGCCAGTCAAAGTCAATGATATCTCAGTTGAGTGATGGCGCACCGACAACAGACACATGGTACAGCATCTTCCCTATAGAAAACGAAGCACTCGTGTATGGTCGGTGGGAGGATAATGTCATCTGGGATGCACAGGCTATGGACTACATTCCGCAGCCATCTGTGTTGACGCTCGATCCCAATGACGAACATCTTATCCTTGAAATCCCTGAAGACCGTGATGCAAAAGTCAGTGCACCAAGCACTAATGTAACACAGGAGGTTACAAGTACCGGTACATCGAAGAAAGATAGCAAGAGGTCAAGGATGTTGCTTGGCAAGGCTGGTATCCTCAAAGAGGATGAGGAGGAGAAGAATAAAGAAGATGAAGCTGCGTCAAGCATGCGGAATAAAGATCCGTTTAATTTGTCCAACGATGAATACTACAATCCTAAGCTAACGACGGACGTTAGTTTGAGTCGAAATCTGGGTGCTAGTATTATTCAGCATTCAACGCCAGCTGTTGAGCTGCGGCAGCCGTTCTTTCCAACCCATATTGGTCCAGTTAAGCTGCGCAACTTTCATCGCCCTCCTCTTAAGCGTTATTCACATGGTGCCATGACTGGTTCTGGACCTCATCCAGTCTTGCCGCTGCTGAAACAGATTCATCGGAAAGAAAGGCTTCGTGAGCAAGAGCGGCTTGCAAGTGGAGGTGGAGAGATGTTTTTCATGCGCAGCCCAGATGATTTGACAGGCCGCGATGGTGAACTGATTCTTGCCGAATATTCCGAGCAGTATCCTCCGCTGTTGAACCAGATAGGCATGGCTTTGAAGATCAGAAATTATTACAAGCGTCGGCCCGGCAAAGAAACAAATACACCAGAGTTCCAATATGGTGACTTGGCATATGCTCATACGTCGCCATTTCTTGGTAACCTGGCACCTGGGCAGTGCCTCCAGACATTTGAAAATAACATGTTTCGTGCTCCAGTATTTGAGCATAAAGTACCTTTCACAGACTTTCTTGTCATTCGTAACAGAATGCATTATTATATCCGTGAAGTTGAAACTATGTTTGCCGTTGGGCAACAGTGTCCGTTGATAGAAGTCCCTGGGCCTAATTCAAAGCGAGCCAACAACTTTTCTCGTGACTTCTTACAGGTGTTTGTCTATCGCCAGTTTTGGCAGAGCAAAGACGAACCTCGGCGTATAAGAATGGACGAAGTACGGAAAGCATTTCCGTCGCACTCTGAAAGCAGCATTCGTAAGAGATTGAAATTGTGTGCCGACTTCAAGCGTACAGGCATGGACTCGAACTGGTGGGTGCTGAAGTCTGACTTCCGCCTACCAACCGAGGAAGAGATTCGTGCGGCCGTGGCCCCTGAGCAGTGCTGTGCCTTCTACTCGATGCTGGCAGCCGAGCAGAGACTTAAAGACGCCGGCTATGGCGAGAAGTCCCTGTTTGCTCCGGAAGATGACAATGAGGAGGACTCAGCAACGAAGATTGACGATGAAGTAAAGGCTGCTCCTTGGAACACAACTCGCGCGTTCATTTCTGCCATGAAGGGCCGATGCCTGCTGGCGCTGACGGGCGTGGCAGATCCGACCGGCTGCGGCGAAGGGTTCTGCTACGTCAAAGTGCCGAACAAGCCTGCAGCAGCTAGAGCAGCTGACGAGATCGCCTCCCATCACACTCCCGTCAAGCGAACTGTCACCGGAACAGACGCCGATCTGCGTCGTCTGTCGCTGAAGGATGCAAAGCAGCTGCTTCGTAAGTTTGGCGTTGGTGAGGCTGAGATAAAGAAACTCTCGAGGTGGGAAGTGATAGACGTTGTCCGCACCATGTCCACCGAGCAAGCCAAGCTTGCTGCGGCGCAGGAAGACGGAGACACAGGAATCAGCAAGTTTGCACGTGGAAACCGCTTCTCGGTTGCCGAGCACCAGGAGCGGTACAAGGAAGAGTGCCAGCGCATCTTCGACCTGCAGAACAGAATCCTCCTGTCCGATGAGACGCTGTCCACTGATGATGACTCGAGTTCGGACGATGACTCGGACTTTGAGGAGATCAGCAAGAACATCGAGAGTATGCTGGCAAACAAGAAGACGAGCACACAGATCAGTCTGGAACGTGAGGAGGCAGAGCGCATGGAACTGCGTCGGATGATTCAGCAGGGCAGTCTGCTGGGCACGTCCGGTAAAGATCGCAAGGACAGGAAGGGTGACGCCGGTACGAAGCTGGCCGGCGGACCACAGACTGGCACCAGGAAACTGCGCATAACTCGAACGTTCCGCAACGACGATGGCGGCGAGTTTACCCGGACCGAGATCGTCAGCAAACAGAACGTGATCGACGCGTACATCCGCATCCGCGAGACGAAGGACGCGAGCTTCATCCGACAGTTCACGATCCTGGACGACCAGGCGAAGGAGGAGATGAAGAAAGAGCGGCGGCGCATTCAGGAACAGCTGCGCCGCATCAAGCGCAACCAGGCCGCCGCCGACCTCGGCCTCACTGCTGCTCAGGCACGCATACTGGCGCACTCGCCGGCCAAGAGGAGAATGAAGCTGACGCCGCTGAAGCTGGCCAAACTCATCAAAGCGCAGAAATTACGATGCGGAGCTTGCGGGCAGAAGGGTCATATGCGGACCAACCGGGAATGTCCGCTGTATAATGGTTCGGTCGCCGCTGCAGCTGCTGCTAGTAGCAATGCTGCAGTCTCTGCAGCAGTTGAGAATATCGGACCAGTTGCCATGTCTGAAGAGCAAGAAGAGCAGCTGGAAAAGTCAAACCTGGTGGACGAGGACCTCATCAACATCGAGGGCGTGAAGATGAAGATCTCGAAGCAGTTGGTGAAGCACACGGAGGAGGTAAAACGGCGGTCACTGGTGCTCAAGTTCCCGAAGGTGGCCGCGGCCGCTGCTGCCGCTGCCGCCAAGAAGAAGCGAAGGATCGGTGGGCTGGGCTCGACATCAGCCGACTACCTCAAGAAGCCGACGAAGGTGGCACACCGGCGGCGTGCCGACCCTATGGTGACGCTGTCGACGATCCTCGAGACGATACTGAATGAGATGCGCGAGATGCCGAACGTTCAGCTGTTTCTGCAGCCTGTCAACCCTAAACTCGTTCCCGACTACTATAACATTATCCGGCATCCGATGGACCTGCAGACTATACGGTCAAAGCTGCATGAGCATAGGTATGCAGTCTGGGTCCTTTCGTCCACAGACGCTTAAACCGTAGATTTATGCAGCACTTTGTCATGAGCTACTCATCTATCAGAAAATTTTTTTAACTTTTAAAACGTGAAAATTTTTTTGAATGTTTAAAAACGTGATAAACATTGTTTATCATCTGTCATTGTAAAATAACGTAGCTTGCTGCGTAGTGTAATCATAGACTTGTCTGTGCCTTCCTGTATTATAATTTTACTACTGGGGTATGATGCATTGCTCACGTGTATTAAATAAGGTTGGAAACATGCAAACTGTCATTTAAATACTGTTTTGTGTTATATTTATGCTGAGGTTTTTATAATAAAAACGTTAAGAAACGTTTTGTACATCTATGTGCTCAAGTATGACATCTGTTAACGAGGGATCACACAGTTCCAGTCACCCATTTGTTCACAAGTGGATGATACCCTTTGGCCTGTACTGATTTCCCATCCTGCTTAGAATAGGAGGCTGAGCTGGCCTGTACACATCCACCCTTGGTGGGATTTGTATCTGTCTTTTCATGCAATAGTCGGGCATGCTACGATACTGAATGACTGACTACTGCCGCTATATTTAGTTCATTGTATCGTACAGACCGAATATTGATGCCAAATGCATATCATTTTTACTGCATATTTGTTGCTGCATTATATCATCGCCGACGTCACTGGTAAAACAGCAGAGCCTAACTGACTACCACCGTTATATTTAGTTCACTGAGGTAGCATCACATCCCACTCATCGGCTTTACTAAACCCATCATGCGTTGCAGGTACGTGTCTCGCGAGGCATTCCTGGTGGACGTGAATCAGATCGTGAGCAACTGCGAGCTGTACAACGGACCACGGCACTCGATGACGGCCGCCGCTCAGCGCATGATGGACCTGTGCTTGCAGCGCGTTGCCGAGAAGGAGGAGAAACTGATGAGGCTGGAGAAAGCCATCAACCCGCTGCTCGACGACGATGACATGGTCGCACTGGCCTTCATCTTCACCACTGTCCTCGAGGACCGACTCATGAAGGTCTCGAATGACTGGTTTTGTGTGTAGTTAACCATGTCAGTGAGTTAACAGTCGTTAGTCTCTGTGTATGGGAATTAGCTTGAGCTTACTTGCTTACTTGGTGAGGTACAGAGATGGCGCACAAGGTGCAGAGACGGTGTGGATAACACCATTGAGGAGAACTGTAACGTCTTGGCCTTTGGGAAGTATTTAGGTATAGTGTGCTGATAGTCATTAAGCTTACTAGGGTAAAGTTATAACTCGAATATAAAATATAACTTAGACTAATATAGTGTGCTATAACAGTCAAACACTAGCTGTAAATACAAACTGTTTTACCAACGTTATACCTTTATTTCAGTTTAGTATACACAGCAAATGCCTTCAGTGCTTTGATGCTGTTGGTTGGGTGGCAGGAAGGGCATCCGGCCTGTAAAAAACTGAGTGGTGGGGTGCTGGCATGGTTATCTGTCTGGAGCGAGATGCAGACTTGCATATGGC
>Ga0126329_10000175_pt1 | contig 12954 bp, 11 predicted proteins | sample InaspJWI85metaG_FD_104915 | JGI IMG/M metagenome (GOLD analysis project Ga0126329, IMG submission 104915) | Marine gutless worms symbiont microbial communities from Oahu, Hawaii - Inanidrilus sp. 2 OAHU.JWI-85 metaG | ecosystem: Host-associated > Annelida > Digestive system > Unclassified...
ACTGTTATTTCTGAGCATATCTGTTTTCTACTTTTAGTTTTTCTGTTTTTACACTTTTTAGTTGTCGGTTTCCGTGCGGTAGATTAAGCTGACTCATGTTGGCTTTCGAGCGCACGTTAATATAGCATCTCGTATCGTATCGTTACATTTTGTTCAAACTCAAAACAGATATCACAGAGCAGACCAGCTGGTTCAGTTTCAAGAGCCATTTGAACACACACATACACCCATTGAAAGGCCTTTTTTCCGGGACTAACCAGGTGAGATGGTACCAGAAAGGTAAAACCAATCTAGATTTTACTGAAGCAAGAGACAGTGAGTGGCAGTGGCATCAGCTGGGCCGTATGCAAGTCTGCACCTTGCTCCAGACAGACAACCATGCCAGCACCCCACCACTCTGTTTTTACAGGCCGGATGCCCTTCCTGCTGCCCAACCAACAGCGTCAAAGCACTAAAGGCAAGAGCCATTTGAACACAGATAAATATACAGTAATGCTGTTTATACAATGACGAATTATTAAAACTGAAATAATATAAATATAATACTCAATCTGGTCTTTGTGTACATAATCTCTTCAAACATAAAACTATTCATTACTCACTAGTGCTGCTGCTGCTGCAATTATTTTCAAAATGTAATAGACCAAGTTCCAGTTATTTGCCAAATATACAGATGTAGCAGAAAACAGCATCATCATCATCAACGTACATAATACTGCTTTGTATGAGGTAACATGTTCCAATAGTCAACTCCAATTCGATACAGCACAAGACCAGAGGTAAAAACTCCTGCATATCTAATACTGCAACACACACGGAACAACTAAGTTCACCACTGACACCAACTTAAGACACATACAACTCAAACTCTACTGCTGCCTTTTTCTGCAAATAGTACAGTTGCATTTTGTTAACTGTTGTACTAATAAACGAATTCTTTGAATGGATGAATGAATGAGTACTTGCTACACACACACACACACACACACCCGTTTAACGGCCCTATGTCCGGGACTACCCAGGTAAGCAGGTACCAGAAAGGTAAAACCAATCTGGATTTTAATGGAGCAACAGACAGTGAGTGGCAGTGGCATCAGCTGGGCCATATGCAAGTCTGCACCTCGCTCCAGACAGATAACCATGCCAGCACCCCACCGCTCAGCTTTTTACAGGCCGGATGCCCTTCCTGCCGCCCAACCAACAGTGTCAAAGCACTGAAGGCAACTGAAGTACTTGGTACAGAAAAACAAATCTCGTGCCACAGCAAAATTTTCCCAAGTCCACGTTCCATAGTTTGGGACAAAGTTCCAGAGAGAACTCCATATTTTTGTGGGTACCCAAATTTCCTTATAACACAGTGTAAGATAGGTTACAAGAATCATCCATAAAAACAGCTAGATCCATTGAGCTGTTCTGATGCAATACTGGCTTGTGACAGACAGACACAGATACACATACACAGAAGACAGCAACAGCAAGATCATGCTAGCACAGCATCAAGTGGATTATACTGGTAAAGCAAATAAAGGTAACATATGTGAACGCTACGTATATGACAAATTCGTTAGCATTTAATGAAGAAATGAGCTCATATCTCCACTTACCAGATACCAAGACTTAAAGACAATCCCAAACAAAACAACCAGAACCACCAATGCATACTCCATGGCCGGCTGCAAAACACACACTAACACAAATACACTAACAAACACAAACAAATTTGTAAGGTGGACATGGTCAGGCATGAAAGAAACAAACTATCTTCGAGCTTTAAATGCAAAACATTATGTCCACATTGTACAAACTTCATACAGCTTCCAACTGTGGCAGAACTTTGTCGGTGGTGTTAAACTTCGACTGTCTAATCTAGAAACTGCACTGCCAGTTACACATGCCAAGTTTAAGCTTAGAATTTCTTGTGGGTTTAACAATGCTGTATGGCGCAGGTAAACGATATTTAGAGTGCAATGTGTAACAGGAACTCCCAATAAAAAAGATGCAGAGTAACAACAGAGTTTAAAAATTGCACCAAATAAATAAGAAAATAACACACGTGTTGTTTTCACGGCAGAATTTTCTCTCTGACAACAAAACAATCACGATGACTAGCAGCAACATGGACTCCATAAGCATGAATCTTGACTGAACTAAAATAGAATTCTCTACAACAATAAAAATCATCAGTTTAAACAGTCAGAAAAAGTAAGCACAAAGTATTTACACTGGTCACAGAAACAGTATTACACAGCTTTGATGTTTTAATATAGAAAGTTCAGAGTACAAAATATCTCAAAGTTAAGAGTAACTCTAACTGCACAAAATATTCATAGCCACATACAAAGAGTTTGAAAAAGGTCATATAAATCATACCCATTATAATAACAGCAGCAGCAAATGCAGCTGTCCATCTTGAAAAGTTAAATTCCTTCATCAGATAATATGCAGCAACAGGCAGTAAACTGCCAGACAAAGCTGGAACAAGGCGCAGATACCAGATTGGCACAGTTGTTGGATAACCTGCATGACAAGTGTTCTACTGTCAGAACCTCACAAACTACACAATCACTGCCGTACTTCTTAAATCAGACATCACCAACTAGACAAACACGACTGCACAGTACTACTACTACATCCGTTAACGGCCTCTTTTCCAGGACAACCTCGGTAAGCCGGTACCAGAAAGGGAAAACCAGTGTGGATTTAAATGAGGCAAGAAATTATTGGGGTTGGGGATGCAGTGGCATCAGCTGGAACATATGCAAACAATCTTCACCTCTCTCCAGACAGATAATCACACCAACACCCCCATCATTCAATTTTTCACAGACCAGATGCTCTTCCTGACACCTAACCAACAGTGTCAAAGTGCTGAAGGCACCAACATAGCCACATAGTAATTACAAATATGCGTAAGGCACTAAGCATAAGAATCATGAACAGGTCACGTGACTGCACGAAGCCAGACCAAGATCACTACTGAATCTGCTTGTGACTAATTGTCTATACACTGCAACCTCATTATAACGCTCCTCGTTAGAGTGCTGTTTCAGTTATAATTCTCACACACGATGGACCCCAATTTTAAGTACCTTTTCACCGTAATTACCTCTCTCGAAGTCGGGTGCATATTATACACACGAACTGACCAGCCTGCCAGTTTCCCAGAAGTGACAAAAGTAAAAGTCACTGTAAAAGTCAGCTAAGAGCACTTGCTCAGTTGTAGGCCTTTGTAGCTGTTGCTTAATGCCGACTGCATGCACACGTCAAGTTTCAACTGCCGCATTGGCCCACTTGACGTTCTAGGCATCGGTGTGACAGCCAACTGCTCTCCCCTTCCCTCCCGCCGTTCACCGGGGACAGTAATTACGAAATGATGATTGTATGCGAAGGCAGCACAGCAGAGTTGTGCAAACGAAAACGTTTCTGTGAATGCACACAGATGCGTTCACATTTGACTACAGTATATATTTTACTACTTTGTGTGTTTTTTTTGTTTTTTCTTCTCTTCTTTGTCATGTGAGTATGGATGTGTGCGTTTTAGTAGATTTTATCTTTTGTTCTTACCTTATGGGCAGTTGTCATTGCTTTGTAGCCTTTCTGTCCAGCTCATTGTGAATTGCTACTGCTTGTGACTGCTGATTGCTGGAGCAAAATAAAACGAATGAACGAACGAACGTTCAGGGACACGAACTCGGGGATGCAAATTGCTGTGCATACGTGCATGTGTTTGCGGACGCGTCCGTGACACTGGACGTGTCTGCAAACGCACGCCGATGCGTCCGTGAACACGTCCATGGTGGACTCGAACGTTACCTTGCGTTAAGTTGCAGACACTTGTAAGTCGTTATGTCTCTAACTGCTGACGCTGCCGATGGTAAGACTGGATATCGATCCTCTGCAGACACCTGCGGACGCAGACGGTATTTCTGGCTGAAGCAAAAATGTTTGCATCTGCACATCTCTCATCAGTAGTGGCAGGCATCAATCGCGACGGCCGCCACCGTGAGCCTATTTCGCTACTGCGCTCATTTCGTTATAACGTTCTTTTCACTTGGCTCCCATCATGAGCATTATAATGAGGTTGCAGTGTATCTGCAGAGTGGGTATGCCAAAAGTAGGTAGTCAGGTGGTCTGGAAATTGAGTCATCAGTGGGGTCCAAACGTACAGCCCTGCAAACGTATGGGAACAAAGTCTATTACGCAAATGCAACTATACACCTTTAAACCAGATAAAAATAACACAAGAAATGTGTATAATCCATATGTGCCACCACAAAACCGAAAAATACATCGTATTATGATATTCTATTCAAAAATTTAAAAAAATTATTTACAAACCTTGGCCTATATGCTTTGCTGCAAAAGCTCCGTCAAAACCAACCAGCCAGCCAACAAATGCTATTATCATTGTTCCAAGAGGAGGATTTGCAGTGAAGAAAAATGTATGGTTTATGTAATATCCAACAAAATGGCTAAACTGCAGCTCATCAAATCTACAACAAAAAACACAAAAATTTACACAATATCATTAACATCAGGTGTGAGACGAACAAAATCACTTTGTTCCTCATTAACGTTCTGACCATTAACAAGTGAGATGCAGTATGCTTGCATATTCAAATGAGAAAAAAATGACAGCAACTCTGTTACACTAATTAATAAATCCACTGCTACTGCAGTGTAAGTTAACTGTTTTGTCAAGTACAAGTAGATATGGGACAAACAATCTTTGTTTACTTGCTATATAGATGCTGTTAATAAGGGATTAAAAAATGCAGTGCAACACAAAGGCCTATATATGTTTACCCAGTATATAATATCCAACAGAAGTCTGACTGTAAGCTCCACCAGGGATGCTAAGTTCTCGAGACCAGTATGGTCTGGAGACCACATTTTTGGTATCAGTCTCGATCTCATGGGAGGTTGTCTCCAGGTCTCTTATCACCATGGTTGACTCCTAAATCCTAATCAAGTTATTTAGCCAGCACGTCAAAAGTGATAAAGTTACGTGCATTTGATTAACAATCAATGTCTATAGCGAGTCAGTTCAACACACCCAGCCACCTGCCAGAAAGTGTCGCTGTTTGGCCACTACAAAGTGACAGCCACACAGTCCACTACATCTCACAGGACAAGACACCAGCCGAAGTCCTCACCAACTACCTGGAAATGATAGGCATTAGTGAGATGCAGTTGTCTGAAGTATTTAAGATGTAACAGTTTAGTAGCATCCACCCACTGTTAGAACGAGTGCTGTGCGTCCCTGCTAGTTCAGCCCCAGTTGAGCGCATGTTTTCCCAAAGTGGTCTGGTTATGAAACCAGTGTTGTAGTCAAGACCAGCTGTAACAAGACCAAGGCCAAGACCAAGACCAGCTCTCTCGAGACCAAGACCAATACCAAGACCAGCAAATGAGACACAAAACGGGTATGCATTGTTGATAATAGAACAGCTGTTAATTTTTCATCAACGTTGTAAACTGCCACAATGTCTTAGACTAGTTAGTACTAACTGCTGACAGTTCTAATACAGTTCACAATAAAAACACCTGCATAAGGCTGTACCAGCATTCACAATTCAGCATGACACTGCTAATAAATATTAATTATTGATTAGTCTTGAAAACAGCCGAGACCAATGCTTCAAGACCAAGACCAAGACCACAGAATTTTGGTCTCGCGCAGTCATGAGAACAAGACCGTGGTCTCGAGGACTACAAGACTGTATGAAACCCAACAGAGCTAGAATGTCTGCAACTTTACTGGAGGAACTTGTTTTCCTGAAGTGTAATGACTGTTGAGTGTTGACTACTACAACTGAATGCATTGTCTGTAGTCTAGACTCGTCATATTATATTGAACATTTTGCTTGTGTTGATTTTACCGAATTTTTATTCCTTATGGTCGCACAAGACATGTTTGGTCTCAGTCTCACACTCTCCGGTCTCATTGTGTTATGGTCTCATTAACAAGCCTGAGCTCCACTGCCATTAATCACCAAAGCACATGCCGCACTTACTCACAACCTCCTATAATGTTAATGTTAATGCCAATGAGGAGTTTAAGGTGACACTTCACGAACAAGTCTGTTGCAGGGGCACCTTACAGTATTAAAAGTTACAGTCTGTCACACAGCTGGACACTATGGCAAAGAGTACGACGACTGAAACAGTGAGTGCCGTCTTGATGTCGCGGCAGAACTGCAGCAGCGATGGCGCAGAACGAACAGACGACGGAAGAGCATTCCACGCTCGAGCAGCAGTCACTCGGAAGGCTCAATCACCCAGCGTGATGCGTCGTGTGGACAATAATAATGCTAACAAGCAGTAAAGGATAATAACTGCAAACAAATGCAAATACTTGTGCAAAACAGCTTACACGACAGCAGAGGGGGTGTTAAGATCGATGAGTCTCGACGCAAAACTGGCAACAGATAAACAACAAATAACAAAATCGACATCAAACAGGAATCGGCAAGTTGCTTTCCGTGGCTTTTTATCAGCATCATAGCTCACTGGATCACTGTCAGCTTTGTCACGCATCGTTGTAATTTGACTTAGACCATATAATTTCAAAACTTTTGTATACTTAACAAACGGAAGTTGACTTGCCGAAAAGATGCCACGAGCCGGAAAGTTAGAAGTTGAACTTGAAACTGAAAAATTCGTTCAAGCTGTAAAGCGAATCGGACCGAGCATAGGACCATCATTTGGAACAGCTACCGGTATCAAACTATCAATCATTTTGCAGGAGGGGGGCGGGGGCAGAGGACAAACACGAAATCTATGAAGACTATTGTCGTACCACTGCAAACGCAAACAGAAAAGTACAACAAAACAAACAGAAAACGGGTGCTACCGAAAAGTCACCATAAAGCCGTATTTTGTCGTTTTATTGCACGCCAGGGGCGATCTACTGCTACAGCATTCTGTCTGTACATTAGATTTATGTTATGCTATAGCGGCTGAATCGATCGTAACAATCAGCGATGGTGTAGCGCCGCGGTTATACAAAGGGTGACAGTGACGTAATTTTGTTCCATATCTATGCCAGTTGATTTTTGCCGCCATCTTGTAGGTAAAAACTCTTAGAAATGTTTGTCACTGTGATAGCGCTTAAATACGTTTTGTCAGTAAGTCAGTGATTATTCTGAAACTAATTAATTCAGTTCTATTTGAATAACATGGTAAATCTTCGCCATTTAACTCAACGCATTATATCGCGTTATACCCACAAAATGGCGATCGAATCGTGACCATAGAGTCTGTGACGTCACTTCACCCTATGTTGTATTGCCATAGCTTTGCTATAGCCTATGCGTGCTGTCGGTTGTTTTAATGAAGGCCTAATGCTGAGCCTAAGGCACACTTAAGACTAATAGACTTCGCAAAATTCCAACTGGGATCATCGCGACGATGACGCTGGTGGGGTTGATTTCGAGCAATCACTCGTCATATTTCGCAAACGGAACATTGCCTAGCTACAGTATGTGGAATGGTATCATGATCCAATTTTCGTTGCCTTTCAGTCTATATAACGACTGAATACAGACATTTCGTTTGGTACTCCTTCCCCTTTTCTGTTTCGATAATGCAAGTTATTCTGCGATCTCATTGAATAGAATGAAACAAAACCTTTGTCTGCACTCTGCATGGACAAAGCCTACCTCAGACTGCTACTTCTTATGATAGCAATTAGCAACTGTATATGTTAAGTAGGGCTGACTGTTAAGTACCGAAAGTAATCTATTTACAATTTCTATCGAGGTCAACATTTTGTTGTCAACTGTAGCCAAAATATCGGCCTCGATTTCAGCCTTGCAGCATTGTCTTCGGCCTTAATCTTCTGCCATCGGATTTAGCCGCATGGCTAAGGTTGAGGCTGAGGCGAAAATCTAACAAATGGTCAAAGTAATTTGACACAAGGCCGCATCACCGCCACCCAATGACTACAATCCAATTGGCGCCAATGTGCACCCCATCTAATAATGGTTCCTTGCACCAACATGAGCCTGCCCCACCAAATGGCATCTTGACTGGTTCGGCTGTTTTTGCCAGGCTCACTGGTGCCTAACACAGACAGACCACAGAATGTGCAACATCTATATGATACAATGTGGCCTAATAATCACTAATGGTGCTATACTATGGACTTCCGTAAAATGTCAACTGCAGTTCGTATCTACATTTGAGACGGCAATTTAACACAACAAAAGTTATTCAACAACACAAAATGTTACACATTAAACACTTAAATTATGCAAACAAAGATCTCTCGTGTCAATCACTGAACTGATAATAAATCATGCCATAAAATCTACTTTCAACGTGACATTTAGTGTCTAAGCAGTACTTGAGATGTCACAGACTGTTCAAGTCACTGACAGAACAGAACTATTATAGCTTATTGCCTACATTGTACTTCACACAGTCAATAAAGGGCCAGATCATCGAAAAACAAAGTAAAAGCATCAGCACTCAATAACTGCAATGAACTCATGTACTTAACAACCAAAACAGTGCAAAGCATCATCATCTGCATTACTTAAAACTTACTACTAACAAAGCACTTATGACTACAACGGTACAGTAACAAATATTGCCAACATAATACTGATCATTAGTGCATAATAAAATGCCATAAAGACAGCATGAACACACTGATAAGGAAGTGTAATGCCAACAGGCAATAACAGTCTTAGATAATACAATAAAACTCGCAAAAACAGCACCATCGTGATAAAAACTCAAAGGTTTGCAGACTAGCAGCAAAAGTGGAGATCAAGCAGTGACAACTAGTGACCAGTCAGACAGAAAGTGACCAGTCAAACCTTAACTACAATCATGTTACACAGTCAGAATTCCGTAAAAAACGGTTATGATGAAACTTGCAGATGAACTAAGTCAATGATTCAAGCCCAGACACGACAGCATCAGCAGCCTGAAATACATCACATGACTTGTCATATTCATGCAAATCATTTCATAAGTTTACAGCAGTACTACAGACAGCAGCAACAAATGCAGACATTAAACAAGTCTCTGTTCAGATTCCTATGTAAGCTGACAATGTGGCACTGCCCACATTCGCCCACCACTGCTGCTAAGCACTGGTCGCGCAGCAATCAACTGATATCTCGTGCCCGCCTAGCACACGGCAGCAAACCTGCAACAGTGCTCGACTGTTTCATAAACCCTGCTCTGCATACTATGTGGGCAGTGCCAGCAAATAAGGCGAATTCAAATACAAATAATGAAAGCTAATCTTAATTTATCAGATTAGGTAGAAGACGTTAGAGTTCTCCTCAGCAGTGTTAAATGCACCCTACACCGTCTCCAGAGAAATGCAGAAATTCACATACATAATGATCAGCACATTTATGTAGTAAGTACCTGAAGTCTACATGGCTTAAACTTCGTGTGAGTATCCTGGTGACAGTGACTGGCAAACTCGCTTGACGCGCACCAGTTCATCTTTAACACACAACAGCTACCACGTGTCAGAGTGAGACTCCTACAGCTAGCTCTACAACACACATAACTAGAGGCCTGCCATTTCACGATACTCTACAGCAAGCGAAAGTGTGCTTGAAGTTGGTGGACTCATTAGCAGCTGGCAACAGTGGGTCCAATCTAGTGATTACACACTATGTGCAACGTTTCGTTTAATAGTAAACAAATAAGTATTCTTTGTGTTAGTAATTTGTGAACATCACCCCCAACAAGTCCGCCACAGCTCCTCAAAAATGGGTAAAGGGAGATTTGCACATTTTCACCAAAATGTAGTGCGATATCCCTTTTTAAAAGAATATTTTTCCGTTTTCACATGTTGAGCCTTTTGGTTATGACAACTAGCCAAATGAAGGCACTGTCAAATATTTGGTAAAATTTGGGACAATTTCCCCATCTCCCAGAAAACAGGGGACGAGGCAAAGAATCCAATCGCGCATATTAAAATTTCACCATACCCCCAACTGTCCATAACATACCCACAAGCCATCCATTCACTGGTTCTGGGACCTAAAGGCTCACAAAGAAAAACATAAAGAAATAAGTAACAGAGGTAAAACATACGACTGTCATTATAGTATATACCGAGCAGACTAACAAACATTTTATAACAACTCAGCCTCCTACCCTATGTGGGAAGGAAAATGAGTAGCGGCTGAAGTGCAGCAATGCTCTGCTACTGGAGAGTAAAGGCAAGTATAGCTCATTCCCTCTGTGGATGAAAGTGTGGGTGGCACGTAAAACACCATACAATCTCCAGTGCATTACTCTGTTTTACATTAGTCAACTTCCAGTCATGACAACACTTGACAAAAACACCCAGTTACAGCAGCATTTTAACAACTGCCTCTTAGCACAACTTCATGCAACAACAACCATCACCACCGTCTTATGGCCATTACACAAGCCAACCTGCATTAACTGACACCTCCAGTGGAGAACTGGAGGATTTTGTTGGTGCAAAGTTTTACTGCCCGCATGCCCTTGCTGATGGCAACCAGTGTATTCGGATTAGGGAGAAGATGCTGGAGTTCCCCTCAACAGTGTTATCTGCACTGTCTCTGTACCACAACTAGATGTAGATGGTCATACCATGCAGACGATCGACCTCTGCCTGTAACTTCAACACAGTTCTCTCAGATTCATTCGAATGAGATTCAGACTAGACAAAACAAACCACTCACCAGATAAACTTGGCAGCACTGTCAGCATGGAACTCACAGTACCAGTGAACACTGTGTAATGGCATTAAACAGTTATCTGTATTTATCACCGATACTACTATAATACACAATGATATGCCCTGAAATCTGTCAACTTCAAGCTAATAAGTCTATCAGACGACATGCCAGACTAACATACAGTATTAATACACCTTAACTGAGCTACAAACAGCAACAACACAACCACCGTTTTATGCCCACTATAAAGGTCACCCTGCGTTAGCTGGCACCTCCAGCTAAGAACCGGAGGATTTTGTTGGTGCAAAGTTTTACTGCCTGCATGCCCTTGCTGACAGCAACCAGCCATGACAGTGCTAACAAGTTCATGTGGTAACTGAGCTACAAAGTAAAAATTAAACAGACCTTCACTAACAAAAACTTTAACTGTAGCATAGGTGTGCATAACGGTTCCCTTCGGTGCAAAAGAACTTGTTTTGACAACTGGATGGACATTGGCCAACAAAAACTGACCCAATAATCCACGAATGTTCTCTTTCGTTTCTGGGACATTGCCCCAAATGCAGTAAGTCAGCCAGCAAAGGAAGGCCAGTTAAACGGAAACTGAAAGTCATAATAGTAATATTAAGAGTTCAGATGCTTGACTTTTTACACAACACGTATAGATGGTGATCAAAACTACTAGTTAATTCATTTTCGTGAAGTTTCAGTTATGGTTCTGTAAAACAAACACTAATCAGCTTTTCCGTGCACCTTATGGAATTCTGTGATATATATCACATTGTAACATACATCTGGGACATTAATGTAAGTAAGTAAGTAAGTGTTTTTCTATGGCACCACATATCAGAAGTCACAGAGCGCTGTGTTCATGCTTCCCAAAAAAGGTGTCCCTCCAGCTGTCGTTGGAACAGTCAATAGGTGATGTACGAGGCTGGAAGAGAGTTCCACAGGTGAGGTCCCACAGCTGCAAAAGTTCTGTGGCCATAACTACTGAGTGTTTGCGGCACCATGCAAGTCGAAACATCAGCTGACCACAGACAGCACAGAGTGCGAGACGGCAGTCGTCGGCCAAGTAGAGAAGCACCTGCCTGGACAGCGACTGGCGAACCAGGCATGCCACACTGAACTTAACGTGCTCTCGGACGGGTAGTCAATGGAGTTCGCGTAATACAGGCGAGATATGATCACTGCGTCGCGTGCCAGAGATCAGTCGTGTGTTGGCATTCTGCACAGACTGCAGCTTGCGCAGCAGAGTGTCTGGCAGACCATAGAGCAGCGAACTGCAGTAATCCAACTGGCAGGAAATAAACGAGGCAGCTGTGGTTCTTGCAGCTTACACCGTCATCAACTGGATGAGTGGGGTGAAACTGTCTGAGCTGGTAGTAACCAGACCGACAGAGCACTGCGACGTGTGCCGATAGTATCAGCCGGCTATCGAGGATAACTCCAAGGTCTCGCGCACTCTCAACAACCTGGATGGCGGTCGACAACAATGAGATGTTGTTGATGTCGACATGCTTCAGCTGCTGGCCAGAGCCAAGCCACATGACCTGGGTCTTGGTCGGGTTCAGCTGCAGTCTGCTGGCTCTCACCCACTCGTGAACTTGATGTCGTGGACACAGACAGCGAAGACCATACCTCGCTGACTAACACGCCCATATAAACTCGGCTGTCGTCATCATTTCTTCACTGATACTCTATTCTGTTATCAAGGAATACAAAGCATCTTCTACATTTACACACACAAATCTGCAACTTACAGTTTTCAGTCGATTGTTCAGGTCTTCCAGTACTTTGCCATACTTCTCCTCACGTTGTTTGTACTACACAATAGTTGTCAGCTCTCAACACACTGTTCATGCTTCACAAACACCAGTGCTAAAAGAAGCAGAACTAGTGGCTTTGTGGATGGACCTTACATACTGTGCGATGGGCCAGCCTGCATCAAGTAGTAGCCTCTATCTTAGCTACAGCACAAGGCCTATGTGATCCGCACTCATCCACAGCTGCAGTACTGTAAGGACATGACACTGTTGCTCTATCCACACAACGATTGGCCGCTACAGTAATTAGCTGATTTCTAAAATATGACTCTCGGTCTCATAATTAACTAATTCGGCATACTGCTGATACCAACTGCTTTTCGTCAATGTATTTCACAGATGTAAATTGTGAGCAACAAATAATTGGATAAAATGCACACAAATCATACAAACAACAACCATTACTACTACAACCATTTAACGGCCTCTTTTCCAGGACA
>Ga0126329_10000176_pt1 | contig 12921 bp, 5 predicted proteins | sample InaspJWI85metaG_FD_104915 | JGI IMG/M metagenome (GOLD analysis project Ga0126329, IMG submission 104915) | Marine gutless worms symbiont microbial communities from Oahu, Hawaii - Inanidrilus sp. 2 OAHU.JWI-85 metaG | ecosystem: Host-associated > Annelida > Digestive system > Unclassified...
AGGAAGAACTCGGGGACATTCATTGAAGCTGGTTAAATGTCGGTGCAACAGGGATATTAGAAAGTATTTCTTCTCTCATCGAGTGGTGTCCAAGTGGAATATGCTGGCTAATGATTCTGTGATGGCAAGGACAGTTAATGGTTTCAAGACCAAACTGGAACGTGAACGGGCAAAGAAGATGGGTCTGTTTCTGGACGGGGCCGTGACGGAGTTCCGGAGCGGCCGTCCTGCAAGTATCCTGCAAGTAACACGCGAACTTTGTAAAGCGCCGCTCTACGTAATCGGTCAGAAAAGCGGACATATTTCACTCGTCAGTGGTCACAACTCACACAATACACATTAGTCTGAAAAGTCTGTTTAAAACTGCAGCACGTTGCTACGATAAAGATGTCGTGGCAGGCTGTTCCACGCATCCGGCCCACATGCACTTGGGCGCTTTGTGGGCCTACAACAAGTGCATGAGCAGGGACAGTTTGTATGTGAGACACTGGTGTTCCAGGAAAAACCAATGACTCTGTGTAGCTGCTTCAGCGCCGGTGTTTTACATGATAACACGGTTTTGGGTCAACGGCAAATCCAGCAGCCGGCGTTTAGCTTTTGCTGATGAGTCGACAGCAGATGTATGTTGCAGTAGTCGCGTCGCAACAGCAGTTATGCAGACTTAATATTTTACAACCGTCGAGATGCGTGACTTCTCGTAGATGTCGGAGATGAGAAACTCAACAAAAGCTGACATAGTTAGCTTAGTCTACCGCACGAACCAAAAACTAAAAAATGGAGAAAAGAAAAACTAAATAGTAAAAAAACGGATATGCTCAGAAGTATCGTTGATCAGTCCACGGTTGTAAGAAGTTGGTAGGTAAGTGAAAGGACCTTGTATTCAATACGCTCATTTATATTTAACCAGTGCAGAGACCGCAGAATGGGAGTGACAGATGATGACAGATGAATGTAGCCAACGCTGACTTGGCAATCGCATTGCCCGTACTGTTAGCGTCACAGCACAATAGCTCTAGCCTTTCCGTATACTAACCACTGCAAAATATAAAATAACAACTCTATGTTGATGTGTTTTGTTTACGAACTAAGAATCAAATAAATAAGAGTTATTAAGCAGAATGTAAGCGAATTCATGTTCCCAGTACCGTGATAGTCTGTTCACTGTTGTAATTATGTGATAAAGTAGCCAAATACATTGTTTATTGTTTGAGTTTGGAGTCTTCTTGGGTGTGCCACGCCCACCGCCGTCTGACACTTCGGCAGATCGCAGCAGAATACCGCAGTATGCTGTTGGAAACCACAGCCTGTGTAAAATGCTGCAGTACATTACTACCACTGTCCAGGCGGAACATTCGCTCACGCTTTTGCACATCAAAATTTTACACATCAAATTTTCACTGAGAAAGTAACTCCTTCTATCTCACATGCTGCTGCAGAATGAAAATAGTGCCTTAGGAATACTCAGATGCTGAAATATGGCATTAGACAGGTCGAAAACATTAGATATTTATATGGAATTTCAAGGAGTCGAGTGGCAGGGAAGACGTATAAAACGTGCTTTAAAAGAAGACTTTCACTAAGACTGGTATCTTTGTCTCCGTAGACCACCGCGCAGGGACGCCCATTACATAGACAAGCATTTCATGCCCCAGCTGTCGCTACTTGTCAAACGTGGTCTTGCCTTGATAATTGGCAAATCTCCGATGGTTGTAAATGTACTCGACAGACTCACGTATGTGGCCTTGTCTTTCGCATGTATCAAGTGGATGGCAATGGCAAGGTTGTCGGACTGTGCCTTCGCCTGGCCACACACACAGAGATGGATAGACAGGTCGAAAACATAATGCATCCAGCGGCCCATGGGATGGGTGGCAGAGGCATAATGATTGAACGGACTGGTGCTGATTCATCATGATTGGCTATGGTCATCGCAACTTGGAATGGTTTAACTCTATTGAGCACTTAATTATTGTTTTATTCAATAATCAGTGCCAGATTAAGGTGTGTGCTATTGATGCTGCAGCATTACGCCCCTTCAAGAAATAGGCCCATGGCCACGGACGAGAAATAGAAAAGTCTTTCTCTCTATTTTGGTTGCGATTTCTCTGGTTGATACAGTTTCTGGAAAATTATTAAAATTGTTGCCACCAGATGTCACATTTTAAAGGTAAAATGCAGCAAATTTAATTTCAGCTGGGGCTCTGCCCCAGATCCTGCTCGGGGAGCTTACAGTGCTCCCCCAGGCTCCCTAGCTGGATTTAAGGGGCCTACTTCTAAGGGAAAGGAGGGGAAGGAAAGGGCCTATGGGGAGCGGAAGGAAAAGGGGAAGTGAAGGTGGTTGACATGGCTTGGCCCGACCTTTAGTTTAGTCTATGCGATGCCACTGCTGCAGCATCAGTCCCAATTTGGTCTTAATCCGGCTCTGTCAATAATTATTCTAATAATTTGATTATTACATCTGAAATGAACGTTGAAGTGGATTTGTTTAGACAGTGGATGAGATGGGTGTTGAGTTGGAAACTATTGCACCTGGTGATGGTATGTATAAATAGTCAGTTCTGATATAATTTGCAATTTAGTGTTTCAGCATAAGATTTGCATCATGTATTTTATAAACAGTCTTACCTGTGAATTGTTTATTAAGTTGTTCTTGTGCTGTTGTTTAACTTCGTCTTCATATTCTGGTAATGGTGCTGAGTCGACTTCAACAGTGTGTACAAATGAATCATTTTCCGATATTTAAATCTAATTTTGTTGAAGATTGTCAGCAGACATATGCCTGTATTTTGGACCACATTACAACTCACTAAATGTGGTCAAATTGTTAATGATTACTACAACTTTCACCTTCTGTTTGTTGTACCTGACAAATATCTAGTGCAAAACTGATCGTGCTTGTTACTTAGTTACTGTTTACTTACTAATTGCTAAATATTTGCCTCTCACTGGTCTCATTTAATTATTTAACTAACAAATGCTAAATACTGCTTTTTCTTGGAAACTAATTAGTATTGCAACTTTCAGTTGTTGTTCTGCGAGACTTCTTTCAGGCAATACTGCAGTTTGGCCTCTGAAAAGAACCTTTGGGCATAACAGAAGCAGATTTTTCACAAGTCTGATGTCCCTCCGGTCGCCCTGTAGCATTTTCACGTTGTCAAAGTACTGATGGGAACTCAGAACAGTGATATCCTCACACTGCCTCTTTCTTTCTTGATGTAGTTCTGAGAAAATAACTTGACATTATTCATGCCAGTTCTCCAGCCACAAAGTTCACCGTGTTTGGTCTTTTTCTGCATGTGTTACCACATTTCCAGTTGTCAAACTGTAACCACTTATGTTGTTACTTAACACAGTTTCGAATTCATTTGTCTTTTGGCTTGTAGCATACTTAATGGAATATTTGCAGTACATCTGGGTGGCTCGGTAGGCGAGTGGTTAGTCTGCTGGATACGGGCGCAGTAGAGCCTAGGTTGAAATCGCAGCTGCAACGCTGTCGGGTAACAGTCTTAGGCAAACTGTTCACACCCGTCTCTCTCTGTTCATGAATCAGCAAAATTGGCAGCAGCCCTCTTAAGGGTTGCGAGGGTAACTGCAGGCCTGGCGGAAAGTAATGGCAGCCTAGTGCCGGGTTTATGACTCACATCACCTGCAGGCTGACTGCCAAGAACTGGGAACAGCTCCGGAACCCTACTGTCGGCAATCGAGTGTTTGCTGCCTTTTTTGCAGTACATGTGTATGATTGACTGTAATAACTATTGCATTGGTGTAAATATACAGGGTGTACGTTTCCCAAAGATGGACAGTGGGTGGTTGTACATTACACAGGTGAGTTGTCTACGTTCTGTATATTGCATTTTTAAGCTGCTTTTTGTTTTCCTTGAATTTTTTGAAAAATGTGTAATGTTAATTTGATGAGAAATTAGACAGTGTTTCGCTCAGTTAATTAACGCTGTTAGTTCCGGACCAGGAAGGGCATCTGTCCCGTAAAACTTCTGTCACTTTTACTGAGGTTGTCTTCCGAATCAGTGGTGGAAGAAAACAAATGGAGGACTGGTTAAGCTGTAAAGCAGCCAGTAAAACAAAGGTAATCATAGTGGTTATGACACTGATGTTGATTTAGTTAGTCAAACACTTCCACTATGACCTTGCGATCGGAACTTTGACCTCAACAATAAATGGACAACCTTCTTCTTAATCGCAGATGATTGGGGGTTTCTTGAGTTAATGACAAGCAGTAAACATAAACAGTGAACCTTAATTTACGAGTTGTAAATTAGTAGTTTTTTTTGTGTGAATATTGGCATGTTGTAGAACATATAGTCTTGACATAGAGTGCATGTCATGTTATAACAACCTGTGTGTTAGATAAGTCGATAGCCTGATTTACAAAATATCTGACTATTTATCATAAGACATCTTAAGTATATCATAAGATCGACTTACGATAGTGACTTACAGCATGCTAAGATTTCTATCAGAAATGTCTTAAGCTTATTTACGAACGCTATGTCACACGATCTTACGATTTTGCAAGTGAATCGTACCTAAGAAAAGCCTTGCGTTCTTCGTAACATGTTTTGTAAATTAGACGTCCGTCGTAAATCAATCATAACTTTGGCTTTATCGTATTACAGTAAATCGCGCCTGCAATTCGTCATCCTTATGATGGACACACGGCGCATGAAATGCTGCATAATAACAATAATAATAAGCTAATCGTAAAGTTGTCTCAAGACATTTTGTGAATCGGTCCCGCACATTACAGTTTGTAGTGATGAGGGTTTGTCTGTGGTGGCAGGAAGCCTGCCTGATGGGAAAGTGTTTGACTCTTCGCGTGAACGCGGCAGACCATTCTCATTTCAGATCGGCAAAGGTCAGGTCATCAAAGGTCGGGCGTCATGCTTTCCAATACTGCCACCGCTCTCTGACTGATCTGTTGTTACCAGAGGCGTCGATTTCAACGCGGACCTCGGGTCATGACCCGACCACGTTTGAGGTCTGTTGGGTCCAACCCATTAGTGGATCCGAACAAGTTGTCGAGGTTAAAAATTACTAACCGAATGGTAGTCATCACCAGGCAGGATATCCCAGCCTAAATGCATAAAAAAATTATCGGCGGCAGACGCTCAGCCCTGAGCCACTTAGCACTAGCCGTGCTCCATAGCTTGATTATGGGGAGGTGATTGGAAGCGATGCGAGAGGAAAAAGAAAGGGAAAGGGATTTGGAGATGGGACCCGACCAGATTTGAGGGAAAATCGACACCCCTGGCTGTTATATGGCACTAACTCTATGTTAAGTCGAACTTTGGAGTATACACGAGTCCCGGCCATCCATTAATCATTATTTCAGGACGACGCATGGATAGTGATTTTTACCTGCGCGACGCTATGCTCCAAACTCTGGACTTGGAAAATTTCGCCACGGCATGTCGATCGTCGAAGCGTGTTATCAACTTAGCTCGAGAAAGGCAGTCGCTCAGACCGTGATAAACTGGACTGTGATAAACTCTGTCAACTAAGTTTGTAATACCTCCGAGCTCCGATGCTCGACCACTGCAGTTTATCGCACAGATTGTCAAGCTCTGTCTGCAGCACGATTTTGTCGCGCGGGCCAATTAGCGACAGCTGATACTTGTTTTGGTACTAATCCAGCTGTTTGTTGCCGTATTTTGACAAACTCTCATCTCCTTGTCTCGTTTTGCTTCAGTAGTATTTTATTGTTTTATGAGCTAACTGCACTTACTTATTATTATTACTATTATTAATGCACTGAACTGTGGCAAGAGTTTCTTCATTATTTGTGAGTTTATTGAATAAGTTGCAGATCAGCTCCTTGCATTGGTTACAGCAGTTTTTTGACATGCAGCTGTGTCATAACATCATGTCTATTTTGATTGCATTTTACAGGTTGGGATGAAGGAATTAAGAAGGTATGTACCATTCCTTGCCACTTTAGTTTTAACAAAAAAGAACTACTGCTACGACTACACCCCACACTGCCTCTTTTCCAGGACAAGCTAGGTAGCCGGCCCCAGAAAGGTAAAACCAGTCTGGATTTAAATGAGGCAAGAGATGATGAGGTTTTGGGATGCAGTGGCATCAGCTGGACCATACACGAACAATCTGCACCTCACTCCATACAGATAACCACACCAACACCTCATCACTCAATTTTTACAGGCCGGATGCTCTTCCTGATGCCCAACCAACAGTGTCAAAGCACTGAAGGCAACTTTTCACCTAAAAAGAAATGTTAGAATAACAGTCCATTTATTGACTTTATTTATTTACTTTACCCAGGTAAACCAGTATAAGAAAATAACATTCGTTCATTCACGTCCTGTAGTTGTGGTTATTATGCCGCGTAGTTAATTAAAGTTATGTATTTCTTGCAATCTGCGGCATCTTCCTTGTGTAGCTGTTAAGTTTAATAGTCTTTTTCTAGAACCTCGCTTCAACTCTTTCGTACAAGTCTAGGCTAGGTACGTAAATAGTTCCATACGGGTTGTATATCTGCTGAACATGGCTGAGCATCTTGAATATAATGGTGCAGTCTTTCTGTGTAATTCCGTTAAGCAAAGTGGTTTTCAGAACAATTTAGTTTATACATGTGCTTTGATGCTGTTGGTTGGGCGGCAGGAAGGGCATCCAGCCTGTAAAAAAACTGAGTGATGGGGTGCTGGCATGGTTATCTGTCTGCAGCGAGGTGCAGACTTGCATATGGCCCAGCTGATGCCACTGCCACTCACTGTCTCTTGCTTCAGTTAAATCCAGATTGGTTTTACCTTTCTGGTACCAGCTCACCCAGGTAGTCCCGGACAAAGGGCCGTTAAATGCGTGTGTGTTAGTTTATAGTTATACAATTTAGTTTACATGTTTTTCTCAGTTTAAATATTGCCAGTAGCAGTAAATAGACATTAACACCGGCAGCACGCCTGTGCTCTATATGTACGTGTAAGTCGACTGTTGTTGTTGTTAGCTGAGTGTTGGACAAAGAGTAAAGATGACGTGTCCACCAAAGTACGCTTACGGCAAACGTGGCTTCCCGGGAGTATATCCTTTGTTCACTGTAAATGTTTGTCATATAAACATGTCACTATTTTCATAATGGCACAGTTTACTGCGGGAATCCCAAAGGTTTGTTTTGAACAGACTTGGCCTGACTAACTGCAGATAACCAGGGCATATTAAACAAAACAAGTAGTTTAGTAGCAGCAGAGCATTTACTTAGCACTGAATGTTTACTTATGAGACTATACACTTTTTTTCACTTTTCACTTGGAACTGCAAGTGACATTAAAAGATACACATGGCTGTAAACACATTATGTTAGTCGATGAAATGGTGATTTTTGCATTGTGGTATTCCTCACTTCGTTAAAGCTCTAACAGCTAACAGTAGCACTTGAGTGACCTGTTAGGCTCCACCGAGTTTCTCTTCGTTGACGTCAGTTGATGAAGAATATCAGTGTTTATTCTGCTCACCTTGACTTTGGGGGGGGGGGGAAATCCCCCTCCCTTTCCGTCCACTCTCCACCCTTCCCTCCCCTTCTTTAGATTTGTATTGACGTTTTTGTATTTTAGATGTATTTTAGCTGTTTGTGATGCCTTCAGTGCTTTGACGCTGTTGGTTGGGTGGCAGGAAGGGCATCCGGCCTGTAAAAAACTGAGCAGTGGGGTGCTGACATGGTTATCTGTCTGGAGCGAGATGCAGACTTGTATATGGCCCAACTGATGCCACTGCCACCCACTGTCTCTTGCTTCAGTAAAATCCAGGTTGATTGTACCTTTCTGCTACCGGCTCACCCGGGTAGTCCCGGACAAAGGGCCATTAAACGGTTGTGTGTGTGTGTTTAGCTGTTTGTGTTTGTGTGGTTTGTGTGCTGCCTGTATATGGCGTAATAAAGAATAATAATAATAAATAGGCCCCTCCACTCCCTCCTCTCAGAAGTAGGCCCCCCATTGCGACTAGGTAGTCTGGAGAAGTGCATAAGCTCCTCCAGTAGGTCTATGTTTTGGTACATTTAAGGCATAAATTTGCACCATTTTGAGTGCTTAATGACGAATAATTTCCTGTGTTTATTGTCCGTTAAGATAATGCTTCCGTGATATATTTATAATTCATTGTCCCTGAAAAAATGTAGAGCACACAATTTGGCAGCCGTTTAGGGAGAAGTTGTAAGTTTTTTTGGGGGGGAGGGGGCAAAGTTCCGCCCAAAAGTTGCCCGGAATAAACGCAGGCTGCAGATGAATTTCCTTGACTGAGAGCTCACTATACCGGCCGACGCAACACTGATATTTGACATCGAGTTACTCAGCATGCAGTGAATGCCGAGCGAGCGACTGAGTCGACTGTTTGTTTAATAATCAGCTGAAGATTGTTAAGTCTCAACCTGCAGTATTGTGCCAAGGCATTGATCGGTCTGTTGCATGGTTCGGCTGGGCTGTCCCGTGGTTCCGACACAGTGATGTGGCCGCATCTTCCAAGCCTACCAAGTCGCAGTCTGCATGCAACATGCTGAATGCTGATGTGCCGCAGTGTTAATGGCTGCTGCATCGCTGCTGACTGAATCGTAGTTGGTCGTGGCGTTGAGAAGCCAGTAGCGTAGCCACAGGGGGCATGCGGGCACGTGCCCTCCCCCAACTCCAGTCCGGCCGGGTCATGGGAATTGCCAAAATCCAAGGAGAAAAAAATTGCAGGTGCGTGGGGGAGAGGGGTACTGAATCATCTTGGCCAAATTATACTGAAATGTGCATTTTAGTCACAAAATACATCTAGAAACTGAATTAAATACGAATTACGCGCCATGTATTCAGTTACGTATTTCAAATACTTCGTTTCAGTTAATTGACAACTCTGCAAAAACAAACACGCAGAACAACCTAGGTTTTTCTCATGCTTTACCAGCGGCTCATACACTTTAGCTAAATACACAAAATTGTGCATGGTTTGGCAGCCAAATATCCGTAATATGCTGTGCCCCGTACCTCCAAATCATGGCTACGCCACTGTAAGAAGCTGTTATGACAGTCAAATTATGAAACTGGGGGGGGGCGAATTCACATAAATTGTCTTAAGACTAATCATAACATATGTCTTAAGATTAGGACTGGTACTGACTAATTTTTTAATTGATTAATCTCCAAAAATTAACTTTGATTAATTGATGAATTTCGAACAATTTGTGTAGTCAACCAGAAAGGCCATAAAAACTGCAGAATTTGAGTACTTGTTATCTTTCATATAGAACTGGAAACATGTGAATAATGCAGTCCATTAGCACTCATCAGGCTTTCAGCCAATCACGCAGACAAATGAGTGATGATAAATGTTTTTGCAAAAAGCAGAAATGCACAAATTAGTTATGTCAGTGATATGAAGATGGCCTAAATTTTATCAATTTCGTATACATCAAAAAATGATTAATGGAGCAATCTTTAATAAATCAACTAATTAATTTTTCACAGCCGTACCTGAGATGTTTTGTGAACTGGTCGTAAGAATGTCTTAAGATATTGTCGTAAGGTTGTCTTAACACTGTCGCAAGATCGTCTGTGAATCCGCTGCCTGACACTTTGATGCTTCTCAACTAACTTTTTTGCGTTTTGTATGCCAAGGCACGTTCACAGTACAGAACTGAACTGACCTGCAGCAAGTCGACCGATCGGTCACAAACAGCAGCGTCATGACTTGATTGGCTGCAGCGAAACTAGGTCGACCAGTGCTAAGTCAGTTCGTGCACTGTGAACTCTCCCATTGGAATACACGTGTTTAGAACTGAAGTGCAGTTCACAGGGTAAGTAAGTAACTCCTGAAAATCTCCTGGAATTTGAAATTACTCCTGGAAATACTGGACATCTCCTGGAATTTAGTCGATGTGCCTCAAAAATTTTAAAATAAGCAATGTAACATTTTCGCACGTCAGGCGACTTTTAACACACTGTACATGGAAGTTCTCGGGTAAACAGGATCACTATGATCTCGGGTTAGCATCCGTAAAAATCTTCTGTATTTAAAAAAAAATGAATCGGGGATATCTCCTGGAAATTGGTTAGGCTGGATTCGTAGACACCCTGGTTGGTTCAGTTCATGTGCTCTGGACGTACCTTTAGTCGGTGTCCGGACATATAAACGCGGGACAGTTAATCGCGCGGACACATAATCGTGCGGACACATAATGGCGTGTCACTTAATCGCGGACATATAATCGCATATACTAAAACTTGGTTAAAATGTTTTACACATAGGGGGCCTAGTCATGTACAATAGGCCTAATATGCAAAAATATAAGACGGTAGTTTATTGCAGTTCAAGAGCTAATCGCGGACAGATAATCACATATACTAAAATCTGGTTAAAATCTTTTACACATAGTCATGTACAATAGGCCTAATATGCAAAAATGTAAGAGAGAACTTCCACATAGTAGGATGATGGCACTGGAATTGCGATTGCAGCCCATAATGCCATCCCTCAACACAGTTTGTTGTTGGTGCTATATGCCATCCAGCCCAGCTGCGTGTTGATTCCACAGTTCAATTGCAAACGATGCTTCTCAATAGTTATTCCCTCGGCCTCGTAGGCGACGACCACGAATGTATGTGTGCTCAAAGTACGTCACTACTGACTACTTCGTCCCTGTGGTCGATACCCTGAGGCACTGAGTCAACAAGCAGGTGAAATGCTTCCGGGACATCTTGCGAGGGCACAAAAGCTAGAGCAGGCAGGCAACGGATAAACGTTCTTGCGTAATCGTTGTTTTCGTATTCTGCCTTCAACCCTATATCGGAAACTTTGCGCATAACACTCTGGCACAAATGAAAGTAACAGCCTCGTAACGTAGCTGTTGTGTAAGCCATGCTCGACCTATAAGCGTTTCACACCGGTAAGCTTACAGGCAGTCGGTACAATGTATACACAGCCGACTCATGTGTGAGAACCGTGCGACCAAATGTCAGGCGATTATATGTCCGCGATTAAGTGACACGCGATTAATTGTCCGAACGATTGTGTCCACGCTATTAATTGTCCCGCGATTAACTGTCTGTGAATCCCTTTAGTCGGTCACGTACAGGGTGGCCCGGAAACTGGGATATGCACCGCCGCAAGTAGTGCCAACTATTTCACAGCACAGTGTGTGTTAGTTTCAGATTGGTGCCACTGGTGCTATCCATAATGACACTTGTATTACGAACTTGCCAAATGCCACTCGGGTCTTAGTTTATACTGTTACACTGTAAGAATTTCTGGAATCAGCAGTAGATGAAGAGGCTTATCAGTAAAGTAAGTAGGTAACAAGTCTATAGCAGTTTGCAAGGTTGCCACACTGGTACGGGAACTCACACGCCATGTGGAATCACGCAGTGCTACCTGCCACCCGGTAGAGGTGACATTCCTGCCCTTACCCCAGCCGTAGCTGGTACTCGACTAAGCGACCCCAGAGGGATGCAAGGCTGAGTTGATCTAGTTGGCTGGTTACATACCGAGATGGTATATGCGCCCAAAGACAGTCACCCATCCAAGTACTAACCGGGCCTGACAGAGTCACTTCGTCCATGCAATGAACGCCACTAATCACTACGCCACGCCGCCATGTATTTGTCAAGCGTGATAATTACAGCGGCTGGTTGAGCATCAGAGGTACTGTCAACTTGTAGCGGCCGCGACCCAGTTTTTTTCGATCGTCAATGTGTAGTGTTTTGTGTATTGTTGCAATACACATGCTGCTGATTTTTGTGCCTCTCTATAAATAGTTTATCACAGTGATTGCCAAGCTCTAGGCTTGCCAGCAGTCTGCTATTTGACCAGACCATTCGGGTCTTTGGTAAGTGGTCCGGTTGACAATTTCACTCAAAACCGGACAGGTGAAATTCCTGTACTTTATCCTGCATTTAGCAACATTTAATAGAATTCTGTTCACGAAAGGCAGTTTTACATGTCTGTGCTCCTCCTGTAGCGTGCGCCAGATGATGCAGGGCTATGCAGATAATAGGTAGCACTAAACAACAGAAAGTGAACAGCTAAAGCTGCAGTACAACAGCTGCTATTTGTTTTCTTCTGAGGTAACGTAAATAATCTTGAAGTATATGAATGATAATGTTGAAAAATGACTTTTGGATTTCCCAAGGTAAAGTGGCTACATATGACAGGTGAGGTGGACAAATCTGTAAGGTTTCGTGTCAGATTTTCTCAGGATTAAACATACCAAAAATTATTAAAATCGGTTAATTTTTGACAGACACACACCCGTTTAATGGCCCTTTGTCCGGAACTATCCAGCTGAGCAAGACAGACAGATGACCACGCCAGCACCCCAACACTCAGTTTTTACAGGGCAGATGCCCTTCTCGCCGCCTAAACAACAGCGTCAAAGCATTGAAACCTAATTTTTGATAAGAGTTACTCGGAAATTAAAAGGTGGACGTTTTTTTTGGGGGGGGGGCAGTGTATATCTAGTGCACCGCTGCCATTCATCTGCTACACGCGTTGTACTGCATTGAAATTGCCAAACCAAACGTTGAGCAGTCAACACTGAATGGCAGAAAACACAACAATGTTCCAGTGATGTAATCACCCAGTTAGCACTACTACAGCTGCTACTATCAGTAATCATGTCACGAGGTCGGCCACTCTGCCCAACTGTAATCAGCCAACTAGCACGACTACTGCCTCTACAACTAGTGCTACTCCGTCCATTTAACGGCTTCTTTCCCAGAACAACCAGGGCAAGCCAGTACCAGAAAGGTAAGACCAGTCCGGATTTAAATGAGGCAAGAGATGACGGGGTTTGGGGATGGCAGCTGGACCACATGCAAACAATCTGCACCTCGCTCCAGACAAGATAACGACGCCAACCATAGGCGCCGACTTTCGGTTTGAGGTACCGGGGCAAAGTTCAGTTGGACTCATAGGCGGCAGAAG
>Ga0126329_10000177_pt1 | contig 12900 bp, 10 predicted proteins | sample InaspJWI85metaG_FD_104915 | JGI IMG/M metagenome (GOLD analysis project Ga0126329, IMG submission 104915) | Marine gutless worms symbiont microbial communities from Oahu, Hawaii - Inanidrilus sp. 2 OAHU.JWI-85 metaG | ecosystem: Host-associated > Annelida > Digestive system > Unclassified...
CCCCCTTGTTGCGCCGCCCATGACTGCTCTGCCACAGAGACAACAGTCTACCTTGCTGCTCACATAGATTATTAGTTATCAATTTCACAAAGAATACAAATATAAAAATGTTACGGCACATTTTAAAACAACTAGGCAGACTTGAAATATATCAGAGTCTTTCCAATCAGCAGGACTGTGGTAATACATAATACAGGAACATGTGGAAAACTGCAAACTGTAATGTCCGCAAACAATGGCGGAATTTTAACAGTTGATAAGAACTTCAGCAAACCATGGATACTAAAATTCAAAACACGTGATACACTGATGTACTCTCAGATTTGTACTATAGAAGTAATGCAAATGAAGTGACAATAGCATCTAACTGGACATTGGGCAAATCTGGAGTGATATGTTACCATGGTTGACTGAAGACTAAACATGACAGCAGGGCTGCCAGTGCAAAAATAAACAATCGGTGATCTCTACAGAAGCAACTAACACACACAATAATTTGTCTTTGAAACAAAGCATAACAACCAATTTCTTGAAGCCAGTAACCCCTCTGAGTACACAACACTGTATCCTCGGTACAACCAGCTTGATAGAGTCCACCAGTCAGCAACAACACTGATTCAACTCACGAGCAATTGTCGATATATAATAATCAAGTACAGTTAACAAATATCTGCAGTGATTGTTATATCAAGGAGGCCAAGACAATGAGACACAGTGCAGTGTTGCCTCAAGATGCTATCAGCATAAACATCTCATTCAGTAGTTAGATAGTTCGTGCAACACATCATAGAAATGGGTTTTGACTCTGTGGATATGGCGCGACACCCATCGGTGCATGCGGATTTGGTGGAGGCTGTTGTGAGGGAATGGCCGTGCTGGCTGTAGGCTGCTGCCATGCAGTGCCAGGCATCAGTGGAGCAGGAAGTTGTGTGGAAACCGCAGCCTGTGAGGGGAACGTTGACGACTGTGCCAGCTGGTTGATGGGCACACGTCGACTCTGCTCCTCCTGCTGGGCACGCGTTGCAAACAGGTTCGCAGCTGGCGACTGCGTACGTGCATTTCCTGCCGGTGCAGTCGTCATCGCAAACGGATTGATTATTGCTGCAACAGTAGCAACATACACCATCAAATCTACAGGAACTTTCAACGAACATGCTGAAATTAATCTTATAATTCTCAGCAGACTACAGTCAAATCCCCCTAAGTGGGTACCACTTCAGTGGATAACCCAGTTAAATGGATATCGTTTGTTAGAACCCGTTTAGACACAGCGTAAAATATAAAACATGGATAAGCAGATACTCTGCCTAAGTGAATGCTCATAACCAGGTTCCAGTGCTGTCCACTTAAGCAGGTTCTACTGTACAACTATTTTCCCCATCTTTACAACAATTCTACGAATAAATCCAAAATGCAAATTAAATTTCTGCATCAATGTAAAATGCAACAATCATACCATTTTTCACCATGCACTACATATTGTTACAAGGTAACTGATGTAGTAAATATATGTTACAACTAGAATTCAACAGCAAGCCACTCGGAGAATGCCTCCATAGGTACACCCACTCACACACGTATGCACAGGTCAATAAACGTAATGCATCTAGCGGCCCACAGGATGGCCAGCAGAGGCATAACAACTGATGTCAAAATTACCTTCAGTGAAAATCAGCATTTGAAATAAATAAGAAGCTGGCACAAGACTCACTTGACGGAGGTGGTCGAACTACTAGTTCGTTCAAGTTAACCAGGTTGGCGTTTTGACCCAGAAACTCTTCGGCCGGCGTGGCTTTCTTCTTGCTAGCAACACTGTCACTGTCCGCAGTGCTGCTGGCAAGAGCAGCATCCAGGCCAGCCATGTCCCACGCCAATGCACCACCGCCACTGACGTCTGCAGCAATCAGTTACACCAGCAAGTGTCCAAATAACGTGGCAAAGGGAAGCATTGCCTCCGCACACCCAATTTTTCATAGTCCCAATATTTAATTGGTGAATGCAATCCCCCTTAAAAGTGCTCCTTCTTGTCAGTGCTCTGGGCCCTATCAAATACAAGGTTCTGTGGACCAACAAGAGTTTGCTGCCAAATGACACTGCCATCGGTTCAGCTGGTTTTTTTGTACAGCACACTTCTGCGCCCAGACGCAGACCACACCATGTGTGATATGCGAAGGAAACAGGCCTGGGAACAATAGAAACATTTACGACTAAAAATTTGCAGAATTTCGGGACCCTTTTCAGGACACATACTGAAAACACAACAAACACACACACATACGTTTAACGGCCCTCTGTCCGGGACTACTGAGGTGAGCCAGTACCAGAAAAGTAAAACCAATCTGGATTTTACTGAAGCAAGAGACAGTAAGTGGCAGTGGCATCACCTGGGCCTTTTGCAAGTCTGCATCTCGCTCCAGACAGATAACCATGCCAGCACCCCACTGCTCAGTTTTTAAAGGCCACATGCCCTTCCTGCAACCCAACCAGTAGCGTCAAAGGACTGAAGGCAAATACTGAAAACACAATATGCAGTCAAACCCAAACAACAGCATACTGTACACTACAGGGTCTCAAACTAACCCAATTAGGCAGAAAAACCCACAGAACTGACAACCCTAGCACATACAGCAGATGCTCAACTTCCGGTTGCAATAATAAGTATGTGAAATATTAAATATGTAAGGAATTGCGAGTGTTGAATATAGCAGCAATATACCAGTGAAACTGCATCATTTCAAAATTTCAGGACAATTTTCTAAACATTCAGCACACTTCGTGAATATGAGGACAATTTAGAAATTTTCAGGAATTTCATGAAAGCTCCCAGGCCTGTAGGCAAGGGCCGCAGGTATGCACCACATGTGACAGATGGCCTAAAGCATCTCAACAACAATGTCCACGATGTATCACTGCTTGCACTGACACTATTTCACACGCAACAAGTAAACTGCCAAGAAGACAAATGCACTGCTGCAAGTACCGGTCAATGCTGTGGTAGTAGCAGGTGGACTTTTTGAACGAGAAGACAGCAAGTCAAACTCATCGTCAATGCCTCCGGCCACTACGTTCCCACCAGTGGCTGCATGAGCACCATTAGGGGCACTGCCTGAATGCACCGGGTCCCAAGGTGAAGCTGATGCCTTCGTTGACAAATCTGTGTCATGTGTCACATCTGTGAGCATGTGCAAACCATACAATATAATACTGGATGATTAGAGTGCTAAAACATAAACATCTTTCCCTTATCCAAAAGTGAACACCTGAAAGTGGCAGAAACAGGCAGTATCAGGCTGTCTGGTTAAGTGCATAAACAAACTTGCATAACAAGTTGCTGCAGTACCGACAGCAACAGGCCGCACTGCTACTGCATGCAGCAAATGACACTGGCTCATGATGGACATTCCTTATACACTGTGTGGCAAAACAGTATACTACGCAACCTTCTACGATATCTTTAACAATTGTTGTCCAATTTTGGTAATTTCTGGTACAATTATTGCTTGAGTAAATATGATTTAATTTCCCACCACGCGTGCTTAATAAGAAACTTTGAAATAGCGATAGTGTTAATCGTTAGTTTTGACTATTCGTTAGAAATGAATAGACTGTTTTAAAACATTTGTTAGAAACATAAGAAACATTATGACTGCTAAAGGACTGATCACACTAGCGACACTACTGTGCAACTCTGAAAGACGATAAATGACTGCTGCGCGACTAAATCAGCTGTTCACTTTAAACATTAACAGGCTCATTACGTATACACTTATCTTACCCGCCCGGTTGGGCCTCCCCAGGGAACTGGCTTGGCCACTGGAGTTTATTAGACATCATGTCCAAACGTGAACACATCTTTATCTTTATAATACTTTTGCCATTTTTCTGAAACAGTTCAAGGTATTCATTCAATTATTCAATACTAGTCTGAAACAATCGTGTCACTGATCGTCATAAGCAGGTCGTACTTACTTCACGTTGCCCGTATTCATAGACATTCATCGAGTACAGGCTCAGACAGAGAGCGACACAGTCAGGAAAGCGGCAAAGAAACTGAGATTGAGCGTATTACATGTATATCACCAACTTAAACGCCTAATTCGGACGACGCGGACAGCGCGCTTGTAGTCGCAGCCGCCGCATGTGACGGCACGAATGAATGGAGTTCATTGTTGACGTTGGCATATGTGGTCTTGATTACCAGTACCATGCGGTTGTAAAATGATTCATCGCTTCCATGCTTCTGCAGTCCAGTGGCAGTGACATCGAGCAAGTGAATGTTGTCTATTCATTCAAGTAGCTATTCAGTATTCACGATTGGCGAGTAGCCACTGCTGCCCAGTGGTTAGTCGTTAGAAACTAACGACATTCATTGGCGACAACTATTCATTGGTTATCATTCGACGGAAACATTCGTTAGTTCTGACTGAATAGAATAAATATTCACCATCGCTACTTTGAAACGCTAAAATCATGAATTTAGCCTCAAATTTCAGATATTGTGATGTTAAGAAGTTAAATGTGAGACTGTGATTAACAGCAAAACATTAGTTATGCCTAATTCCACTAGACTATAAGGTCTAGGATGTTGTGCAGCAGTGAGTATACGAATGTCGCATGAAAAAAGTTGATGTGCTAAAGTACTACTACTACTACAACCGATTTAACAGCCTCTTTTCCAGGACAAACTGGGCAAGCCGGTACCAGAAAGGTAAAACCAGTCTGCATTTAAATGAGGCAAGAGATAATGGGGTTTTGGGATGCAGTGGCATCAGCTAGACCATATGCAAACAATCTGCACCTCGTTCCAGACACATAACCACACCAACACCTTATCACTCAATTCTTCCTGACACCCTACCAACAGTGTCAGAGCACTGAAGGCAATTGTTGATGAGCTGAAGTAGCGCCTAGTTAATTGATGTCTGGCCAGTCTGCAGCAAAACATTACTGACGCAACCATCAATGAGTGGAGAAAGCAACTGAGAGCTGCATGCATGCAGACAGACATCATTCAAAACACTTAATGTGAGCTTGCTATGAGACTGACAAAGTTATGGACAACTAAAGTGAAAATAACTTTATTCTCAAAAAGAAGTTCGATTAGCCCCCCCCCCCAAACAGAGATTTTTATGGTCTTAAAGTTTCCCAAGGTAAGGCATATACACTAAACAGGTGAGGTGGAAAATTACCACCTCTCAATGGCATATTTACTCAGCAATAACTGTACCAATAAATTATTGGAATCTGACGACCACCAGTACTGTTAAAATTATAGTTGGAGCTTTGTGGTATACTTTTTTGCAACAGAGTATACTGGGATGGGTGACGCCCCAAAAATTGCCCCTTCCCATGGCGGGGCTAGGGGCCCCACTTAATACCTGGTTCCTGGTGCACGCCCCAAATGGCACCTCAACAGTTGTGACCAAGTGATCCATAGACAGACAGACACACACACACAGACACAACACTAGACCACACTACATCTTTAGCAACAGGCTGCATAGGCACTGTGAGCTCATACAACTTACTTGTAGGTTTTGCTGACCACGGATCATTAACTGCAGGTGGTGGCAGAGACGGCTGGGACTGAGGTAGCGGTGCAGCTGAAATTCCCCATGCATCAGCTGCAGGAACAGACGATGGCTTTGGTGACCATGGATCGACAACACCAGAACTTGATAGCTGGCCGTCCCACGTTACTGACGAAGGCATCTTGCCTGAGCCACCAACTGCACTCCCAGACTCCAGCTCCACCAAGTGATCTGCTTTCTTCGGAGACTGAAAAATGTTACCAGTCAATGCAACATTTTCTCACGAAATTCAGGACTCAATATCAGAATGATACTAATTGACAACGATAAGTTCAAGCTGTAAATATATGAGTGACTGAGTGAATACCAATTTCAGTCAAAACAGCTGTCCATTTTTGAGAAAAAAAACCATTTACTGGCAATCAACTGCACTGGCAATGATAACCAAACTCACAACAGTCAACCAAAAATGCATAGAAAAACTGATCATAACACAAATACTGTGAAGCGCTAGTGTGGTTATCTAAAAGAAATGACATGTAAATGATTCGACGGTTCAGCTGATGCCACTGCAGACCCATTATCTTGCAACTTTAAAATCCAGAATAACTTACCTGGCACCAGCTTACCCTTTGTCTTTTACTCTTTATCTGGGCAAAGAAGCTGTTAAACAACTTTTAAGTCGTAACAAAATATGATGATGTGAACAATAATAGCGATCACACAGCAAGAACTGTTAGACATAAAAAGTAATAAAAATAGACGAGCTTACATCATGTTCTGTGGTTTTGCGACTTTCTTCAAGTGCCATCTGCAACTTCAACTCATCACCTTTCCGTCGCTTTATTTCCTCATCATGTTCTTCTTTGCTCATTGCTAACGCCAGCTGCAGCTGCAGGTCTTCCTCACCATAGCTTGACGGTCGTACAGCCTCCAAGTCAGAGCTCAGAGCTGCAGCACTGCCAGCTGCAAACCACACAACAACAGTCTGCAATGCACTGCTGCCTCCTGCGAACATACGTGCACACTAACTGCTCACACATCTTCAAGCTTCTCTTGCTTTCAAGAATATGCACACTGAAACCTGACCTTACCTCTCCTGTCTTCTTATTCCTTACCTTCCATCATGTGTTCTTAGGTCATCTTCCTCTTCCAACCTCTTACAAGTTCCCAATCCTCACACTAATCATATTTTTGGTTCTCGCTCTTTCCATGCAGCTGCTCTAACTATTTGAAACTCCCAGACTCAATCCATTCATCTGATACACTTAACTCTTTCCAGTGGCATCTTAAAAGTAAAACACATTTCAGTACCACGTAGTTGCAAACTCCAGCACCTCCAAGTAACAACATGTTTTTCACTTACATATATACTGGTAAAGAGTAACAGACCAGTCACATTATACCAATAAAAGAATGCAGAAAGATATAAAAGGAACTGGCCAGCAATGTCTCAGATATGAATAACACCAATTTCATCTACAACTGACACATTGCTATAAAAGGTGTTTAACTTTGGTAACTCAAGACTATGATGCTTTTCAGTCTATCTAACAGCATGCACATACAGCATTAGACAAAACTATTATTGATCTGCACGTTTACAGTAAGTAATGTCTATTTTACAACAACCTACCAGCAGACAAATGCATGGCCATACATGTATTTCTTTTACACTTTTGTGTATAAATATTCTCTCAATACGGCTTGATAAAAAGGTGAGATATCTCAAAACAATCATACTGACATTGCGTAGAAGAGCCATAGAGATAACGATCAGACGTTGAGTGAGGCATTTTGCTAGTTTCTTTTCTCCCCTACACCCAACAAATTCAGCATAATCAGACAACACTACTAACCAGATACTGTATTAATAAACAGTTGAGAAATACACTATGTGCAACTACATGCATTACATGTACAAACACATAACTATGACCTGCTGCAATGATATACAAAAGAAGTAGATAATTTGACAGCTGACTTACAGATGCTCCTGTATTTTGTGCAAACCGTTCCTTTGCTGCAAGTGCTTTCGTTCGCTCATTCTTGAACCGCTCGTCGTCCTTCAATAAGGCCACTAGAGTCTTGGATTTCTCCCGGACATTTTGTCCGTGATCTTTGCCATCTTCACTGTACTGAAAATCTTTCAGCGTCTGGATGGTCAGCAGATTCTCGCGGCACTGCTGCGCGACTCGTTCACTACCAGTCTTCAGCAGGTAGTCAAGCAGCACAAGTGACTTGTAGACATGCCGCCAGTTCTTGCCGTGGTCATTCAGCCGCTTCCAGATCATCTGCATGATCTCCGTAAACGCCATGACATTATACGTCAGGTCAGCAATCTCAGACATCAATGTGGTCGATGGTCCCCATGGATCATTAGAAGTGGCCTCACGTACCTTCACCTCTGCAAAAGTGAAATTCTTCACCACATTTTTCAGAGTCCGATGAATTGGCATATTTTCAACGTGTCAAAAAGCACAATCCAATGGAGTCAACTACAATGCAAAAGAATAAGAACATTTAACTGTCATAAAGTAAGTGCACAGAATTGTGTATTATTTAACAAGAACCTCCGCTATCGCAGTGCGACGTGCCGAGTCAGTTGAAACCGTGCTAAATGTCGCGAAAACGTTCGTCGAATTGCATTTGATAAGTCCAGCATTAGGCAAATGACCTTCAAAGTTTTCAAGGTCATTGGAAACGGCATGAATAGATAGGCTATATGAAACTTCCTATTAGTGGTGTGTAGTAACAATGTGTCTATCTCGTGCCATTTCTTTGATACTATCACTTTTACAGTTTACATGACTGCCTGTAGGGCGCCTAACCTCAAAAACTCTGTCATTTTTGGAAAACAGTTGGGATTAAAGACCAAAGATACTTTTACATCCACATATACACACAGCGTACTTAATACATGTCACAGTGACTGATAAGTAGGAGTTAGAAAGGTTTAGAAACAGCTAAAGTGACACTCAAAGTCATTGATATTGGTGCCATTCGATAGGACACTTGTGATTTCCTATTAGTCCTCCATTGTAACTATATATCTATCTTGTACCGTTTCTGAGATATTAGCACTTAATTCCCAAAATTATAAGAGGTCATGTGACCCTAAATGCACCCGACACTGCAGAACTTTAACATGTGTAATGCCAGTACTCTTTACATTCAATCTGCAAACCAAATGTGAAATGTCTAGCTTCATCCACTCCAAAGATATTGCCCGGGCCCCAATATGTAGACATGGGTCATGTGACCTTGACCACACCCACTTGGGAGTTAGAAGCTAATACTTCACGCAGCCAACTAGCGTACGAAATTTGAAGTCTCTAGCTTTAGCCGTTCTGGAGATATTTCATGGGGTGTAAAAGTCTAAAATGCATCACATGATCCTGACCATGCCCACTTGGGGGACAGTTTTTCATATAAAGGATAATACTTCACGTGGCCAACTCGTGCACAAAATTTGAAGTCTCTAGCTGTTGCTGTTCCAGAGATATTTTAGGGGGTGTAAAATTCTGAAATGTGTCACGTGACCCTGACCACGCCCCTTTCAGGGATGGCTTGACGTCAGCAGGCTGGGACTTGCTACCATTAACCTATAGACCAAATTTGAAGTTTCTATCTACAGCCACTACGAAGATATGAGAAGCGGTGCAAAATGTACAAATTGGGGCAGCTTGGGGCACTTAGGGGTCACTCAAGGTCATTGGCAATGTCACCATTCGATAGAGCGCATATGACTTCCTATTCAACTTTAATAGAAAATGTGCATCTTAATTCTTGGCTCTGTGACAGAAGACAGAGTGTGATTAAAATTTCCAATTAAGACAACAAGTCATATTGGAGATGTATTTTACACAGGGTTTTGCTGCATCCGCCGTTCAGGCACTCTGAGCCTGCTGGTGTCAAATAACACTGAGTGCGATTCTCAACTTTCTACGATTACAGACATGATAAAAAGGGAAAGGAGACCTGAAGGAAGAGGAAGGGAAGGAGAGCATGCAGCATAACTTGTTTATAATGAACATTGTACAAAAGTACTAAATATATGCCCCTTGATAAGTCTAAGTGCAATGCTCTAGTATTTCTCAAATTGTTTAGGCCAACGGATCAGTTACTACAGTAAGCAAAGACTCGGTTACCTGGGCAGTCCGTTCAACTACCAAAAAATGCAAAAGTCGGCAAAAGATGACGAAATACAGCAAGAGACATCAAATGACCGGCGAAAGACGTCTTGTGCCTACCGAAAGTTATTCAAAACAAGGAATGGTGACAAAGAACTATGAAGTCAAAGGAAGCACAGCAAGACAGCCAATTGGGGAGAAAGGTGTTCAAGAACATCAGAAGCTAAACACAGACACGCATGTATATTGGCCTACTGAGGCCTACACCAAACGAAATTAAAATGCTGTAATCAGGAGGGTAGTCTTACAAAGTTAGATAACTTAGAATTAAATAACTGACCATGAAGATTATGTTTCAATATTTCACTACTGCTAACCGATCATTATAGGTCAGAAATTCGTTTGTACAGTTCGCTGAACTGCACCTATCAACTATACATAAATTCAGTTGGATGAATTGCACAAATGAATTTTTGTGACAGATTCAGTTACTGGCACAGTTACGGGGGCCTGATAAGTTTATGCAAATTACAAGCTTTTAGTTTTCTCTAAAACCCAATATTATAGGTGTGTCTGCAAATAAAGAAATATGAAGAAATGTGAATATTATTTATGAAGTTATGAACTTAAAAGTCATGGCAGTGGCACCATAAAAATTTGATTACTGTAGTCTAGCCACACATCGCAATGCATAGCATTATAGACACAGCCTATTGCCACACTGTTGTGCTAGGGGGCCCATTCTGTGACAAAACACTATTTACTACTTACGTTACATGTTCTCAGTGTTCTGCTCGACTGAGCCGGTGATTGACAGCTGGCTGGAGCTGAACTGTGGGGGCGACGTGATTGTCCTTGATGTGAGAGAGATGGACGAAAAACAGGAAGCACGTTTGAGATGAGTGCCAGGGGAATGAACAATTGTCAAGTTAATTTTGCACATTTAATTTCAATTTCTTCTGTGTATAATGTACATAGAGAAAACAGTCTTCGTTATGACAGCATGAATAACCGAACCTCCACTCGGGCATGACACATTGACACACACATAGAGTGGTCTGTCTGTCTGTTGGTCACAAAAGTAAGCCCTGCAAAAAGCTGAACCGATCGAGGTATGCTGATAGCAGACCTATGTGATGCACCGAGGGCCTTGTCAGATTCTAGAACTTGGGTTCCACAACAGACGCTATGCCACTAACCACTAGGTTAAGTTTAGCGCACTGAACAAATTCATTCGTCCAGTTCGCCAAACTGAAATTAAATACAACTGATAGGTGCAGTTCAGCGAACTGCACAAACAAATTTCTGATAGATGCAGTGCGCTGAACTGCACCTATCAAAATGCATCAGAGTTGTAGCCAGTACTTACCCAGTCAAGTACCAGTACCAGTACTCGAGTCTCAAGTACCAGTACAAGTACCACTATCTGAAATCGATATCATGCTTCTACTTAAAACTGCAAAGGCTAAAGTCAACAATGCACTACTCTTAAAGTCAGAATGAATCATAATTGACAAATGTTCAAAACTCGCACATCGTTACTCGTCACTGCATATTAGAATGGTTGTTAAATTTAAGAAAAATCAGTTTGGAGAGCAGTGTGTCTAACAGTCATGCACAGTGTAGCTTCAGGATGATGCCATGCTGACAAAATACATAGTGCTCTTACAGCTGGCTGTAGCAGTTTAGGAACAGTCTGGCGATGCGTGTACCAATGAGATGGTCCAACTAATCATCCATTCAACATTAGCTATGATCTAAGCACGCCCTGCCATAAAATATATTACTTTAGAAGATTTTTGCAAAAATTTGCCAGGAACTGGCACGTACAAATGGTGCAACTGGTGTAAGTACCAGTACCAGTACCTGAGTCTAAAGTACCAGTATAAGTACAGTACCAGTACTTGACTCCCATGTACCAGTACCAGTATCCAAGATTCAAGTACAAGTACCAGTACTTGAAAACGGTACTTAAGTACAGCTCAAGTACCAGTACCAGTACCCAGTACTACAACCTGCTATGCACTGCTAACCGCAACAGCAAAATCATAAAATGCTCAGATTTTTTATGCAGCTATAGCACTTATGTGTTACATTCAATTTAAGTTGTTCTGTGTCGTCTTTATTCGTTCTGTCCGACTTTAGCCCGTATCTTTCGCTGTCTTTTGGGTAACTGAACGGACCCTCACTTCGGTAAGGGTTGGTATAACATAAGCAGTGGTTTTTCAAGTGTTCATTGTGCAAACTGGTGGTGACTGACTAGTTATGTACCTGACTGGTGAGCCACTGGATGCCTCTATGGGCTATGCCCAACCAATGTAGTGCTTCTACTTCGCAAAAAAGGCTGGTCAGATCACATCCGGTATGTAGACAGTATATATATTGACACTTCTACAAATCCAAGCTATATAACAATTTGTAAATACAAAAATAGATAAAGCAGTAATCAAAACGATATGGTAAGTAACACAGAAGGAATACTTTAGTCAAGAATTTCCAACCTATTCATCCGTTCCGTTTTATTTTTATTTCCGGTCTAACACAACAAGCAGCCGGTAAATAAGTAAACTCATTGTTGTGGTCGTAGGGATGGTCGTAAGTTCGTAATTCGGGAATTCCCGACCAGGAATTCCCGGGAATCGCCCCCCCCCGGGAATCGGCCCACCCTAAAATTCCCGGCGGAAATTCTCGGAAATTATGGAAGATTTCAAATTTTTACTTTTTACTGGAGTCTAGTTCAGTATCACGTAAAAGTCGTCATTTTTGAATTTAATTTTCAGAACTTGATGACTGTGAAAGCACGTGAGTAATACAATACAAGTACTGTCGCAACTTGCACGCAGCGCTCATTTAGCTATTCTGTATCTGACGTCATTAGGCTACAGACATGGCACAATTTGCATATTGCACAAGTTCGCAACTAAAAGCAACTTTACATTGCAGCATTATGAGAGACCACAATCAACGTGACAGTACGATGTGTCGTACAGTGGCGGCGCTAGCTATAGGGCTAAGGAACTCAAGCCCCCCCCCCAGTTTTTGCTCCAGCCCCTCCAGAATTTTTGTATAAAGTGATACATTGTTTCAAGGAGTACAAGAAGTTCAGCTATCGTCGAGTGACCGCGCAATGCGTCTTGTCAGTAGTAATCTTGCCAATTACCACGCAACAGTGCAGAAACTACTTATACGACAAGTCCTGACCAAACCGATGGTATGAAGTTGGAGGTTTAGTTGGA
>Ga0126329_10000178_pt1 | contig 12780 bp, 9 predicted proteins | sample InaspJWI85metaG_FD_104915 | JGI IMG/M metagenome (GOLD analysis project Ga0126329, IMG submission 104915) | Marine gutless worms symbiont microbial communities from Oahu, Hawaii - Inanidrilus sp. 2 OAHU.JWI-85 metaG | ecosystem: Host-associated > Annelida > Digestive system > Unclassified...
CTCCCCTTTTCTGCCGCTAAGTGGCTCCATCAAATCAATCCATGCAGTCATGGGAGCGCTCGGCGGGGTTGCAGGCAAATACCGCGCTAAATACATTTAGTAACTTTTAACCTAAAAGGCCTTCTAACCGGGAAATAACTACGATTAGTGCTGAAGCCTACTCAGCAAATTTTCCAGTGTCCAACTGCATCCGTTGCTTCCAGAAGTCGAGCCTATGAGCCCCCTTCCCCAATATAGATCCCCTAGTGGGGTTTGGGTCTGAGTAGGTGCCGGATCCCAATTATTATTGCTGGATCCCAGATGTGAAGAACCCAAGGGACACGACTGAGATCCGGCGGGATACGGCTTAATTTAACCCCTGCTATATGAATTAGTACAAACGTCAACATTTCAAGTTGGAACGTTATTTACACCACAGACATGCATGTATGTACAGTGCATATAACATATCATGATAGGTAAGTCACACAATACATCTACAGAGGCTATGAACTATGTTTAATATGCTACCTAGCTAGCACCTACGACACACAGGGGCGTCGCCAGGTCGAAATATGTGGGGTGAACAGACATGGCGAGCGCGGAGCGCGAGCCTATAACGGGGCTCTGGAGGCGGAGCCGACCGGACCGACCCCCCCCTACCCCTCCCCCTGTAAAAACTCGGCGGGTTTGTATCAATTTCAGGAGCGACCTCTAGCAACAGTTGGGTGGACATGTCCACCTCAGTCCACTCCGTGGCGACGTCAACGATGACAGAACAGCAAAGGTTCAAAATGCTTCAAATGACGATATATCAACATAAATATTAAACCCCCATCAGACATAAAAGATCAAGAAGACGTAAAAGTTCACAAACTTCTGTAAAATGCACCTCAAATACAAGGAGTTTCGTGTGTTGCTCCTTATCCGAATTAATATTTCTGTTAACTTTGTATCTAAGCCAGAATAAACTCTGAATAAACATCAAGGGTCACTTAATCACCATTTCAGTCGAATCACCACATGTATTTTAAATGGGACAGAATGGGCATAACTGCTCTGAGGTTTGGTCTTACAGAAAAAAAGTTTGACACCAGAAATATTTATTGCAAGTCTGTAATATTCCCCCCCTCTTGCTTGACGCCCACAGTGATTTGCAGTTACCTGTGTAACCTTTATTCCCTTCAGTGCTTTGACGCGGTTGGGAGGCAGGAAGGGCATCCGGCCTGTAAAAACTGAGTGGTGGGTTGCTGGCATGGTTATCTGTATGGAGTGAGGTGCAGACTTGCATATGGCCCAGCTGATGCCACTGCCACTCACTGTCTCTTGCTTCAGTAAAAACAGATTGGTTTTACCTTTCTGGTACCGGCTCACCCGGGTAGTCTTGGAAAAACAGACGTTAAACGGGTGTGTGTGTGTAACCTTTAATACTATGCAGTTATACAGACACAATAGAGACATCTAATTCAATATAGTACAACAGTTAATACAACCCACAAATGTTTACTGATAATTGCATCCACAACCAAGTAACCACCTCGCTATGTGTAGTGAGCGACGTGTTTAAACGAAAACGTACATAAAACATGTAACCACTAACAATTTGACGACCATTGTCTATGGTCTAGCTCTAAATCAAACTTAACACAACGTTTAGCTCATAACGTGGCAATAAGCCAGTTTGTTTGGTCAACTTCTATGTGAAAGCACAAAGTTACTATACCAATCAAGCGACTGAAATGTTATGCCAATAAAAATAAACAACGCAATAATAAGAAACCAGAACCATCATACTTAAATGCTATCATGCTCATAATAACATAATGATAAAAACAGAACCATGGAAAGTAACACTAATATGGTAATCACGCCAAGCGACGATATTAAAATTACTCACAAAATGTAACTGGTTATAAAAATCTCAATATAAACTTAAAGGTATCAATGCTCCAATTGTGCGTTTACAAGTCGCATGTCAGACAACAACAGATAATACATGTATGTGTGCGTAATAGCATCCGCTCGTCAAGTACACACAGAGGTACATTTACAGACGTCAGCTTGGAGGAAATATGGCATATACCCATACAGACAGTTTCCAATACTTAACCCTGTTAGGGTTGTTGTCTATGCTGGATACCATCTTAACATCTGTCAACACAATTCCTGCTCTATTGTCTTTTACATGGTCCCAAAATACACATGAATGACGGATTTTTGGTGTTGATATAGTGCATCAAAATTTCAAGAAACCGGAACGTCTGGAGGCTAGGCTCGGCCTGCTGGAAAACCTGACAGGGAACGTCTCTACAATGTTACTGGTCCACTGATGCCACTCCCGACACTCGGTAGGTAGGGTGACCACTTTCCAGGCACTGCAAAAGGTAACTGGACATCTCACAGACAAACCAACTCACACTTGCAGACCATCTATGCCTATAAACTGCCAAACAGCGACACTATCATGGTTATGTAAGTGCAGTATAGATAATGTCGACAATTTGTGGCTACCATACCATATGTCTTTGCCATGTGTGGGCAGTTATACTTCAGTAACGGCCTATAACTTGTCTCTGAGTTGGTTTGTCCGCGAGATGTCCAGTAACCCTGCAAAATTCCCAGACTGTGGTACTTCTACCAAAGTTGCATTGACAATGTCAAGTACACGTTACTGTCATTTCTACCCATATGCTGAACACTTCTACGTAAATGTTCACAATGATATGATAAGCATAAATCCTTTAAAAACAGGGCGATCTGCAATCAAACCAACAACGTAGCTTCCAACTCGACGTTAGCAAAAAAAAACATTTTCGCTGACAAGATGTTTTCTCTAACAATTCCCTCACTTTGCATCAATCCCCTGACATATCCAGGTTTTCCAGACGATACCTGCGTTGTTGTCCCTCGTGTGGTCCTGATAAACTGGAATGACGGATAATAGGTTTTGATATAGTGCATTAGAAACGTCTGGATCGGTCCAGACCCACTGGAAGACCTTCTTATGGGTAACATCTCCCGATGTCACTGATCTGCTGACTGTAAGAGGAGTCCTCTCTGTCTACATGCTGGCAATGCGTGCCTCCTGTTCGTCCAACTGCCTCGCGATCTCTGCCGGCAGATCACACCCGACCTGGTCTGCGAGGAATTTCTTCGTCTCGGCGATGTCTTCCGTCCAGTAGTCCTTCGGCAGGCTGAACAGCTGGTCCCAGTCCACCTTGTCCAGGCCTTCCAGATTCATTGAGTCCTTGGTTGGGAGGAGACCCACTACGCTCAGGGTTGCGGTGACCCGGTCCGAGGGCGACGCGGCCACGCGGCGCAGGATCCAGTCGACGACCCGGATGTTTTCTCCGAACCCCGGCCAGAGGAACTTGCCGCTGTCGTCGAGCCGGAACCAGTTGACATGGAAGATGCGCGGCACGTGCCGGCCAGGCTGCTCCATGCTCAGCCAGTGCGACAGGTACGCGCCGAAGTTGTAGCCCATGAAAGGCCGCATCGCCATCGGGTCGTGCATGATCTGACGGCCGGTGTGCTCGGCAGCCGCCGTCGCCTCCGACTTGATCGCGGCGCCCACCATCACCCCGTGAGCCCAGCCGAGCGCCTCGTACACCAGCGGCACCCCCGACGGGCGCCGGCCGCCGAACACGATCGCGTCGATGGGGAAGCCCTCGGGGTCCTCCCAGCGCGGGTGCATGGCCGGGCAGTCGGCCATCGAGACGCAGAAGCGTGAGTTGGGGTGAGCGGCCTTGCCCGGCTGACCCAGCTTCCACTGTTCTCCCAGCCACGTCGTCATCGCCGTCTCCGGATTAACCTGCGCAATGCAGGTTAGCAAATACTACTACTGCTAGACCCGTTTAACGGCCTCATTTCCAGGACAACCCGGGTAAGCCTGTATCAGAAAGATAAAACCATTCTGGATTTAAATGAGGCAAGAGATGATGACGTTTTGAGATGGCAGTGGCATCAGCTGGACCGTATGCAAACAATCTGCACTTCACTCCAGACAGATTACCACACCAATACCTCATCACCCAATGTTTTACAGGCCGAATGCTCTTCCTGACGCCCAACCAACAGTGTCAAAGCACTGAAGGCACAGTTAGCAAATAATTCAGTAACTATTCAATGGCAAAAAGGTATATGCACAATTTTAAGTACAATAGTAAATAAAAGCAGTAGGCTAGAGTTGACAGCAAGCCAGTTGGAGAATGCCTCCGCCCTGGCATACACACACACAGGTAGACGGACAACCCGAGATCATAATGCCTCTGGACCCATCTATAGGATGGTAAAATGCATTGAAACAGAACATCACAAGTACACAATGAGAGTAATGCAAAAATGCCAACTGAAAACAAACACAGCATAGAACATAATTTACTTAAATGAATAAACATAAAAGCCAATTAATACAAGTACATCAGCCTGCGGAGAGAAGGGCCAAAACGGACGCTGGTCGCTGGTTGCTGCTATACGGCGAGTCACAGCCCTACTAACAGCATTAACGCAAGAAACGACTGGAGAGATTATAGACGGTTGGTTGGTGAAAAGTTTAACGGCGCTTTCAACACAAACCAGGTCATAATGCAAGTTTCAGGGGAGTGGAATACGCCCAAAAATACTTATGGGATAGACTGATGGACGGACAAACAGACTAATATTGTACGCTTTCTGTTATGGACGCGGCAATAGCATAATTAGATTTAGGTAAGGTAAAGGTAAATTGAGTATAGCGGTTCACAACATGCCTCACCGCTACGGGAACTCACATGCTATATGGGATCACACAGTGTTACACTGTGTGGTTACACCAGACATGGAACTGGGTCATTGGGTCACTGGGTCATTTGGGTTATCTTTCACGTCCGGGTCACCGAGTCATCATTTTGACCCGGTGTGAGACCCGAGTTTTTCCGGTTTTCGAAAAAAAGACCAAGATAAAGATATAAAGATATATATTTTTGTGAAAATCCGTCCAACCGTCATTGAAATATTCACATTTAATAAATGATCTTCAAAATTATACTTTCCAGAAGCGTGCAAACGCCAAACAGCGATAAAAACTGGCAATCCTCTTGCCCATTGCAAACGTTTGTCTGCAACATAAGTGGACATTTGGAGTTCGTTATAGAACAGGGTCACTGGGTCAACTGGGTCTCCGGGTCGCTGGATTCCCGGGTCACTGGGTCACAAAATGTGACCCAGTTCCATGTCTGGATTACACACCTGCCACCATGCAGGGGTGACATTGCCGACCATTTAGGATAGGAATAAAACATGGAGACGAAACGGACCTCTTTCTCCAAGCCCTCCCAGAAGACGCCGCCGTCCTCGGTCATGGCCACGTTCGTGAAGATGGTGTTGCGGCGGACGGTCGCCATCGCCATCGGGTTCGTCTTGGTGTTGGTGCCCGGCGCCACGCCGAAGAAGCCCGCCTCCGGGTTGATGGCCCACAGCCGGCCGTCGGCGCCGAAGCGCATCCACGCGATGTCGTCGCCGATGCAGCGGACGCGCCAGCCGGGCAGCGACGGAGACATCATCGCCATGTTGGTCTTGCCGCACGCGCTCGGGAACGCCGCCGCTATGTACCTGCCATTACACCACATCAACACCACTTGCCACTTGGACTCGGTAAGAAGTTGCTGCAGCAGACCGGCAGCCCCCTAGCGACTAAGTTTGAGAATATCGACCGCGCGAGCAAGTCTTGGCTTGCCAAACTATGAGCCACAAACAAAAGTGCCCTGTCCCGTGATTCCTACCTAATACATGAAGAGGAAAGAAAAGTGGATGGGTAAAGGGGAGAGGGATCGAAAAAACGGGAGGCGAGGAAAGGGGGAGTAAGAAAAGAGAAGGGGGAAAGGGGAAATAAGAAAGGAACAGGGAGGCGTAGGAAAAGAATAAATGAAGGGCAACAGAGACGGAACGGGAGACAGCGGGAAGGGTGGAAAGGGACAGAGGGGGGAAGAAAAAGGAAAGAAGTGGAAGGGCAAGAGCAAAGAAATAGAGGAGAGGGGAAATCGACCGATATCTCCTGACTGCCGGGCTCACAGCAGCAAACCCGCCGGACGGACGGACACCCGACAGATGCACAACCTGCTCGACACGCAGGCAGCGCCAACAAAGAGGTAAACGTCATTCAGCTGACTGCAGCTACAAACTAGTAAACAAACTGTCCTCGGTCGAGGTGAGACCGACTATGTTATCACGATGTCACGTTATAAATAATAAAAAAAACTATAATTATCACAACATTACCAATACTGAACACTACAAACCAAAGTAATACGACAGACTGTTGAAAATTGCTCGTTTGTTTTCAACTCTGACTTTTTGTAATTTGCATTATTTCGCTCAGTAACAGAAAAATGTGTACAGAAACTAATGATTGTAACTCAATGACATAATAAATAGGATCATGTCGTACCGTTCCTGTGAGTCGTCGGCGCCGGGTGGCGTCACTCCCATGATCAACATATGCTCCGCCAACCATCCTTCATCCCTGGCAATCACGCTGGCAATCCTCAGAGCGAAACACTTCTTCCCGAGCAGCGAGTTGCCTCCGTAGCTGCTGCCGTACGACACAACCCTGCGCTCGGCCGGGAAGTGGGTGATGACGATGCGGTCGGGGTTGCAGGGCCAGTGGTTAATGACGCGGCGCTGGATGGGCCGAGGCATGCCGATCGTGTGCACACACTGGACGTACTCGCCGGTCCGGTCGATCGAGCGCCAGACCAGCGACGACACTCGCGTCATGATGCGCATGCACAGCACCACGTAGTTGAAGTCGGTCAGCTGGACGCCGTTCTTCGACAGCGCGCCGCCCACCGGGCCCATGCTGAACGGGATCACGTACATCACTCGACCCTGCAGTCAATGCCATACATGCAAAAAAACGTTCTTTACGTTTTTTTTATTTTGGTCACGTTTTTCATTTTCCAAACGTTTTTTATTTTAAAAAACGTTGGCAAAGTTCAAAGCGGCAAGCAGATTAACAAGAAGCACTTTGAAAATGACAACAACGGAATTCAATGGATTCATAAATAACAGAATACTGTATCCAGTAATTAGAATGTAAGAGACCATGAATAGCACAATATTGAAGATTTCAATGCTAGCATAAAATGACGACAGTTTCTGCAAAACTAAACTGAATGGCATATTCCGAGTTGCCCGGAAGGCCACTTCTTGGGCATCAGGCGTGGAGTTAAACTACACTAAGAAGAGGTAACGTTTATTATTACGTTTACAAACGTTTTTTTACTTTTGTCACGTTTTTTTACGTTTTTTAATTTTTATTTGAACGTTTTTTTTACATCTACGGTCAACGCCCCGAACTACAGTCGGCCTCGAGCTTCCGACGTCAACATGACACCGCCCAGCGAAGGGCAGCAATCGATCGATATCTCCTGCCCGCCGGGCACTCAGCAGCAAACACGCCGCACGCTGCTGCAGCGGTCGACAGATGGGAGACAGACGGACGAACACCCGAGCGTTACACAGACCCTTCACCGAATAGTATGCGGGGAGCGTCAATAAATTATATAATATCAGTTTGCCTAGTGACCGAATCGAATTGATTTCTCTTTCACTATCTCATCCAACTACTCTCAGCAAACCATCGCCGGTGTTAGCAGAAAGAGTTTTTTGTCGGCCCAAAATTCACCAGTTTATATTGAATATAACTAGTCCAACTCTCACAGCGACAGACAATTGGTTAGGGATCCTCGTGGGGTGGAGCCGTAACTGCAAATCCTCTGTGAAAAAGGACAAAAATTTCAGTCATTGAAAACTTCATAGATCAAAACGTTGAACAGTTAGCCAGTAAATTAATCGGTAAACTAAGTCTTAAATCGTAATCCTTAATCATCAACTAAAGTTAATTAACCAACTGTTACAATCCCAGCCTTAGGCCTATATGAAATGAAAGTGACACAAAATATGAATAAGTGATGGATCATGGAACTGTAATAAATAACTGGTAGGCTACTGGGATCGGATAGCTGACGTATAAGGGAGCAACGCGCCTTCTATTACGAGTCGAGCAGTGGATGAAGAAAAGATGGTACCAGGCCACTGGTTAGAGTCAGTATACTGTTGACTTCTGTGCTTTGGCACCTATGGTTTAGTAGCAAGGACATCCAGCCTAAAAAACTACGTTCCACTAACAAGTTCTCTTCCAGCACAGGCAAAGAAGGACCAGAGGAACTGGCTGATCCAGGTTCATCTGAAAAAACGGCCATTAATAGTAATAAAAATAAACAAAGAAACGGTAGTTAGCAAGAGTCATACTTTCATGCTGCCGGGCAGTCTTTCGTTCAGTTTTTCCGCCACATCATCGGGACTCATCCACTGTCCAAGGATGCCCTTGCAGCCCTCGGCAACGTGCGGCACAGTCTGGTAGCGGTCAGGAGTCACAATGAACGTCTTGCTTTCGACGCGTGCAACATCGGCCGGGTCGGTACGGCACAGGTAGCAGTTGTCCATCTTGTCGAGCTTGACGAGCATGCCGCGGTCCACCAGCTTGTCAGTCAACTCCTGCGCCTCTTCCTCCGACCCGTCGCAGATGTAGACGCCCGTTGGACTCAGCAGGTTCACCTGTGTTCAGTAGAAAAGTTCATCAGGTTGGAACACACAGCTATTCCGGCGGGGGGATTTTCCAACAGCGAACTCCGAACGCCGAGTGCTCATCGGCCTCTAGGCGCTGAGGGCGGGGCCTGTATAATAAGTGGGGCTGGCGCGGAGAGCCATGAGTATCGACCCCAAAACAAGTCTGCGTCATGCTACCTACGTACACTGAAAACGTGGCACTACCCGCATTTGCTGCTGCGGCGCCGGCCGTGCAGCAATCGATCCTACCCGCAGGGGCCACAGCAGCAAACCCACCGCACGCTGCTCAGCGGGCGAATGGGACAAACAGACGGACGGACACTGTACCGTTTCATTGATCCTGCTGCACACCACGCGGACAGTGCCAATAAATCGGCGATCGAAACGTTGATGCACGCAATTTGTTTAGGTCGTGTTAAAGTATAACATTTGCAGTTTATCTGCAGCTGCACACCCGAATTGATCAGTAAGTGAGCAAGTTTAATTTCATTTGTAAAGCGCCTTTTAAACTAAAGGCTTGTTTACAGCACGGTCTAAACTCAACCTGGAGTTCACGAACTCCGGCGTGAACAGCCGCATGTGTGAAGAAATTTAACAGCCGAGCACTAACTGTCCTAGTTTCGCTGCAGCTAATCAATACGAAGTACAGTCGTGACGACGACCAATAAACGCGTCCTGTAACTGGGTCAGCTGCTGCTGCTGCTACTACTACTATACCCGTTTTACGGCTTCTTTTCCAGGACAACCTGGATAAGCCGGTATCAGAAAGGTAAAACCAATTTGGATTTAAATGAGGCAAGAGATTATGGGGTTTTGGGATGCAGTGGCATTAGCTGTAAGCTGGACCATATGCAAACAATCTGCACCTGGTAACCACACCAACACCTCATTACTCAATTTTTACAGGCAATGGATGCTCTTCCTGACGCCCAACCAACAGTGTCAAAGCACTGAAGGCACTAAATAGTACGACAATAAAAATGAACGCACATATCTGGCAATGAATTCTTGGCAGTAAACGGGAACGGCACTGAAGTCGCCCTTGACGACTTTTACTTGCACTTCTCCAATGTCGGGAACCTTGACACTGCTCACTTCCTGGATGAAATCTGCCGACGCCAGGTCATTGATGGAGTTGAGGCGGCGGGCTCGCTTCGACATCGGAACACCATTCATCCCGTCCATTGCCAACATCCTGCACACGACAAGCCAATGCTAGATATCAGACTCCGCCCCGGTCCGGTGCTGCCCACTGGTGCGCCAGTTTCAGTAATCGTCAACGCGTTGTCATACCACAACCATCATTTAATACAGGAAGTCAGGAACTACGTCAACCTGCGGTCGGGCAGATTTTAACGCCATGCCCGATTTTAACTAGAGATTTGAAAAAAAACGGCAATGACTCACTATTCAACTCAACGATTTTACATTACCGAGTTATTTGTAATCAGACGGTACAAAAATTTATTAAATCCGACTCTTCAAACGTGCGTAAAAGACGGATCTTTGCGAGCAGAGCGTTGTTAGCACACTGAGTGACTGAGCTAACAGCCACCACACAGCAACATGTCGTCATGTGGGTGTGCAAGCCTCAGCCAATCAGCGCCCAGCACCGACACACACCCACACGTTGCACGACAAAGTACTGCATAATAAATCCGTTAAAACGACAGAATTTTCCTCAAGCTTACCTCAGGCTGCTCAGAAACCTTCTAATGTTTGTCTTCGGACAATCAGATACTCACTTAGAATCGCCTTCTTCGCGAAAAACCTACTGAGTAGTTACACACTAGTCGTCGGTGCTGAAGTACCCAGCTGATAGTTAATATATGCGCCGCCGGACAGGCGTATCTAGGCCAGCCAGAGGCCCAGCGCGCCTAGGCCAGCGTTGGCCTGGAAGGAAGCGTCAATACCGCTGGCCTGGCCTACCGCAGACCTGCTCTAGATACGCGACGGGTCATGGTAACATGGGTGCCTGGGTGGTCGGTTGTTGTTACAGCGTCGTCACGTACGCGGTCCAGAAATCCACGTTTTCTGCTCCACAGTCCCGTGTCCAGCATTGTTTGGAGTCGGCGTCGAAAGTAGGCCTGGGTGGGTCTGTCTTGTTGCGTGCACGCGGTATACTGGCGGTACAGATAGACAGCGTTCAAACATTCCAAATACGACTCAAGGATCGTTCACACCGGATGCGTGGTGTTGCTGCTGCGGATCCGGTGTGAACGTGAACGTGCTTTGAAGCTTCGTCCAAACTACTGCTATCAATAGTCAATTCAACAACACTCATTTCAATGGCGGGCTCACGGTCCCTCACAAAAACAACATAAATAGGCCGTGACATATATGCAGTAGTAAAGTTTTCAGAGTAAAGGAGTTTAATACAGGGGCCTATTGTATGCCGAACAGCGGTTATTGAGATGCTGGCAGACACTGGGCATGCGCCGTACATTGTCTATACGTCTACTTCGACTTAATAATAGTGAATCTTCTATAGTTACGCTTGAAATAGGCCTACTATTCGTCTAAGTTTAGTTCAGAATGTTGTGCTTGTTTTTGTTGAAACAAACCTAAAACGCCCCAAAGACCGTTCACACTGCGCGCCTATCCGCGCGCGTCTTCGATGCAATCTAACAATCACGATTCATCACATTCATACAACGACACATCCGACGGTGTCAGCCCGCTATAGCCAAAGTCCATTATAGCCAAGGTCCGCTATAGCCAGTCTTATCATATAGCGAAGGTTAGGGTTAGGGTTTGGCTATAGTGGACACATCGACATACAGAACCGTGCGTGATGTGAACATGTCCATTCATAGAGGCCTGATGCAATTTGCAGGGCGTATTGCGTGGCACGATGCTATGGTTACAGAGGCGTGGAAGCCAAGTCGGACAGCCGCCAACGCTTACGCAACTTTTGCCCGTTATAGTGCATGGCCAATTTTCCCATCAGCTGGCCAAGCCTGCTCCGGCCTGTTGTATGTGTAGCCTCCAGTCTAAAGCTACATGCAGAATACGACGAAGTCAGCAAAGCTTAATTACATTAATTAAGGTCGTCCCACACTTCCGCTCGTCCTCTCTTAACGCCACGTGATGTTGCTGCATCGAAACGGTTAAATAGGAGGCTACAATTCAATCAACGATGCACTGTCGCCTATAGCCAGCCTTCTGCAGTTTAGGCCTACTCACATGAACTGCGGAGTGCAGATCTTGTGAAAATCCAATCGGATCACAAAAGCAGGAGCGACACTTTCAGCTTCTCACGTATCAAAGTAGACAGAAAATTGTCATTGGACCCCATGCAAACGCCTATAATAAGTAACGTATTCTAATAGCAGTACTATTTCCTATGACCCACACGGGTCCTATGAAACCACGGGTCACCTATAAAATGCTATCGCTGAAAGGAATGAATGCAGACGCTTCATATTACATGTACCTGTATTGACAACTCGATGGGCCGACGATCGCTGCTGGTTATTAAACAGCATATCTTTCTGCGTGATAGTCTGCCACAGCGAAGGACCGCCATAGTGAGGAGATGCGATGGGGGCGCATGAAAATGCGGGATTTAACGCTAAAGTACGACAGTCAGCGGGAATCTACCCATGGTTGAATAGGCTACTGTCCTACCTCCTTGCATAAGGCATACGTCTGCAAAAACACAAACTTCCTTCACACAGGTGAAGTTTGCGGGGGGGGGGCTTGATCCTGGATAATATTTTTTTTCAAAACGGAATCAGCACATGGCACTTACTATATACTGTGATACATAATCATCTCAAAATTTATTACTTTCATTATCCGTCAGGTTTGCTAAAAGATCGACTGAATCCATTGAAATGTGCCTACTTCGATCGCCTGCAGCTGCAGTCATACTCATTAAGTGCCTACTGTCAAAATACGAAAAGCTAATTTTGAAAAATATTGCTTTTAACAAAAGAACGCGTGATCCCGGTTTGCGGTTTGCCTAATACTGTTTAAACTGCAAGAAATTTTGTAAGTTGAATCTCAGGAAAATCAGTAAAATTGTTGCCACCAGATGTCATATTTTAAAGCTAAAATGCACTAAATTCGATTTCGGCTGGGGTTACGTCCCAGACCCCGCTGGGAGAGCTTATAGCGCTCCCACAGGCCCCCTAGCTAGATATAAGGGGAGGCTACTTCTAAGGGAAGGAAGGACGGGAGGGAAGGGAC
>Ga0126329_10000179_pt1 | contig 12773 bp, 8 predicted proteins | sample InaspJWI85metaG_FD_104915 | JGI IMG/M metagenome (GOLD analysis project Ga0126329, IMG submission 104915) | Marine gutless worms symbiont microbial communities from Oahu, Hawaii - Inanidrilus sp. 2 OAHU.JWI-85 metaG | ecosystem: Host-associated > Annelida > Digestive system > Unclassified...
ATATGGCCCAGCTGATGCCACTGCCACTCACTGTCTCTTGCTTCAGTAAAATCCAGATTGGTTTTACCTTTCTGGTACCGGCTCACCCGGGTACTCCTGGACAAAGGGCCGTTAAACGTGTGTAGTACTGAGAGTGACCAAAAATGCCTAGAAGTTTGGTGTTGAAACATGCTAAGTTTGTTAAGAATTGCTGTTAGAATGTGTAAATGGTCTTAAGTATTTGTCAGCATATTTTTCTGATGTGTTGCATGAGAGTGCATAGAAAAATCAAAGTAGTTATCATGGGATTTGTGCATATATGTAACTTGTTGGAAGAATATTAATTGATCATTTTACTTTTAGTTGGATGCACATTATAGGGTTTGGGAGGTCAGTGATTATGAATTTAATATCTTTTTTTTCTATGATTTAATTGACACACTACCTGCAGAAAGAATGCACAGTATACGTACTGGTAGTTTTTGAATCATTGGTATGAGTAAATATTTATAATATAACGGCTGTGCAGAGCATGATACTGATTTAGCAATTTTTGTGCCTGTCCATCTATCACACACTGGTGATTGTGTGATAGATTGTTAGTGTTGCATTGCAGCCCAGGGATTGTAGTAATTGATTAATTAATGATGACAGTTGTTCCTTTAGCTGATTAAAGTTTACTTTTTACCAGCCCTTGGTGTTGTGTTGATTTCAGCATGTCACTTGCTCCATATCAGATGGTTGGCTTAAACTGGTTACTTCTTATGCATTCCCATGGTCTCAACGGAATTCTTGGGGATGAGATGGTCGGTTGCTCGTTTATTATTTTCAGTATATAACTATAAAATATACAGTGATGGTTATATTGCAGCAGTTACAGTGACCATATTGGCTTGCTTCTATTACTGTTGTGCGTTTAGTGAAATAGCCAAATAGTGTAATTGCATTATGTTTTCGACTTGTCCATCCATCTGTGCTTGCATGCATACATGCAGCAAACTACTACTGAGCTGATTAAGTTTGGTTTGGAATGGGGCAACCCTCAAAACATTAATCATACTTGGAACTTAACATTTTTTGGCTTTTTGTCAGCAGCACAACCATCAAGGTTGACAATACAGAAAATCTGGCTTTTTTTGCAACATGCTGCCACAGTGCATTCATTTTGCCAAACATCTTTGGCATTTGATTAGGATTTATGCTTGTCATTTTGCAGGGTCTTGGCAAAACCATTCAAACAATTGCTTTCTTTGCTCAGCTGTTGTTGGATGGAGTGAAAGGACCTCATGTCATCGTAGCTCCATCTTCAACTATAGGTATGCCTTTGTTGATGATGTTTGGTACTGTTTGATTTACATAAGTTCTTAAACTTTTATGTAGTTAGATTTAAATTTTCTTAATGCATTGGCAAGGGCATTCGTGCAGTAAAACTTTGCACCAACACAATCCTCCACTTCTTAACTGGAGGTTCCGACTACCGCAGGTTGACCTGTATACTGGCCATAAAACGGTGGTGGTGGTTGTTGTTATTGTGTGTGTAGGGTGTGTTGTTTCGGTTCTTGTGTGTTGGGATCAGTTTCTTTAGTACCATGTCAAGAGATTGGCTGGGAAGAACGTCTTCGAAGTAACCTATCGTGTGTCAAATGGGACGCAGTATCTTAACTTTTACTTTTACTTGGAAGTGTGTTAATTGTGATATACATTTTGTAAATTTGATGTGATTGATGTGTTGATTATTTGTTTCTCTGATAGATAACTGGTTACGTGAGCTGCGGACGTGGTGCCCTTCATTAGAAGTTCTGCTGTATTATGGAAGTCAGGATGAGAGGCGTGGCATTCGTACTGATTTGCTCGATGGCAAAATGGATAACTTCCACATATTATTAACTACGTCAGTAAATGCTGTTTCCTATATTCTCGTTATTCTTCCTTACATCTGACATGTAATTTGCTTCATGTGTCTAAATTTGTTATTACTGGTTAGTGATGTGGGTGTTCAATTTGCATTTTTATATTTTTTTCTAAGCTGTTACATGATGTGTGTTACGGTGAGTTGTGTCAACAAGTCTGTGTTGAGCCTTCTCCGTTGGCTCCCATTGTGATGCTACCCACATTTGCTGCTGAGCACCGGTGCACCTGCACCACGGCGCCTGCAGCCCACCCGCAGCTATTGATTGAGATCAGACAGCAGCTTCAAACCCGCCGGCCACTATTGCTGCTGTTGATCGATGGGATAGATGGACCGATGAACATCTGACCATTACATAGACCTTGCTCTGCATACTGTGTGGGCAGCATCAATAATTGTGTGTAATATCAGTTGGGTGTGTATCAGGAAGCCTGGGGTGTCACAGTGGCACAACAGGTTGGGTGTCAAACTTCATACCAAGAGGTCTCCGGTTTGATTTATGGTCAGGGCGTGGCTGTCCAACTTATCTGGCAAGTTATACTGTTGTGTTCATGTCACAACACACTAGTATTTGTTACCATTTAGTGGGTGTTGACAGTCTACAGCTGGGAAGATAATTGTTGGTCTGACATCACACTTGCCAAGCTATGCAGACTAGTGGTATAACCCTCTGGGTCCAAGGCTTATCAAAGAGAGATGAGCACCCATTCTGTACTCCTGTAGGGTTATGGTACCATTTACCTTTTTAAGGAAGTCTAGTATTCAGTCAGTAAAACAATCCTGGTTCAGCAGTTTCCCTTTTGCAGAATCTTCTGGTTCTTAACTGGGTGTCAGGTAGCAAGCTAACCTATGTGAAGGCCATAAAATGGTTGTCACATGCACAGAGTGCAGAGATGCGTCCTATTGTTGCTGGTGTTCCACAGTCAGTGTCTTTCTCTGTGTGTGTCTGTCCGTTGGACATGACCATGAGCTGTGCTAGAATATCTGAACCAATCAAGATGCCGTTGGGGTGTGAACTTGGGCATAAAGGACCATGTATTAGGCAGGGGCATAGATCCCCAAGGGAAAGGGGCAATTTTGGGGTATCTCCCAGCCCATTGTCAAGTATAGGGAATATCCGGCATGAGGCAGAGTTATTCAGTAGGTGGCAGCGGCGATGTGGCCTTTCGCTGTCAGTACTGCAGCAACTTGTTATTGTTGTTGATGATGTAATAATGGTTCTTCGACATAGAACTCATTGTGACGTAGCTAGCAGTATACTGTGGTGGCAATTTTTGATGCAGCTACAACATGGCAACAGGATCACTCGATGATCGGATTATGTTCAAACGAACAAAATTCCACTATGCAGTATTTGATGAAGGCCAATGCTGAAGAACATGACGTCAGCACGCTATAAATCACTTACTAGAATCCAGGTATGTGTAATTGCTGTTCTTTGTGATGTTTTTAGGGCTGGTAATGATTAAATTATTTTTATAGTTAACTTTTCAAGAATTAACGATTAACTTGTTAATTTTTTCAGTCATCGACTATGGCACACAAAACAGTTAGCAGTTGTCATAATGCAATAAAACAACTGTTCAGTTGTTCTTTATCCAGTCTAAGAGACAAGCTAAGGTATTCACGTTCGCTGGAGATTGGGATGATCGCCTGTTGTTGACAGTGTATCCAGTTTACAGTCTGTTGACGGTGATGTGACATTTATCGAAATTTTAAGAATTAGAAAAATTTTGATCCTTAAAAATTATTGACGATTAGTCGCGTGATTAATCGTTAATATGCACAGCTCTTATATGATGTTGAAGCAACCACTTGACTTGCTGTATATATAATTAACTAAGAAAGTAAAAGTAATTTGTAAATGTGCACCGTGGTCTGCAAAAGCCGAATCTAAGGTAGTATTGTAGAATTAACAAACTGCTAGTGGTCGAGGTCGGGCAGTCAGTCGGTCTTCATAGAGCTGTTTGTTATTGCTCCACTCATATTCTGCCTGTAACCACACTGTTGGTTTTTTCTCTGCAGTTGCCTTTGGCGGTAACTATAATTACTGAATTACATTTAAGTTTTTACAGCCCAGATTTTCGTCTTGTAAAGCTCATAGTGCAAAGCACTGAAGGGAATTTTTGACTCCTTCATCAGGGGTGGCTCGGTAGCCAATTGGTTAGCATAGGCGCAGAAGGGCCTGGGTTCATATCATCGCAGCCGCGACACTGTCTGGTAACAGTCTTAGGCAAACTGTTCACACCCATTGTGCCTCTGTTCACCAAGCAGCAAAATTGGTAGCAGCCCTCTTAAGGGTTGCGAGGGTAACTGCGGGCCTGGTGGAAAGTAATGGCAGTGTACCACCGGGTTTATGACTCGCATCACCTGCAGGCTGACTGCCAAGAAACGAGATCAGCTCCGGAACCGTATGCTCGGTAATCGAGTATGGGCTACCTTTACCTTTTTTCACCAGTCTGGTCAGACATGCAATGACATTTACTTGTGTTTTATTCTTATGTGAGAAACCAGTATCTATGCACTATTAATCCCTTACGCATATGCTTATTGCATATGTTGGACACTGTGAATACTGTATGTAAAACACAGTGGTCATAATGTGTAACTATATTACTGCTAGTTTTTCTGTTTTGTCACATTGAAAACTATGAAGATTGGCTGGTATCTGACAATTGCTAAATTAAACATTCAACTGTGTTCAGCTTCCTACATCACTGCAAACATGACACTTCTCGCATTTGCTGCTAACCACCGTGCCACTGTGAATCAAAAAGCAACCACACCGTTTGCTGATGCGCCAGGCAGCAGCAATTGATGGATATCGTCTGCCCGTGGGCCTCCACTGGGCCCGGAGCAGCAAACCCACTTCACGCTGCTGCAGCAGGCGAATGGGACAGACAGACAGACATCGTACCATTGCACAGACCCTGTTACATACTATGCAAGCAGTGTCAGTAAAGGGGTGCCACTTATTTAGCACTCACTGATGGTATTAGTTTACTTAGTAATAACAGCAGCAGTGGTCCAGTTGTTGATGTTGTAAGAATTGGTGCAAACTGCTAAGCGGAGACTGCTGCATTTGCTGAGAAACATTTGTTTATGGCTTTTAAAAATATACTGTACTGGTGGTCTGTTTATTTGTCGGTACACATTAGTGAGCACCGGTCTAGAGACCATTTGGGATGGGGGGGGGTTATGCGGCCCAAGGAACCATGTGTTACATAAGGGCCTGGATCCCCCATGTAAAGGGGCACTTTTCAGGTGATATACTTGAATGTGATTCAAATAGGGCAGCACAGAGTGATGTGTACTGCTTACCACTATTTCCATGTCATCTTGTTATTGACACTTTTCGTTAGTATCTGGAACAGGGTCTTTGAAACTTTCGAGTGTCTGTCTCTCTCAGTGTGTCTGTCCATCTTTTCGTCATTTAGCCGTCGCACACTGATGCAGCGGATTTGCTGCTGTGTGCCTGGCGGCCAGGAGATATTGATCAGTTGCTGCAAGCAGTGTCACGTTGGCAGCTGAAGTAGGAAGTTGAACAGAGACTTGATTTGTTTGTTATGCAGGCTCGTCGGCGCCTGTTGCTGACTGGTACTCCACTACAGAACAACCTGATCGAGTTGATGTCACTGCTCGTGTTTTTAATGCCCGAACTGTTCTATGACAAGACGGACATTTTGAAACGAATTTTCACATCCTTTAGTGTAAGATACATGACACTTCTGTAGGCATTGCATTTTGTAAGAAGCTGAAAATTTTATGTGGTATTATGCTGCATGCTGAATTAGTGTTCTTCTCGTATTTGCTGAGCAAATAATGCATACTCCAGAAACTGGATATAAACGTCTTGATGTCATTTGTTCGTCAATGGAATGTGATAAATACTGATGGCCTGTAATAACAAAAATGTGATTACAGTTGTTTTATAGTGAAAAGGATGAGTTAGTTGTAAGGATAAATTACTACTACTGCTACTACTGCCTTCACTGCTTTGACACTGTTGGTTGGGCGGCAGGAAGGGCATCCGGCCTGTAAAAAACTGAGTGGTGGGGTGCTGGCATGGTTGTCTGTCTGGAGCTAGGTGCAGACTTTCATACGGCCCAGCTGACGCCACTGCCACTCACTGTCTCTTGCTCCAGTAAAATCCAGATTGGTTTTACCTTTCTGGTACCGGCTTACCCGGGTAGTCCCGGACAAAGGGCCGTTAAACGTGTGTGTGCTACACCCGTTTAACGGCCTCTTATCCAGGATAGCCTGGGTAAGCCGGTATCAGACAGGTGAGATATTTATAAAAGCCAGTCTGGATTTAAATGAGGCAAGAGATGATGTGGTTGTAGGATGCAGTGGCATCAGCTGGACCATATGCAAACAATCTGCACCTCGCTCCAGACAGATAACCACACCACCTCATTGCTGAATTTTTACAGGCCCATATGCTCTTCTTGGTGCCCAAGCAACAGTATCAAAAACGCTGAAGGCATGTTATAACTTATAAGGATAAAATAAACAATTTTTTGCATGCATCATGGCGATAAATCTGTGAGAGATATGTCAGCAGCCATGATGATTTAAAAGAAAAAGAAAAGATTCCATATAGCTGGAATCAATCAACATTAAACAGATTATGGTGTTGGACATTTGAGTAGTGTTTCAAGTCTAACTGAACTGAAATAGAACATGTTAGTTTATCTATATATTTCTGTTGTGTTTTTCAGGAATAATTGGTGCATTCTACACCGGGAGTCAAAAAAAACAAGACACCAAACTCTTGGCCATAACTACACTAACTATTATCCGATTTTCAAAATTTTTTACCTGCCGACTCGGCAGTAAATTTGCAACAAATTCATGTTTAAATATTCCACCACGCTTTAAACATGTCGCTACACTACCTTGTGAAATATGAATGCAGAAAAACGGCATCATTCTGAAATACCTATTTCAATTAATAATGAATCACAATGTAGTATAGCCAAAAATTTAAGGTGCAATGAGTTACTTTACTACACTTTTATCATTCACTCTGCTGGTGAAAGAATTTTTAAAGATTGGTGAACATTTGGCGAAGTTACTGGCAAAATCATTGACTGTGTCATATACCCCATTCGCCTTGCACTTTTGTCCTGAAAGATGCAGATCTCGCCAGATAAGTTGAATAACTTGTGTATTACAGACAGAAACTGTTATTAAGCGTTGCTATCTTAACAGGCAGATTAATGTGAGTTAATTGTCAAGAAATATCAAACTGCTGTAGACCAGTTTTGACTTACTGACTGACAGACTGACGCCGTCAGTGACTGACCGACTGCTGATCATGTACAGCGTTTTGCCGCGACAGCTTTTCTTTATTGCGGCAGTTGTGTACAGTGGGTCATGGGATTTTTTATATGGCTGATATAAACAACTTTTTGTTAGTAAATTAAATAATGCTTATTTCTCCAGACATTTATTTTAAACCAATGTTTGAGTGGCTAATTCTTGCGTAACAGTTTGCTTCACTTACTCCTTAAGAATAGCGATTTTATGAACTTCGATATTTCACAAGGTAGTGTAGCGACACGTTTAGGGTGTGATTGGGTATTTGTATATGACTTTGTTACAAATTTCCTACTGAGTCTAACAGTGAAAGAATTTTGAAAATCGGCCAATATTTGGTGAAGTTATGGGCAAGAGTTAGGTATCTTGTTTTTTTTGACTCACGGTGTAGTAATTTATTTGTTGGAAATGACTGAACATATAGCACTGACTGTCTTTCTGTGCAGATTTTGCTCATTTAGATTAGTTATTTCTGTTGCAAGTAGTAGTTCATAGTTGCTTTGATCAGCTTTGTATTAATGTTTTCCATGCACTTACATTTGCCATTAGTTACTGCTTGATTCTGCTTTCAGGGTAATGGCAGTGGACGTGGAACTTACGAACAAGAGACAATTGCACATGCAAAACAGATTTTGAAGCCATTCTTTCTGCGGCGTTTAAAATCCGAGGTATGATATTCAGCTAGCCGTGAATTGTAGTATTTCGTTGAAAATGATAATTTGTGCTGACTTAAGTAAGTAAGTGACTTTAGTTAGCGCTTTATACTGAGTCACAACTGATGTTCTCAGTGTGGCAAGTGTTAACAGGGTTTAACAGTTTTCACCCATACATTCACAAGTGGAATGAGCTATGCTTGCCTTTATTTCCGGCCACATAACGCCACCACACTTTGGCTGCAACTTATCTCCCATCCCACTGAGGGTAGGAGGCAAGTTGGACTGCGTGGCTGGTTATAAATTTCAAGGGAGTTTTTTCGCCAAAACATGGTCATCCATCCCAGTACTAACCGGGCCCAGTGTAGAGCAACTTCGTTGACATGCCTAACAGTGTTATTTTTACCACTGTGCCACGCCACCTCACTTACTTTGTGTCAAAGACTGTTGTGATAAAGTAGCTTTTGCAGTGAATTTGTTGCACTGTTTTAGGTTCTGCAGCAGTTGCCGAAGAAAGAGTCGACAGTGCAGCGGGTGCCAATGTCATTTGAACAGCAAGACTTGTACGATGACCTGCTGGCCGAGCTTGCCGATGACGTAGAGAACGAGAATTCAAGCAAAGACTCAAAAGGTGCATCAATGATGATGGCATTGCGCAAGGCAGCCAATCACCACTTACTCCATCGGCGGCAGTTTGATGAATCAAAGCTCAAATACATGGCGGAACTGCTGGTTCAGGCAAGTTGGTGATGGTGCCACTGAATTGTCACCAGTATCAGATTTGGAATATTTGCTTAGTTAGTTTTAGACGGCAATTTACAATTTATACACTTGACACTTTTTGCTAGCTGCATGCCAGTCATTGAGTTAAATATTATATGTTGGAGTGAGCTCAGCCAGCGTAAAATGTCGTCAGTATTGGCCACTGCCAACTATTCCAGCCCTGACAACATTGTTGAGCAAATAGCCCAATGTGAGCTCTTTGGCCTAGCTTTTGGAGGCAGTTAGGTGGAAAATTTTGCAGACCTGGCAACCCTGCCGTTGCTTGTTTTCATGTATACATGCTGACTTGCACAGCAATTAATTGTAGAAATAAACATATTAGGGGTTGTGACAAGATGTTTCATGTGTAAGTAAAATACCTTTATTATGACCTGACATATGGTAATTATATACACTGCTGTTTGACGAATATGTTGCACATTTTCTGTGCATAATCCTCTGCAGTTGGAGTACTTAAGATGGCCGTCCATTGGCGACACTGTGGCTATGCTGGCCTGTGCTCACTCTAGTTTCTTTAATCTCGATGGTGCCAGTAGTCGCATAGGTGCAAGTTGTAATTCTTTATTCTGCTACAAACAACATTTATTTGTTGTCTTATTGTTTTTTATACCTGTCCTTAGTGCCACCAAAATGGCACTGCTACAAACTATCAGAGTTTATATTGAGATTGTACTGGTCTTCATTGCTCATATCATTTTCTAGCTAACATGTACACAGTAGGAGAGAGAGTTTTTTTAGTAACAACTAATTGACAGTCACTAGAATTTGAGGATAGAGAAGCAGATACATCAGCAACAACGCATGTTGGCTTTTACGTCGGCAGTGCTGCATCAGGCTGCTGTCAGTCGGTGTCGCCTGAAATGCCGACAGTGACATTGGAGGCATTGAATTTGATTTCTTGTTGTCCATATGAATGTCTTATCTACAGAGAGAGATTCAGCATTTGTGGCTGGTGATAAATCTTTTTTGCTATCCAGGAACCATCACACAAAGATGCCCGTGTGGATTATGTTATTGAAGATATGCAAGTCATGTCTGATTTTCAACTTCATAAATTATGTCTTAAATATGAGGTATGTGACATTGTGTGTAATGTTTGTATTACATTTCTTTCAGTCATAACAGATTTAAATGTATAAATGTGTTTTGTCTGAGGTGTTTTTAGTCAGTTGTTTATGTCCATGTCTGCAGCATTGTGTAGATAACACTGACATTGTTGAGGAGAAATCTGGCGTCATTTCCCTAATCCAAATGCACTGGTTGTCACCAGCAAGGTCATGTGGTTAGTAAAACTTTGCACTAACAAAATCCTCCCGTTCTTAACTGGAGGTGCCGGCTAATGCAGGAGCTGTATAATGACCATAAAACAGTGGTGTGCGTGCGTGCGTGCGTGTGTGTCTATTGCATTGTTGGATTGAATGCTGGACTATGTGAAATTTTGCATTTCATCACCAGTAATATTTTTTTTGTTTTATTGCGTGAGTATTGTGTTGGATAGATAGGATTCTGGTCAACATTATCTAAGGACTGGATGACCAGTTACCAATACAAAATTATTTCTTGTGCAATATGTGATGTGATGTTTTGCCTTCAGTGCTTTGACGCTGTTGTTAGGGCGGCAGGAAGGGCATCCGGCCTGTAAAAAACTGAGTGGTGAGGTGCTGGTGTGGTTATCTGTCTGGAGCGAGGTATAGACTTGCATATGGCCCAGCTGATGCCACTGCCACTCACTGTCTCTTGCTTCAGTAAAATCCAGATTGGTTTTACCTTTCTGGTACCGGCTCACCTGGGTAGTCCTGGAGAAGGGCCGTTAAACGGTTGTGTGTGTGTGCGCGTGCAATATGTGATGTATTTCATGGCACCTTCACCACTTTTGGCGGAGAGAGCCTACTGTTATTCCCGCCTGTGTTTGTTTGTGAACACCATAACTTAAAAGGGTGGGTTTATATGGCATATAGACTATGGACCAGAGAAGTGTTGAGTAAATTTTGGAAGTTTGTGGCTCGGAGTTATGGACAGTCATTTAGTCAAATGATGTGACAATGAAACTAGTCATGCTGCAGTTTTGATAATCTAGGTTGCTTGCAGGTGTAGCATTGTGCTTATTTAATGTGCATGATGGAGGTATGTACTCTTCCTAGTGCCATCTTATTAAGATAGGCTCGTATTTTCACGTTTTATTTCAGGCTCTGGGCCCTTTTCAGCTTGACAAAGACCAAATAACAGACTCTGGCAAGTTCCGCCATCTTGATGAGCTTCTTCCAGTGATGAAAAACCGGGTTGTGTATCATTGTTTGTTGATTGTTGTTGTCGGCATATTATTCATTTTTGAGGACAATTTTGTAGAATAAAACAAACACATTTGTAAGTTTATAAGTTTTGTTAGAAACCTTTTTTTGCCATTTTGGCAAAATTGTGTTAGATAATGATCACAGCTTTTTTGACTGACAGGGATGTGTAGCTTTTGCTGTTTATTACAACTTGCAGTACAATGATGTGGTAGCCACAAATGCTATTAGGGATATATCTTTTATGGATTTTTTGTCATAGAAGCTGGTCCTAAGCTTTTAAGCAACTAGTGCAATCATTTCAGTAGCTTTATTCTGTGCATAGCTTTTATGGTTGTTGATGACGTGCATTTAAAGTTGATCACGATTATTACTCATTTTTGCCAAAGTTTCAATTATGAGTTCTCTTTGTGTCTTTTGTGACCTTTTGTTGTGCAATCAGTAGAATAAACGTTTCCGACGAATTGAAGATAGATTACATGTTTGTATTGAAAATACTAATATTACCCAGCCAAGCAACTGTATATTACTCATTTATGATTGGAAGATTTTGGAAGTCTCTGAGATTGCCGATGGCATGGTTGCGCAATGATAGAACATCAAGACTCAAGAGGTTGTGAGATTGATTGCCAGTCAGGGTGTGGCCATGCAACGACTCTGTGCCCCTGTCACCAAGCAGTGTAATTTGGTACGGATGAAAGCTGGGGCATAAACAGGCGCACCAGGCAATACTTTAGCTCCACATCGGTGGTCTTGCAGTGTAAGTTGGTGTCTGTCTCAGCCAGAGATTAGCACCGCCTGTCGTGTGTGGTCTGCTGGCCGATGACGTTGTCAAGACAATTGTGTGCAGCATCGTCACCTCCAGACTTGATTAATGCAACAACCTTCTGTGCAGTGTACCATGGTGACATTCAGCAAACTCCAGTGGGTTCAGAACAATTTGGCCTGGGTCGTCTGTCAGTCCAGTTCAGTTTAGTATTGTCATTTATAATGTGCACATGGTCTGCCTGAAATCTAAAGGCTGAATCTGAGGCACTGGCAGTGGCTTGGGGGGAAGATGGCGAGGCGGGTGTAAGAGAAGGCTTGGGTAAAGTAATCCGTCTTATGGTCATGTTCTTTTACTTTTAATTTATGTGTGAGATCGCTGCCTGTTTCATTGTCTGCTGTTTTGTGGCAGGGTGATCGTGTGCTGTTGTTCAGCCAGTTCACAATGATGCTCGACATTGTGGAAGAGTTTATGACATCTCGACAGTATAGCTACCTGAGGCTCGACGGATCGACACCCGTCATAGAACGGTAGCCTCTCTTCACAACTATAGTTTCATTTCAGTGATTGAGGAAGTGTGATCTGTTGACTTAATGTTCAATCACGTCTTTTACTTCTACCACACCGGTGCTATTTAAAAATACACATAAGCTGTTTAGCTTGTTGGCTGTCAGATGTTAGCAAACTTTTTTTACATCTTTTTTGACCACTTTTTTCTTTAATGGCATTTTTTGGGCACTTTTACCATGCCTGTGTAATACTTTGAAGTGTCTTGAACCTTTACGTGTTATCCTTGAAGAAGAACTTTAGAGCTAGAACGGATCTGGGTACTGATTCTAAACCACCTCTGATCCACTGTGGACCAGAATGGGGCCGGTCCACTTTCATAGACCGGCCAAATGTGACCATCTGACGTGTGGTGATGGCGTATCTTCTTTCATCTAATTGACATGTCAGGAAGGGGGGTTCTACTGTCCTGACAGTGCGAGTTCGCTATATTATAAAGGCTCCGCTAGTCTTAATGGGACTATCAAATTAAGTGCGTGTGCGTAAAGACCACAATTCACAGCTGA
>Ga0126329_10000180_pt1 | contig 12767 bp, 8 predicted proteins | sample InaspJWI85metaG_FD_104915 | JGI IMG/M metagenome (GOLD analysis project Ga0126329, IMG submission 104915) | Marine gutless worms symbiont microbial communities from Oahu, Hawaii - Inanidrilus sp. 2 OAHU.JWI-85 metaG | ecosystem: Host-associated > Annelida > Digestive system > Unclassified...
GAGGAGGGGAGGGGAGCCAGACCCCCCTTATGCAAATTCCTGGATCCGCCCCTAACTGCTTGTTGGACAGTGCAAGTGACAGCAATGCTGCATTGTAGCAGCTGCACAGGGAGAGCACTTGTCTGAAAAACGTTGAAATGTCAGTGAATATGGCAGCTGCTAGGAAAATATCAGGTTAAAACTGTGTCATGGACTACATCAGTACATCACCGACTATTTCAGCCTTTTAAATGATTTTTCTGCTTACAAGGTCATATTGAACATTTTTTCAGTGGTAGCATAGTTTGCCTTTGCCTTCAGTGCTTTGATGCTGTTGGTTGGGCAGCAGGAAGGGCATCCGGCCTGTAAAAAAACTGAGTGGTGTGGTGCTGGCGTGGTTATCTGTCAGGAGTGAGGTGCAGACTTGCATATGGCCCACCTGATGCCATTGCCACTCACTGTCTCTTGCTTCAGTAAAATCCCGACTGGTTTTTACCTTTCTGGTACCTGCTTACCCGGATCGTCCCGGACAAAGGGCCGTTAAACGGGTGTGTGTGTGTGTGTAGCATAGTCGAGAATAATGTCAAGTTGTTGTTTTATATGCATTACTGTGCGTTATGACAACCAGTAACAAGTCATCTTCAGCTTCATACGTCAGCTGCAAACGTGACACTGCTCGCATTTGCTGCTGAGCGCCGTGCTGCGGCAGCACTGGTGATGGGCGCGGCGTCTGTTGCCGCCACTGTCGATTGATATCTCCCGCCCACGTGGCGCTTAGCAGCAAACCTGCTGCAGCTGCAGTCACATGATGGGACAGACGGACGGACAGACACAGGATCATTTCACAGACCGTGCTACACATCCAATAACATAACATCACAGCATTTGAAATCAACTAAAATATTTCATGCTTAGTCGGATAGTGTTTCTGACTGAAGTGGAAATACAGTTTCTTGAATTTTTTTACACTCAAAACAGCTAGCTGATCTACGATCATAAATTCGAGTGGAAAGATGGTTAAGTCAGCGACTCTAGAATTCCCTAAAGAATGCCATCTGGCTTAAAGGAACAGTATGTCTACGGAAGAATGATCATGGAGTAGTGAGTTATGCTGACAATGTCAATAAAACAAGAAACACTGCCCTCGGTTGAGGATCAAGGTCAGACCGGCCGCATTAGCAGCTGTGCTAACACTAATCTTTGACGTGTGACCTAGATTTTTTAATACACAGAGCTATGGCCATGACCACACACACACACACACACACAAAAACTACAAGTTGATGGCTAGCCAGCCGGGAATGCCTACACTAGGCGCACACGTACATACATATGCAGGCAGACATGGACGGACAACCTGAAAACTGCCTCTGTCCCCATCAACTGGATGAGCGGACGTAGCAAAAATCAAGGTCAAGTGTCAGGTGGTTCAAAAAATAGACTGAAAACAATGGAGAGACGCCAGGGGCTGATCCAGGAATTTGTATTAGGGGGCCGTCCCCTCTCCCCTCCCCTCTTTCACCCTAGAAACAGGCTCCCCCTTAAACCAGCTAGGGGTTCTGGGGGAACTGAACTGATTTTATTGAGCACACTTGCAGCCTTGAGGGGCTGAATTGCTGAATAAACTATACAATAATACAGTGATACAAACAATTAAAAATGACTAAGATCGCGCGACAAAAACGTTTATAAAATTAAGTACGAATCGTTTATAGGTATAGCTATAGGGGGAGCGCTGTAAGCTCCCCCGGCAGGGTCCGGGGCAGAGCCCTGGCCGAAAACGAAATTGATGCACTCTAAATCTGTAAGAAAGCCACTGGTGGCAATCACTTTGAGTATTCTATAGTGCATGTTTTACAGTTGTCACTTATCAGGAGTACCGTGACGGCGTCGGTCTGTCGCCCAAATGGCGGCGGGGTGAAGCCGGCTCGGACCCCCTCTAAGTCCGCCACTGGACGCCACCAATTTTGTTACCTTCCTCGCTAACGTGGTCGGAAATTTAAAAAAAAAACAGAAATATCACAGCAGCGCCGGTGGCAATCGTGGCAAGTTCGTCATCACGACGTATCGGTGAACATTTCGCCGGCCAGTGAGAACCGCGAGAAGAAATTACGAGCGGGACACGTCAACAAAGCGTTGAGTTGTTCCATTTGTTTCAGCTGAGCCGGTGACAAACTGTCAGCGGACGAGACCTTAACTGATGAATATGTACCAGGTGCTTCCATCTCTGAAACAACAACACAGGAATCGAGAAAATTAATATAATTTTGCGATATTATTAACACTTCCCGCATAGTATGCGGAGCAGGGTCTACGAAACGGTAACGTCCTTCCATCCGTTCGTGCCATTGATCGACAGCAGCAGCGGCATGCAGCAGGTTTGCTGCTGAGAGCTGTGCGGGTAGGAGATATCAATCTACAGCGGCAGGTGCGGGCGCCCAGCAGGAACTACGCAGCACAGCACTCAGCAGCAAATGTGGACACTCTAATGTTGACAGCCGAGGTACGATGCTGAACACAGACTGTTAAGTATAAAAATGACAACAAACCTTTTTGCACAACATTTCGTAGTCAAATTTTCAAAATTTTCTTCGCCTCAGAAGGCAAGGGGGCATTGACCCCCCTAACCAAAATCCTGTGGATGCCCTTGATTACAGCACGATTCCATCGCATGGGTCAATAAGTGACAGCTAATAGTGGTTACCTTGGTCGGTAGTAAAGATGTGGTCGACTGTTGATAGAAGGTCGACATTGGTCATCATGCTATCAACGGCGGTCATGTCACGTGACTTGTCACTGCTACAGCAGTAGAGCGATGCTGCGTCCACTGCGTGTGCCTCTGTGTTGAATATGTACCCACCTGGATAGACCACGCCACATCTAGAGCAATAGGCCGCAGTAAGTGAGGTCACTAACAAGAAAGTTGCATAACAGTGCTTGAGCTCTCTCTGCCTTGGCCTAGGTGGTCAGTTACACCAGGTTTGACCACCCAAAGACAGTGTAGAGAAACATACTGACGCACCCTACACTGACTAACTGAGTAAGGTTTTACGTCCCACTCGACACAGAACAGGTCATTCTGGAGACGTTCTTCCCGACCAATCTCTTGGCTCGGTACTGGAAAAAAATAAAAGCAACAACATTAAGTTAGAGGACACAAAACCAAAATGACCTAAGCTAATACAAAAAAACACACTATACCATTACAAATAAAAACTAAATCTAATACAACCAAATCAAACATGCATGCTAAAACAAAACATACGACAACACAAAATTAACACAAAAAAACTAAAGCCAGGTTTAGTCGCCTTTTACAACATCCGACCTGGAAACGGAGTGGGTCTATTCTCAAAGGAAAAGATAAGTAAGGGAGGAGATAAGTAAGGAAACAGCCACTGCCAGTCACTGTCTCTTGCTTCAGTAACATCCAGATTGGTTTTACCTTTCTGGTACCGACTCACCTGGGTAGTCCTGGACAAAGGGCCATTAAATGGGTGCGTGTATAATCGATTAATCATTGTAGCCCTACTACACACATACCAGCATCCAGTATGCAAGGTCCGCTCGGCGTATTTACCACAGACCCGCTGCCTCCAGTACTGTGAATGAAATTGCCAGAATCAAACATCAAATACAAATACTTTGTAGTCTCAGCCAGGAAGAACGACTCCATGCGATTCTCTAGCACGTGATCTTTTACGCTTTTTATCTGTGATCAAAACATTTCACAACACTATGTGATTAATGCTCAGATTTTAGTTAATAATTGATCAAAACCTTTCATTCATTCAGTATGGCAGCATGGTTTTTTAGTGTCTTAGTATGTTTTTTTTAGCTTTTACTGTTCTATGGACTACGGTCTGAAATAAATGCAGATGATGATGACAAATGCTGGATTAAAATGCAATTACAATAAAATACAAAATATACAATTACATACATAAAATCAAAGCTCAAAGTACACCAGTATTATTAACAATGGAATTCTGACAATGCATCATTAAAGAGAGATCAACTAACCGTAGCATATCCACATAATGTTTTTGCACTGTGTTCAATTGCTTCCAGTATCTCAACTGCCACTTCCAACAGAAATGGATCTTTTGTTGCTTGATACAGATACATGCAGCTCTCAATTAGTTCTGTATGAACACAACCACCAAAAACACATCAGCAAATAATATGTAAACAATGGACACTAGACAGCTTGTAAACTTACTTAACACAAAACAAAGTACATCCTGAACATTAAAACTGTAACTGATGAGCAGAATTTTATCACACAGCTGTTTATATAAAGATCTGCACTCATTTATTGCTTTTACAAATGCCTCCAGTGCTTTGACACTGTTGGTTGGGCATCAGGAAGAGCATCCGGTCTGTAAAAAGTGAGTGATGAGGTATTGGTGTGGTTGTCTGTCTGGAGCAAGGTGAAAATTTTTTGCATATGGTCCAGCTGATGCCACTGCCATCCCAAAACCCCATCGTCTCTTGCCTCATTAGAATCCAGACTGGTTCTACCTTTCTGGTACCGGCTTACCCAGGTTGTCCTGTAAAAGAGGCTGTTAAATAGGTGTAGTAGTAGTAGTTATTGCTTTTACAGCTTGTAAAAGTCGCATTAAAAAAATTATTTTATAAAATGAAGACAACTGAGTTGCCGTACATCATACAGAATATCTATGAGTATGTTGCCCCTTCCCCTGATGATATCTAGGCCCCCACCTAATACATGATTCCATGAATTCTCCCGAGTCCATACTCCAAATGGCATTTCGATAGGTTGATCTGTTTTTTTGTAGGGCTCACAGAGAGTCCAAGAGACAGACACAGAGACAGACAGACAGACTCCGTGCATGTGATGCGACCTATAACAATGTCTGACCTGGTCTAAGTGGATATCCATCTCGTGACGTCTGTGCTTCTGACTTTGGTATGTTGTAAAACTCCGGCAGTGACCCATACTGCCGCCAGACCTGATAGTAGTTGTGAACAGTCTTCAACGCTTGATCAATATCGCCTGCCAATGTCTGCCCAGTTTCACAGACAGTGCTGATTATGTACAATGCATCTAAATCTTTCACAACATTACCGACAGTCCTGTCCGCAGTAATTTAACTACAAGTGAGAGTGTAGCTACACACACACACACACCCGTTTAACGGCCCTTTGTCCGGGACTACCTGGGTGAGCCGGTACCAGAAAGGTAAAACCAATCTGGAATCTACTGAAGCAAGAGACAGTGAGTGGCAGTGGCATCAGCTGGGCCACATGCAAGTCTGCACCTCGCTCCAGACAGATAACCATACCAGCACCCCACCACTCAGTTTTTTACAGGCCGGATGCCCTACCTGCCACCCAACCAACAGCGTCAAAGCACTGAAGGCAATCAAAGCACTGAAGGCAGTGTAGCTAAGCAATAGCTAATTAATGCATTGGCCTATTGGTGCTGTCGGCATTCAAGGCATAGGAAATCACTTACATCCCTAAAAGTCACCTGCGTTATTTTTATTTCCAGTTGCAAAAATCAAATTGGGAAAAAGGAGTGGAAAATTAGGGTTTACAATCAGACCAGTTTAGACTTAGCCCACAATTAGGCCAGTTGTCATAGCAGTGTATCAGTTACTATCAGATGATAACACCGATGCATCAATTAGCAACACTCCACAAGTAAGAACTGAAGCTAAAATCAAATTAATCAAACTAAAAAATGTACACAGAATTATACTCTGAAATAAAGTATCACTGATCATTAGCTACGAAATTACACAGTCTCCCCATTACTATTAAACTCGTTGACAATCATGCTGCATTTCAGTGAGCACTAAAGCTGCATCTTAACACTGTTTATAGTTTTTAATCTGCTGTCATTTTGCAATGCACAGCTGATATGTTTTATGGGCACTAGAACTTTATTCTATTATGGCAGTGCTGCTCTGCAGACTTTTTCAAAATCTTGAGACCAAAATCGAGACCATGGCAAAACAAACTTGAGTGCATTTTGAGTATCAAGACCTTGGACTCGAGATCACAACAGTGTATTGTAGTAGTCAATCAGCAGACAGACCAGGAGTCCAGGCCAGTAGGCATCAAGAGACTGAAACACTGGCATTGTAATGCCGCCTTTGGACATGTGCGCCCACATGTACCAGTCGTCTCGCTTCGTGTACATCTCCAGACCCTTTCTGTACTCTAGACACGCACATCCATCTAGTTGCTACAGTTATCACCAAAGGTACTATCTTAGAGTGGTACTAAAGGTACCATCATAGGGTGGCTTGGTAGCCGAGTGGTTAGTGTGCTGGACTCAGGCGCAGAAGGGCCTGGGTTCAAATCGCAGCCGTGATGCTGTCGGGTAACAGTCTTAGGCAAACTACCCATTGTGCCTCTGTTCACCAAGCAGCAAAACTAGTAACAACCCTCTTAAGGGTTGCAAGGGTAACTGCGGGCCTCGCAGAAAGTAATGGCAACATACTGCCAGGTTTATGACTCATGTAACCTGCAGGCTGACTGCCAAGAACGGGATCAGTTCCAGAACCCTACGCTCGGTAATCGAGTATGGGCTACCTTTACCTTTTTACTATCTTAGAAAGGAAATCAACGGAACGGCCATCTAATGTAGTTTTATAGACAGTGGCCATTAAAATGGCATATGTGTATCATAATGAGTAAGATAAACAAAAGTAGCGAAGAAGCTCTTTTGGACACAAACATCATTTTACTGGCTACATTGGTTGGCTAGCTCATCTTAATGGTGCTTAGAACACACAGAAAGGTAAAACTGCACTCATAGTGAAGTACAAGACAATCAACACACATTCAAAGCAAGAGTGGTATATATACTGATAATAAATGAATTCAATATTATCACCTTCAGATAGTTTCAATAACACAAAAGTAAACTGAAAAGGAATTTAAAAAACAAATGTAAGAAAAATTCACGATGCCTTACAGCTTAACCACAAGAAATAATCAACAACAACCACAGTTTTATGTCCATCATACAGGTCACAAAAGTGCAGTCTCTACAAACAGTATCACACACACAGACACCCGTTTAACGGCCCTTTTTCCGGGACTACCCGGGTGTGCTGGTAGCAGCAAGGTAAAACCAATCTGGATTTTACTGAAGCAAGAGACAGTGAGTGGTAGTGGCACCAGCTTGGCCATATGCAAGTCTGCACCTTGCTCCAGACAGATAACCATGCCAGCACCTCACCACTCAGTTTTTTACAGGCCGGATGCCCTTCCTGCTGCCCAACCAACAGCATCAAAGCACTGAAGGCAAACAGTATCAATCAAAGCAAAATTGATAATAAGTAAATAAAGAAAAGTAACAACAACAACAACAACCATCGTTTTGCAGCCATTATACAGGTCAACCTGCATTAGCCGTCACCTCCAGTAAAGAACTGGAGGATTTTGTTGGTGCAAAGTTTTACTGCCTGCATTCCCTTGCTCAGAGTAAGCAGCGCAGTCGGATTAGGGAGAAGACACTGGAGTTCTCAACAGTGTCATCTACACTGTCCCCATACCATCAAACAAAACAATATCAGTGAACAAATAACAAACAACTGTTTTGTCTGGATATGAAATATAATATTAAGTATACCATGAAACTCTTTCATCAGTTGTGGCTTCTGGAAGAGAACTGCGCCCTTAACAAGATACTCAAAGTAAGAGTCGACACCAGCACCAATGCCGGCGTCATGTGCCGTCCATTTACCAGTCGATACGTCAATGTGATTGCCAATCTTGCAGCACAGGTACACAAACAAACACACGTTTAATGACATCTTTTCCGGGACGACCTGGGTAAGCCGGGACCAGAAAGGTAAACCACTCCGGATTTTAATGTGGCAAGATATTATGGGGTTTGGGGGATGGCAGTGGCACTGGCCAAACCATATGCACATTTTTCAATGCCAAACAATATGCACCTTGCTCCACAGGTGACTTTGCCAACACCTCATCACTTAATTTTTACAGGCCAGTTGCTCTTCCTGACGCCCAAACAAGAGTGTCAAAGCACTGAATGCAACAACCTTGTAGTACAGTAATGAAGCAAATAGTGACAGTACAGTGACAGGCTTAATGTGTACTGGAACGACTTTACAGACTTAACGCTAAGTGAAAGAACTTTAGACAAGTCGCTACAGTACTGGGAGCCAGAGACCGTGTGACTGTTGCCCACATGCGAATAACGTTGACTATCAACCGTGAGCAAGTCTGGGGATGCCTAAGATAACCCCCCAAAAATGTGTCCCATCCTGTGGGGGATCTAGACCCCCCAACCTAATATGTGGTTCCTTGGGCCCGCCCGAGTCCACAACCCAAGTGGCATCTCAATCGGTTTCAATCATTTTTGCAAAACTCATCAATATGTCCAACACACACAGAGAGACTACATAACAACAGGCTGCATCTAGTACTAGTGACGTGCTGTGATGCAGCCTAAAAACCAACATTACAAAGCAGTCATAAACCGCAGACTCCGCTCGCAGTTGCTGCCACCTGGCCATTACTTTAACCACGTCATTTTCGTGTTGATATCTATGTAGGGACATTATATGCAAACATGATGTCATGAATATTCAACATGCCCACTGTGGCCTAGTAGGCTCCGACTGTGAGAAGTAGACCCGTGTGTCCGTTGGATGCAACGGGTATTCCTGTGCGCTATTTATAGCCAAGTCCAAGGCTGCATGTGAGCTGTGCTTCAGCTGGACAGCGACGTCGAGCAGCTTTGGCTTATGTACAAATACAACATCATCCATAAAACTGGAAGTACATAACATATCACTACGCCACCAGAGGAGGATCGAGCCACGGCCACAGGTAACATGCACAAAAAAATTTGGTGAAGATCGGAAGCATAGTTTTGAAGATATGATCACAGATAGACAAACACAGAGAGACAAACAGACACCGTCATCACAATACTCCACCCCCCTATCGGCGCAGAGTAATTAAACATAACAGGTACCAGTACCAACCAGGCCAAGAGGAGACCTTGTTTGCCACAATGCTTCAAGAGCCCGGGAAGCAACATCCATAAAGACTGGATCGCCAGTAAGCTGAGTGAGTGCACCAAATTCCACAATGAACGTTCCCACTCCAGCCGTGCAAGTGACCGTGGTCTCGCCAGCAGGAATTCCACTCACCAGGTTCACCGTGCCGTACGGCATTCCCGTCGACGTGTTGAACGCTGCAACAATAACAAGTCCCGTGTTCAGCTTCCTCCGTCAGCTGTAAACGTGACACTGCTCACATTTGCTGCTGAGCGCTGTACTGTGGTGCTGCTGGGCAACTTCTACTTTCGATGGATATCTCATGCCCCTGGGCCCAGAGCAGTAAACCTGCCACATGCCGTGGCTGAGGTGCAAGATGGGACGGACGGATATACAGACACTGTATCATTACATAAACCCTGCCAAATACTATGCGAGTAGTGTCAACAAGTTGCTGCAGTACTGCCAGTGAAAGGCCGCATCGCTGCTGCCACCTACCGAATAAAGTTGAGAATATCGACTGCATGCCAAATATTTCCTATACTTTGCAATGGGCCGAAATTTGCCCTGAGTGCTTTGACGCTGTTGGTTGGGCGGCAGGAAGGGCATCCGGCCTGTAAAAAACTTGAGTGGTGGGGTACTGGCATGGTTACCTGTCTGGAGCGAGATGCAGACTTGCATATGGCCCAGCTGATGCCACTGCCACTCACTGTCTCTTGCTTCAGTAACATCCAGACTGTTTTACCTTTCTGGTACCGGCTCACTCAGGTAGTCCCGGAAAAACGGCCGTTAAACAGATGTGTGTGTGTGTGTTGCAATGGGCCGAAATACGGCCTCCCAAAATTGCCCTTTCCCCTGAGGCGATTCAGGTCCTACTTAACACATAGTTCCTTGGGTCCACACCCATCTAATACATGGTTCTGGAACCATATGAGTCTGTAACCCAAATGCACCTCGATCGCTTCAGCCATTTCTCCATGGCCCACAGTACTGTTGTGATCAACCAACAAACAGGCACAGATACACAGACCATGCTACATCGTTAACAATAGGCTGCATCTTATGCTTTGCACAGCAATGCGGCCTAATAATTGTTTATTACTTCACTCTAAGTATGATATGACATCACTGTCAAGTTGTAAATGACTCTGTAAGCGAGAGAGAGGGTTTAAGCAAATAAACTGGGCATTTTGTACAGTGCTTTATACTAACTTAAAAAGTACAGAGATGTGGAGGTACAGAGATAGTGCATGCAACACCATTAACTCTGGCGTCTTCACCATAATCTGAACAGTATACAGCAACTGCAATCAGTAGTGGCATGTAGGCAGTAAAACTTTGCTCCAACAAAATCTTCCAGTTCTCAAGGTTGTCATCTACCTGTCGTACCTGGCTCAACACTTACGGCCGTTCTCAGTTGCTGGATGTGTGTGCCTGTTTGTTTGTTGGTTCATCACAACCGTGAGCCATAGAGACATAAGTAAACTAATCAAGGTGCACTTGGGTTGCAGAGACTTATACGGTCCCAGAACCATGTCTTTAATGGGTGTGTCTGTATCTGGATAAAAATGGTCTCTCTATGTCGTCTTGCCTTCAGTGCTTTGACGCTGTTGGTTGGGCGGCAGGTAGGGCATCTGGCCTGTAAAAAACAGAGTGGTGGGGTGGTGGCGTGGTTTCTGTCTGGAGCAAGGTGCAATTATTGGAAAACATAACACACTCACACACATTCGTTTAATGGCCCTTTGTCCAGGACTACCCGGGTGAGCCGGTACCAGAAAGGTAAAACCAACCTGGATTTCCCTGAAGCAAGAGACAGTGAGTGGCAGTGGCATCACCTGGGCTATATGCAAGTCTACACCTAGCTCCAGACAGATAACCATGCCAGCACCCAACCACTCAGTTTTTTTACAGGCCGGATGTCCTTCCTGCCACTCAACCAACAGCGTCAAAGCATTGAAGGCTAACAAGGCTATTGAAGAACATAGATCGAACTGAATTCACTGTGCTGGAAACATCACATTTTCGGTGGTGTACTTTAAACTCTAATAAAATTGATGTTGTGGTGTAAGTCTGCGTAATAATATGCCAGTTCTCACTGACTTGTTTCATAGCTCACATGCAAAAATTTCAGACAAAATGACAGGTTTTGTCGAATTACAGCAATTTATATTCGGGCCATTTTATGTGCACACAGTATTTTTTACCACATTATTTCACCGGTAGGAAATCCCTGCGAGGACCTGGAAGTAGTTTCCGTGCGACTTTCTCGGCAAGCCGCAGTAGCGGACCGCTGCATGGCCAGCTTGGTTCTAGTGGAACGCTGGCTCGACGCGACAACAGATGCGCAGACAGCAGACCACCGACGACTGCACACGTTACATCCTCACTTGCTAATGTCACCAACACAGCTGCCAACGATTAGTCTTCCTATAGTTAGTGACCGATTAATTGCTGAAAACACTGAACTGTCAGCATAAAAATACAGTAAGACATACACCCGTTTAACGGCCTTTTGCCCAGGACTACCCTGGTGAGCTGGTACCAGAAAGGTAAAACCATCTGGATTTTACTGAAGCAAGAGGCAGTGAGTGGCAGTGGCATCAGCTGGGCCGTATGCAAGTCTGCAGCTCACTCCAGACAGATAACCACTCCAGCACCCCACCACTTAGTTTTTTACAGGCCGGATGCCCTTCCTGCCGCCCAACCAACAGTGTCAAAGCACTGAAGGAAAGGTATAGCAAGAGGTGTGGAAAACTCTAGTGTCTTCTCCCTACTCTGAATGTGCCAGTTGCTGTCAGCAAGGGCATGCAGAAACTGGGCAGCAAAATTCTACTCTGAACAAATTAAACTGGCTCGTAGCTTGGAGTGCTGGCTAACACACATTGTCCATGTCTTGTACAACGGCCGTAAAAAGTAGAAGTAAGTTACAGGACCGCAATCTTCCTATGTATCAGCCTCCTGTTGCAGTGAGATGAAAAGAGTATCAATACCAGCCCAGAAGCAGTGCATTGTGGCTAGGAAAGTAAGCACAAGTCTGGCACTGCACTGGCTTATAGTATCTACAGGCTCAATGACCTAAGGGAGCTGGGCAGCTTGCCGACATTCCTGTAAGAGCATGGCAGAATTTAACATTATGTCAGCTAAATACCAATCTGCAGTATTAACACAGCCAGACTCCGAGTTCCCCGAAAATTCCCAGCCCTTGCCTCCCGCATAAAAAGATTCCAATCATTCATAAATGTCAGTCTCCTGCATTATCAGTCATTTTTCATATAGAGTTTGCATAGTGTACATTGTTTTCTGTGTTTCTTTATATTTTTGTGTGCATGTGTTTATTTACCATGTTAAGCCTATCCAGATCGTATAACATGATTCGGTCCTCGGTCTGCAAAGATGACTGAATAAACTCACTAGTGCTGTAAACTCACTCACTAGTGCTGTAAACAATTTGATTAGTGCCAAAGTGCATATAAATTAAACTTATACTATCAGGAATGGAAAATAAGTATTCAGACCAACAAATGTAGCCTTTGGTTAGAAAAAGCTGCAAGAAATGGCAGGATGATAATTTCGGAAGTTTCACACAACAGAGTCAGAGACATATAAGCATATACCAACAAGCAAGAATATTTCTAACGTGCAAGTAAACACACACACACACCCGTTTAATGGCCCTTTTTCCGGGACTACCCAGGTGAGCCGGTACCAGAAAGGTAAAACCAATCTGGATTTTACTGAAGCAAGAGACAGTGAGTGGCAGCGGCATCAGCTGGGCCA
>Ga0126329_10000181_pt1 | contig 12731 bp, 6 predicted proteins | sample InaspJWI85metaG_FD_104915 | JGI IMG/M metagenome (GOLD analysis project Ga0126329, IMG submission 104915) | Marine gutless worms symbiont microbial communities from Oahu, Hawaii - Inanidrilus sp. 2 OAHU.JWI-85 metaG | ecosystem: Host-associated > Annelida > Digestive system > Unclassified...
ATCGTGGTAGTTATTGCCTCAAGTGCTATGACGCTGTTGGACCGCAGGAAGAGCACCCGGCCCGTAAAAACTGAGTGGTGGGACGCTGGCATGGTTATCTGTCTGGAGCGACGTGCAGACTTGTATACGGCCCATCTGATGCCACAGCCACTCACTGTCTCTTGCTTCTGTAAAATCCAGATTGGTTTTACCTTTCTGGTACCGGCTCACCCGGGTAGTCCCGGACAAACGGCCGTTAAACGGGTGTGTGTGTGTGTGTTATCGTGGAAACACACACACACACACACACACACACACACACAAACACATACGACAGACTGACTGCAGTACCTGGACCACAAAACAGTCAGTCCAGACGACGAGACGGAGAAAGAGAGAGAAATGCCAGGAGCGTGTAATTAGGCAGGCCAGCGAGCGGAAGCGGCCGTAAGAGGTCGGTGCAACGCGACGCAACGCTCAGTCTCTCGGTGCAGTGAAGCATAGCCAAGTCGACAGCGGACACTTGCCCCCCTCAGTATAACCGGCCCTCCCCTCCCGCAAACAACTATCGTGGACATCTGCCCCCGCGGTTAGAGTTATAGGGTTAGTGCGTAGGTTTAGGGCTTGGGATATTACAGTTAGGTGACGATTAGGGTTTAGGATTAGGTTACGGTTGGCGTCTCACCACTGACCGGTGGTATGGCAGCAGATGTCCGCGGTGGTGATAATCGGGGAGGGAGCGGATGTCCGGACGGAGGTGAAATGTCGTACGTAGCCAAGTAGACAGGCGGCGGAGCGGTCGGTCGTCGAGGCGCCGGAAGCAGCGTGCTGAGAGACAGACGACGGTGCGACGTTTCCCATACCTCCTTTGATGTCCGAGAGGACGATTCACATGCCGGACAAAGGAAGGTAGCGGCGTAGGCGGGACTTACACAGACTTGGCGTGGATATGAAATTTCGTATCCATATCCACAGATGGATATATCCACGGATATCCATCATATCCACGGCAGGCCTTGACTTACGTCTGCGGCACTGCAACCGTGTAGCAGTTTAACAAGGAGTCATCTGGTGAGAATGCCGTATTTATACGTGTCGAATCAAAGTGTTAAGACGAAGCGTAAATTGTGTCATACGCAACTTTGATGAGGACATTTTGAAGTTCACTGACATATTAAAGTGATACCCGTCGTTACATGCATTAGTACTGTCCGGCGGCTCACACAAACCGCACGACCCGTGCGGAATACGAATCGTCTCAACCCAGAGAACAACACAGCCTTACAGCGATGCCCGAAACGTCCCGCACTACCGTCCAGACGAGGCCAGCAGTCAGTGACTTGACCAGTCGTGCGTGACTCCTGCATGAAAATGACGACGGTCGTCACGCATCAACATTTCCACCCCTCCCCTCTCCGTCATCGACCAGCCATCAGTTTATGTCCAAGTGTCATGAACAGTCTCGCTCAGAACAATTACTACAATCTCGTCGTATTCTGCAGTCTGTATCGCCAACCACGCCAAATTTGAAGTGTCTGGCATTACCGTGTCCGTTGCAACATCCCAACGTTTACAGAAAGGGACAGTTAGGTCATCACAATGACGTGGTGTGCACGGGGATGGGGACGGCGGGAATCCCGCGGGTGCGCGTATGAATGTTGCGAGAATACCGCGGGGATGCATCTGACAATTGCGGGATTCCCGCGGGGACGGATTTTATTACGGCGGGAACCCCGCATTGAACCATTTACATAATATAATGATTTGATTACTAATGCACTGACAGGGATAGACACTTACGAGTCTGTGATGTATGCCTTTAATTTTTGTCTCGTTTCATAAAATAAATTGGTGTGTGTCTTCACAGTTAGAAATTAACAGTTAAAGCTGCGCTGTGGGGTATTTTCAGTATTGCCACTATGGTGACTGTTATTACTGCCTTTGGTTGACAAAAAATATGCGGGGGATTGTGGGGATGGTTCGAACTTTTTGCGGGGATGGACCAGAATCAATGCGGGGACGGGTGGAGATGGGTGTGAAGTCTGCGGGGATGTGTGGGGACGGGACTAAAATCCCATCCCCGTGCACATCTCTAGTTCGATCAGCGTTACACAACTGATGATGTCCTGAGATATTGATATTTGGTATTGGTCAAACTTGCAAACTAATGCCTTGCAATAACATTACAACGGTGTCATTATGGGGCAACCACACGACGACTGTGGATTAAATAGACACATCACTGTTGTTTCAATGTACACGGTCGATAACACAGCACTATTCAGAAAGTCACAGAACTGAGCACCCGCCGTCATTCGCACTGTTCTAGGCTATGGCACTCGTGAAATGAGTGTTGTACATTTGTGTAAAGTGTATTGCTTATCTGCTTTAATGTACGGCTGCGAAAGTGGGCATTTGCAAAACAAGGAGCACAGTAGAATTTCCGTCGCTTGGAATAATTGTTTTAGATCAATATTCAACTGTTGCTGGCGAGAACCCTCTACAGTATTTCTGTAAAGTTCTGCCTATAAATTACTTGATTCATCGAAGAAAACTTCTGTATTGGAACAAGCTGTTCACTTCTGATAATTCTGTGTTATTTTCTTTGTCACGTTTGGTATCACAAAGATTTGTTGCATTTGGCTGTCTGTACGGTTTGTCATCGACTCACGTCAGCCGGCAAACAGTAAAGCAGGCTGTATGGGACACATTCTCCAGCACAGTAGAGTAGGCCTAATGTCGCACGTGTTTTACCAGTTCTGTTCCTTTTTACCGTTTTACTGTTTTTATCTTTTTGTGTCTTTTTAGTGGATATATTTGCGTGCATGACTATATGTGTGTGTCTTGCTACCATTATGGCGTAATAAAACAATAATAATAACATTCGGCTATAGCTGCGCGGCGCTATAGGCGCGGCAGGACTGCCGTAACAAGATTTATTATCGTGGCCGTTCCAATGTGGACAACGGTAGCCGGCAGTGTATAGGAACCACTCGACCCGACCCGCATGCAGCCAGCGCAGCGCCACCTCCCTCGCCCAGCTCGACCCTGGCTGAAACAATATGTCCAATATCGCGCGCGGAAGCAAGCAAGCCGGCATATCGACACACGGCAGCGTAGCCAGTCAGTGGTAGCAGGGCGGCGATTATAGATTACAGCGCACTGAGTCAACACCACACTCCACAGCCAGCAGTGCCACGGCCGGCCCGCCAGCTATCAGCGGCAGTGTGCCGCCTCTCCATAGGGAACGAAAGTGTGCCGATACAACTGGCACAGCGGTTGTTCCCTGGGCTGGCCATTTCCAATGCTAAAATATAAATAGATTTATCAAATAAAATATACGGAAGCAATTTAATCAAATAGCACTCGGAAACTGTTATAGTTGAAATTAGCAAAATGCTGACTACGGTTTAAAAAATCAATTTATTGTGTTATTTATTATAATTTTCGGCACATTTTCGTTCCCTACTGCAGCCCCGGGGATCGCGAGGGTCGTCGTCTCGTGTGGTTCCACGGTCCCGGGACACGTAACACCCGCGTCCCGCTCGGCGACAGACATGGAACGGGGTCACATTTTGTGACCCAGCGACCCAGAGACCCAGTTGACCCGGTGACCCTGTTCTATAATGAACTCCAAATGGCGACTTATGTGTAGGGGTGTGCGAATCGAGCTTTTTACTGCTCGAGTACTCTGTCGAGTATCTTATCGAGTACTCGAGTACTCGACAAGGTAAGGAAGTAAGAGTATTTATCTCCGGCGCCAAAAAGCAAGATTTGCATCGTGCCAGGCAAGGATTTGTCCCGTGACTGTGTGACAAACGTTTGCAATGGGCAAGAGGTTTGCCAGTTTTTATCGCTGTTTGGCGCTTGCACGTTTCTGGAAAGTAAAATTTTGAAGATCATTTATTAAATGTCAATATTTCAATGCTTTTTGGGCCTTTTTTGAAAACAGAAAACTCGGGTCTCACACTGGGTCAAAATGATGACCCGGTAACCCGGACGTGAAAGATGACCCAAATAACCCATTGACCCGGTGACCCAATGACCTAGTTCCATGTCTGACCGGCGACCACTTCAAACACTGGGCGTCCAGACACTAGATGCCAGGCTGTGCTGGATGGCACAGTTTCTAACTTAACTTTCACAGAAACAGGGCCCGGCTTGACACATTACGTTTATGATAAAATATGCAGTATATCATCAAAATGAATTTCAAACAAATGAGGATAGCTATTAAAAATAATCTGCTAAATCAAAATTAGTGTTTCAGTACAAAAAAACAAAGACTGCAAGCGCACTTATGGCAAGCCTGCACTTTACAAACGTCCTTGATAAAAGTAATAATAGAATTATGCACATAAGGTACAGAAACAGTGCAGATAACACTGTTGAGAACTCCAGCGTCTTCTTCCTAATCCGAATGTACTGGTTGCCGTCAGCAAGGGCATGCGGGCAGTAAAACTTTGCACCAACAAAATCCTGCAGGTTCTTAACTGGAGGTGTCAGCTAACGCAGGCTGACCTGTATACTGGCCATAAAACGGGTGGCTGGCTATGGAAACCTTAGTCTGGAGTTGACTGGCAATTTTCAGACATGACACAGAAGCACAGAGGCATTTGCCGCGTCCCAGTGTACAAGCTGAGGTAGTCATGCCCTCCCCCCTCGTTATCCCCGTCCGTCCCAGGGATCGCCAGCCTTGATCCACACATAAACACGTTCGACCTAATTTACTGCCTAAAGTAAACCAGCCGCCGCCGATAACAGACAGCTAGACTGCTGGTCTGCAGTCATCGCAGCGCTAATCAGCAGTTGATGCAGCACCGCGACGTATTTCACTCATCAGTGCCAACCACTTTCCCGTTCCACTGCATAATTTCACACAAGCTCGGCGCCACCACAGTAACTACGTGCAGCGCAGCGACTGGTCAGTTAGACAACATATAGCCTGGGTGCGCTGCGTATCAGTCATATGCGTCCATCAGGACGACACTGGTCCACGCCAAGGCAGCCAGCAAATGTCATACATAATGTACCGACCATCAGAGCTCTTTTTTATCTGCAGTCACGGTCCGATAGCTTAACAGGCTCTGCCTACAACGAGGGCGTTTTTCACAGAGAACCAGTGGCTATGTTTCATGAACGTCCCACTTGACACATTTTGGAAACGTTCTTCCCAGCCAATAAGGGCGTTCTATATCGATAACCAGACTGTAGTTGTGGCTGACCTATTATCCTAATTACTACATGAAGACAATTATGTAACTGGGTCTACCAAATCAAGATTTCTCTATCCAGGGTTCATCTCCAGTTGAAAGTAGCTGACAGTTACCAGTTACGTAAAACATCCCCGATGTCAACGTCACGGCAGTGTTGTGTATGTTTTGGTGGGGATAGTCCAGTCAGTTGTTGTTCATCGACGGGTTGGTTGCCTGACGTTACTGTTAACCAACTGGAGTCTCGTTATCCGCACAAAACTCCCCTCATGTCTCGGACACGGCACTAAAGAGGGTCGCGCAACCGAGAGAGTGACTGACCCTCGTAGTAGATGAGGAACTGTCCCTTCTGGCTGAACACCTCCGGGCTGACGACGTGGATCTCGATGACGTTGGTGACAGAGGAGTAGACGAACTGCTGGCGGCCGTTACCGCCGCAGACCGGGAACGAGCGGTGCGACGACGCCTCCTTGATACAATACATACAATACAATACAACATCTACACTTGTAGCGCGCATATGGTCAGCCGCAGGGCCGAATCTGAGGCGTGGGCAGTCGCCAGGGGGGATGGCAAGGCGGGTGTAAGAGAAGGCACGGGGTAAAATAATATGGAGCAAGGTTCCTCTTAAAAGAGGCAAATGACAAGCGAATTTCTAAAGGGAGCTTATTCCACACTGATGGTGCTACATGTACATAACTAAAGCTGTGACTGCCTATATAACAATGGCAACGGCAGGCTTTGAAAGCGTGTTTGTGCTGCGAACGAAGACTACAACCCAGAGTATAAGCAGTGAGCGAATGAGTGAGTAAAATATAGCGGTTGATTAAACGTGATACTGCCTTCAGTGCTTTGACAATGCTGACTGGGCATAAGGAAGAGCATCCAGCTTGTAAAACTGAGTAATGAAACGAGGTGCAGATTGCTTGCATATGGTCCAGCTGACGTCACTGCCATCCCAATACCCCACCATCTCTTGCCTCATTTAAATCTAGACGGATTTTACCTTTCTGGTACTGGCTTACCCACGTTGTCCTGGAAAACAGGCCGTTAAACGGTAGTAAAGGTGACGAGAACCTTGATGACGGCGTATCGGAAACAGTTCTCGGCGGACACGTAGCCGACGCCGGACGACGCGCGCTGCTCGAGGGCGAAGTCGAGCAGGGTGACGTTGATGGTCTGACCAGACTCGACCTCGATCTTCCACGGGCACTTGGACGAGCCGCAGCTGGAGCTGGACTGTGTCTCGGCGGTGATGACGGACGCGATGTAGCCGGCCGGGCGAGTGACGTGCGCCGCGCCCACGCTGCCGCATGTCCCGCACGCCAGCGTCTCCACTGCAGCACACAGCCGACACCGCTAACAACGTGCAACCGCCGACTGAAACAGAAACTGAACTGACATTAACCGTAACGTGACGTATAGCCAAAAGACTCCTAGGTCACGGAACAGAGGGTAAATCAGTGAGTCAAGTCACGTGCCAGTGCAGTTAGGTATTCTTTAGTTATTGAGCCAAACACTGGTACTGATACGACAGCTCAAGCTGCTGTCCTTTTAGCGCAGGGACAAACAGACACACATACAAACACACAGATGCATGCAAGTGAAATATTACCCACGCCGGTAATAAGGAAGTTCTGACGTACTCAGTACCTTCCTACTCCCCCTGATAGCTGTGGCTTAGTGTAGCTTAAAAATGTGGTATGCTTGCACCCCCCCGCATAAAATCGAGGCACTGACTGGGCTCCGGTTTACCTTCGAAGCAGTCGTACGACGCGTTCAGATAGGTCTTGAACTCGCGCGGGCAGCGGTTGGACGACGCGGCGATGGCGTTCTTGAGTCCCTGGTCGGGAATGCCGAGCTCGCAGGAGCGGCGTCCCGAGCACGAGCTGTCCATGTAGCCGAGCACGTCGACCCAGCAGCCGACGTAGCCGTAGTCGGTGCGCACGCAGCGGCCGATCGACATGCGCCCGTAGCGCGCGTCGGTCATCACGACCACCTCGCCCTCGGCGCACGCCGGCGCGAACGTCTCCGCGTCGCAGATCTCTCGCGGATCTACACCCGTACAATCGTCGTCACCGCACGCACTCGTCAGTGGCGTATAACGCCAGCACCCGCTACATCACCGTCCAAAGTCATTTCTATCAGCTGAAAAAAACCCAGATTTTTATTGTCTGGTTTTCGTTTTCTGACTTTCCGAACTTTTGCGACCAATAAAAGTCTCTTTTTATGCTACGCCGCTAGACACGTCTAGGTAGTTATCGCACTGACTCATGCATGCTGCTGTATACGACTGCATATTACTTCTTCCATACTATCCGTATAATTCACATTATGCCTATTAATGCTATACACACATTGCACTACCCTGCAACGGGTTCACTTGAAGGGGCAAAAATACACATACCAAACACCATTTTACCCACGTTCTCTTTTTAAAGTTACTACAAACGGGCTAAGTATCCAAAAAGAAAACACTTAGAATAACTGGAACAAGTTTCACGGACCAGATGCCATTCCAGTCGTCCATCCAACAGTGTCACAGCACAGCAGGAAAATACACATATCCTGAACAACAAGGTGGAAAATGGCGGAGAATGATTATGTCTTCCGCCCGTTTTGGCCACTTCCGGTGGCTGTACGCCACGCTGATCAGTCGATTTCCAGCACGAGATTTCCTATCAGTGTTCTATAGTAACAACAGCCCTAATGCATCGTTTTTGAGCCGGACACATGAGACAGACAGACGGACGGACGGATTGTAGCACTGCTTAATGCTTCCCTATGGGCATCATCATTATCATCATTGTTGCGCAGCCGGGCATGGAGCATAATAAAACGAAAGCAGTCGCCATCCACGCACGGCGTCATAGAGGGACAGTGAGAGACACAGACAGTATGGGAGATACAGCAACAGGGCGACCCACGGCGGTCGTGGGCGACCAGACAGACAGACAGACGCGGCACCTTGATAGACGGCCACGGGCGACTGAGTCGCGCTACGTCGCAGCCTGGAACTGGACGCTGCGTCGGTCGCCATCCAGTGCTCGGTGGAGAACACATGAACCACGACGACCACCAAGACGAACATCTCCGACAACCGGCAAACGTCGAGCATGGTGAGACGACGACGACAGTCCAACAGCTAGGACATCGGTGCGTCTAGTAGCCTGCCGTGTACACAGCGCCCTGACAACAAACAGGCTCGGACTAGATATTATCGACCGGACCAGCCATGCACACGGCGCCGCCCGCAGTGGCAGCAGCACGCAAACAGCACGCTAATATCAATATTACACGGCCGGCGGCCGGCGCACCGCTCGCACGATATCCGTGGTGTATATTGGCGGGAAACAATACTCGACAACGTTCAATGTCAAACTGTAGTGGCGCACGGCATGATGCCAGCGACAGGTATACGCAAACACACCGCTACTAGTGCGAAGAGTGGAGACGTGAATGACAGCCAACCATTGAGAAACGATGAGTGGACCGAACGAGGCTGCACAGGGCGGCCGCCAAACAACAGCAGTTTCATCTCACACATCCTGTCCAGTGTCCGCCAACGGTGGCCCGCTGCAGCGCTAAAGCGTGAGCGTAAGAGCATTACTATCCCCCGAAGCACATCCGGCAACCGATATTCTCGAAAATATTTTCCACAGAAGCCTGTCATGACAAGTGTCCATAGCGACTGAAACTGCACGAGGTTAGGCAGTCATCAAGTTACGTGCAAAAATTCTAGTTACGAATGTTAGACAGTAGATGCGTGCCTTCATAGAAGGCTATCGGGATCCAGTTTCAGTCACTTCATACGTCGGCCATCACTGAAGCAGCGTCCGCAAAGAACATCTCAAATGGAATTCGATCAATACAACAACGGCCACACAGCTGTACCGTAATAACCACACGGCTACAGACAGAAAGCTAAAGAGAAACTGATGTTTTTCAGTCTCTCAGGCTCACTGCTAAATGGCCAGCTTACCTGAGACCAACTCCAAGCGGGTCAGCTGTCAGCAGCGGACGGACTGCACACGGACTGCAGCGATTGACAATAACATGTGTGCGGTGCGCGACGCCGGTCAGTACAGACAGACGGCCCTTCCAACTAAATCATCTCCATCCAACTGCAAATCCAGGCCTCTCAGGCTCCCTTCAGTGCCCTGCTCCCTCTCCCCTTCTCATCATTGTGCTCACCCGAGGCGACGGGACTATACACGCAGGTCTACTCTCATTATGCAGCTGTAAAACTATTAACAAGTGTACGCCCACCAGCGATCCTCTATCAATGATTTATTTGCCTATACAACTATCACAATGTGGCCATCATATGCCACTGTCAGTCTAGTATTAACGGAAGCTTACTTACCGGGTACATTTGCTCAAAGCGGTGCATCATAATTAGTCTGCAGTTTCCGCCTAATAGAAAATGCTATGCACGCTCATGTTCATCACTCCACATCGGGTGAAATTAATAATGGCTAAAACTACCGAAAGTGGTTTAAGTTACTTAGTGGACAAAGAAAGAACAGACAACGGGCCATTTGCTCTGAGTGGGTCACTGCTTTGAGTTCTCCTCTGTACTTTGACGCTATAGGAGAATGGACACCCGGCCTGAGAAACCTGTGTATTTTTCTCCAGAGGTTCTCTGCTAGAACAACTGCAAGACAGAAGTTAAAGCGGACAGCCGACCTACCCAATTACCCAGGTTCGCGCGGACCATGTCGGTTAAACTTGTGCGTGTGTGCATTTGTCTGTAGACGATACTAACCAGTAGAGACCTTCCAGCACTCAACAAGCCACACCAATACACCGATACAGAGGCATGCAGCTGCCGGTGTTTGTAACCTATGGTTTACCACCGTGGGTTTACCCAAGAAGGACTACATGGGTTTACCTCTGGAGATGAAGTATAAACAACACGGCCAAGCTGCCGGTCAATCAAGGTCCACACTCCTGTCACCGTCGGACGCTCAGTAATAATGTAAACAACGACGCGACGGACGCGATGTAGCCAAAGCCAACGACCTGGGGGCCAATGCAGTAGCAGACGGCCGAAGAGCAAACGCGGGGCGGGGGAGATGAGCCTGCAGCATCAAGCAGGCTTAAACATCCAACAAATACATCACGACGGGTGGGCTGAGTGCGCCAGCTGCCGAGCATCAGTGCCTGTCAAAATACAGGTCAGCTCGTTCCGACCACCGCGCCGCGCACTGAACCATGTAGTTCTGCAGGCCAATAATAGCAGCGCTGATATAGACCACGATACATCTTGAATGCTGGACGGATCTAAATCAAAAGGACTGAAAAAATGCATTTTTCGGATAAGAATGAAACTGCAAACGTTCAAATTTCGGAATCAATCAATGACTAAGCCATCAGTCAGTAATCATGGCTGTAATGCGCGTCAATTCCAAATCTACTGAAAACTGTTTTCTGACCCACATTAACTTCGTGAAAATCCACCCAGAACTTTTTGAGCCATCTCGCTGATAAACAGGCAAAAACAAGTGGCGGTGAAACAGAACCCCGCCAAACGTGACAGAGGTAATATCGAAGTGATAGTGACTACAACGGCGTCAATAGACCTAACCACACTAAATATAGACCCACCGTTACATTCCTGTTGCAACACATAACTGCGTCTCCAGCATACTGCTGATTCAGTAAGTGGTAAACTGGATACTGAACGATAACGCTAGGCCTTGCTACGACGCAACGTGACAAATATCATATGAACCCAAGCTGGTTCTACAGATAGACTCCTTCAACTACCAGCATTTAAAAGCTCGTTTACATCGCAGCGACTGTACGCACAATACAGTCGCGGCGATGTAAACAGGCCTTAACAATCATCAGCCAAACGACACAAAGATCCATATACCTGACACTAAAACAAGTAGATTCAGCGGCGCACGATTAGATCACCGTACGTGCTCTGCCAGGAGCCATGAGGTCACGGTCGACACGCGTCATCGGTGACGAATCGTCGCTTCAGTTATATTTCACTCGAACTAGTTGAGACGCTGAATTGTCGGCATCACAGTATCAAACCTCGTTCCACTGTCAGAAGCGGGGTTGCCGGATTCCAGGAATACGGCTACAGAACCGTCCCCGGTGACCTAAAAGCTACCGACACGGCGCGATCTATTCCTACCGAGCGGCGGGCGCAAACGCTGCTAGTGCTAGCGCATCGGCGAACGTTCGCAGCAGCAGCGTGCACTATGAGTGAGCGAACGAACGGGCTGACTGGCCGGCGCGCATGGCAGACATATACGCCGCCCCTCGGCCGGTCCGTCGGCCGCCGGGCGGGCGTGCGGGTGGAGAGGAGGGCTAGTGGCTCGGCTACAGCGACAGGGGCAGCAACGGCGGGCACGCGGTCGAGGGTGGCGAGGAGGAGGAGGAGGTGGAGCACTCGCCGATCGACGCCAGGTTCCGCCGATCAATACGCATACGGTCGGTCGGTCTGTAGGCGTATACGCCATATCGACCGGTCGGCCTGCAGTGAAACAGGCATGGTCGCTGTGGCCGCTCGGGCTACTGCTGCTGTTTGCTAGTCTTGCCTTTCTGCAATGCAATTCGAGTCGACCGCAGCATAGACCCTCACCGGACAGCATGCTTAATTGTATACACATCGAGTAACTGCGATGCCGATGCCGTATCGTGTACTGCTGCACACACATGCGGCACAGTTCATCGGATATCGTTCACATGAGATGGGATCTGCAGACGTGTGTGCACTGTCCACTGAACTCACCTCGATTTCAGTTCAAAAATACGCTGAAACCTCTGGCAATGCACGTTCTAACTTCTATTTCCTCGAAATGCAGTCATGTAATTGTAAAACCAAAGTCTATGTCTTGACTCGGTGGACCAGTTTACGAACATTTTAGTCTCAGTTTTGAAACAAGACATTTAGGAAGTTGTACTGGCTTTCTTGCCGCTTCCTCACCTGGCCCAGGATGACATAGATGTAAGACCCATTTCACATTTACCATGTGTAGGATGTTTTTATGCAAATGCCACGGTTGCAATGCAATGCCAGATGTTTGTATATCGGCGTCTGATGCCAAACTGACGAACAGTGACTGTCTGCCGAAAGTGCAGAATGCAGACAAATCGACACAAGAAGCTCAGCTATTGCCGAGGGACAGCGTGATGCACCGCGTCAGTTAAAACCGTGCTAAATGTCACATAAATGTTCATCGAATTGCACTTGACAAGTCCTACATTAGTCGAATGACCTTTAAGGTCATCCAAGGTCACTGGAAATGGCACGAATAGATAGGCCATATGATACTTCCTATTAGTGATGTATAGTAATAATGTGTCTATCTCGCACCGTTTCTTTGATACTACCACTTTTATGGTGTACGTGACTGCCTGGGCACCTAACCTTGAAAAGACTTTCATTTTTGAAAAACAGTTGCGATTAAATACCATAAATACTTTCCCATCCATGTATACACACAGCGTAGTTAATACGTGTCATATTCATTGACGAATAGGAGTTAGAAAGGTTTAAAACCAGTGGCATTCAAG
>Ga0126329_10000182_pt1 | contig 12710 bp, 7 predicted proteins | sample InaspJWI85metaG_FD_104915 | JGI IMG/M metagenome (GOLD analysis project Ga0126329, IMG submission 104915) | Marine gutless worms symbiont microbial communities from Oahu, Hawaii - Inanidrilus sp. 2 OAHU.JWI-85 metaG | ecosystem: Host-associated > Annelida > Digestive system > Unclassified...
GACAGACAGACAGACGGACGGGCACCAGACCGTTAAGTAGACCCTGTTCCGCATGCTACGTGGACAGTGTCACTAATCAAAGCCTGTTGCATCCAGCCAGCCAGCAACTGTATGACACAAAGGATGATATGACTGTGGAGTGTCGTACCGAAGTCGGCAGAGAGACCGGTGAAACGTCGCACCAGCTGAGATGGAACACGTAGGATCGACTCTGTCGGTGGCGCCGACATTGCCTCTCTGCCAGTTCACTGCATCAACGCAGACGCTAGAATTTCAGTGACGCTTTGCTTTGCCACAAACGGCGCAACAAAACTCGCTGTGTTGTAGGCCTATAGAAAAGCTAATGCAAATTAAATGATTACGGAGGCCTGTTTGCTTGAATGTATGCTGGGCATACAGTCGGATCTTTAACGACGCTGGCCGCTTCTAGCGGCAAGCGTCTATGCGTCGGACTGGTGTCCGTCTGTCCGTCCGTCCGTGACGGCGCCAGACAGCCGCAGCGGCCAGCGTCTTACATTGCGATCCGAGGGACGACAATCGACACAGACTTGTTGATACTGTATTTCTTCACCCAGCGGGTAACAGAACGTCCTATATACCGTTAACCCCAACACTGTCCCTACACTACTACCGAGCTAACCGTAACAGGCGGCATCAACGGCATCACTATCGCCCGCTGAGCTGTTGATACACGTGTCGCTCTCTAGTTCGCGCCAATTGTTATACGTAATTTATAGGTCTATAAGGAACGAAAGTGTGACGAAAATTATAATAAATGACACAATACCATTTTTTCTTAAACTGCAATCAGCATTTTGGTAATTTCAAACCACAACAGTTTCCGAGTGTTGTAGGCCTATGATAAAATTGCTTCCGTATATTTTACTTGAAAAATACGAGGGAAATGGCCAGCCCAGGGAACCGGCACTGTGCCAATTGTATCGACGCACTTCCAAAAGTCAATCACAGTATACCGGTAACTCTGTTCCAGTTTTTTTCTGTGCCACCCCGTAGAGCCTACAAGTACGTACGCATTCATTTACGTAGAGGCCTATCAGCAGAACAGCGAAGGCTACTCGATCACAGCTAGCCTACAGGCCTATAGTCGCCTGCTGACCAGGTAGGCCTACATGTATATTGTTACTGCCTGCTGCTGCACAGGCAAGAGCAACTGACCTGAGTGCGGGAAATAGTCGCGCCGCAAAAAATTGCCAAGAAGAAGAAAAGAACAGGAATGTCCCGTGACGTTTAGAGCCGCGTTCGCTACACGACGCGGCTAATTACGACAACGACTCGCCAAATTTATGAGTTTACGACAGATTCTCAGTTTTCGCGAGTGCTGCAGTCGCTGTAGATTCCAGCCATATGACTGCGCCATCATCTGCTTCGTGGAGTAGATTCAGTCGCGCTTCTTTAGTTAACGGGCACATGTCGACAATGTGGTTCATCGTCTGTCGCTGGCCACAATCACAGGAAGTTGATTGGGCGAGACCCTATTTGTTATTTGTGCAAGTTAGCATGACACGGTCAAGACCTGTCCGGGAAACGATTCATCAGAGACAATGTATGACGAGGGACATCGAAAGGTGGCTGTCGCATAGTAGTAGACAGATTCAGTGAGACGCACGAACAGAAGAGAATAAGGTTAGCATGTATCGATCTGTTCGTTGCTACAACCATCTATTATAAACACTAGTCGGCATATAGGTCCATATGGGCTTACGTTGTTTCGCTGCAGGTGACTGCAAGCGTCTGTTCGTCACGTGATACAAAATGTCGACGCACTTAAACTGCACCTGTGAGGTCTGCGTCTAGCTGTCCATTGCCTGGCCCCACGGTATGCGGAGCAGGGTCTTTGAAATGGTCCGTCTGTCTATCCCAGCATGGGCTGGTTTGCTGTTGTGGGCCGGAGATATCAATCGATTGCTGCAGCAGCGCGCCGTGCGAATGCGGGCAGTGCAGCGTTGTCAGCGTACGTAGGTAACTAAACACCGACTTGTTTCGCATTAGCCTAAACAAACTAGGCCTACAGATGAAAGCTGTTTATCATTCACTGCATTTGTAGGCTTATAGGCCTAGGCCTACAGCACACGATATTCAGCACTTACCGCACGTGAAGCTAACAGCAACTGCCCCGTAATGCAGAGCAGCAGGCAGTAGCAGTGCAAAGTGCAAAGTCTATCTGCTACGAACAGCGACGCTGTTAATTTTATGGCCTCAATGAACGGCCCGTATGCATATAGAAACACCGTGACCGCAATGCGTAGCGTATTCTGCTTGCATGAATGCTAGTCGAAAACATGCCAGTGCATTGTATAACTAGACTACGGTGATGTACTGGTAGCCTAGCTGTCACTGGAAACAGCCGGCGAAAATGTAGTGTCGCACTGTCAACAGATTGAGACATCAAAAACCTTTCCACACGTACGACACGGGCACAGGCAAATAAATTTCGTTACTGCCTGAACAGTTTCACAGTCAGAGCCATCTGTATTTTTATCGTCTTTTATGTCATTTACATACCATTTTGTTTAACTGTCTAACTTGTGTTAACTTTCGCGATCTGTTGTACATAGTGTATTGTACTTACCACGCCTATCGATTTGTAGTGCGATTTTAGTCATTTTCCTTATTACGCTGGCCGCGTGCAGCCGCAAGCGTATAAAGCATCGGTCTGGTGTCCGTCCGTCAGTATGTCTGTCCCATGACGTCGCCTCTGAAATAGCACGCGACTCTTACACTCAGTGAGTGACTCACCAAGAGGCAGCACTGATGCGATCAGCGTTACGTTTTCGCGCTCCCGTCCGAGTGTCGATATACTTTTTTCTGTTGGCGGTTTTGTTCGGTAAAGTAAGCTCGCCATCAGCCAGCTTTTCAGTGTACGATAAACACACTGTGACTCATAAAAAGATCACCGATTGTTTCGTTGTAACTCGAGTATGCGTCGTTGGATGTTAATATTTTGGGCAGGAATGTTTAGTAGAAAGTAAGCAATTGAAAGAAGGTCTTGATCTTGTTTGACGCATAGGCCCCTTATGGTTGAATGTTTTGTGAATGAAGAATAGTCTGCTTATGATCAAGTGATAAGTCTGACATGTTTTGTGTGTTTGACGGCAAAGCAACACACAACATTTAAGTGAAAAATGTAATTACCATGTTTCCAGTTTTGCAAGGTAGTGCGGCAACACAAATCAGGTGAGGTGGCAGTTTATACCGTCTTTCAACTGCCTACTTTCTGTGAAACACTCCTATAGGAAATGATTAAAATTCCATGATGCATATACTCGAGTTATAGCTAAAAATGTCGGGGATCTTTTTACGAGACGCAGTGTATCGTATCATACACTATAGAAGACGTATCGTTAACGTTCACGGAAGCAACACAAAACGTCATCAAACCACAACATCAGAAATATTTTCAATAAACTCCACGACAGCATAGCGATATATAAAAATATTCACGCTGCACAGACACACAAATACAGTCGAACTCCACTTGCGACGGCTGACCAAGAACACTACGATTGACATTATCACAATAATAAGCAAATAAAGACATGCCACGTGCTGCAACAAGCTAAAATATATCATCACGATAGGTTTCGTACACCTCCTTTGACGCCCAAAAGGACGATTCGTATACGGGGCAAAGGAGGGTGGCGGCGAGGGTCTGCGGCACTGCGACTGTGTATCAGATGAGAAGTTCAACACGGACTGATCTGGCGAAAACGCCGAATTCAAGTCTTGATCCGCTGTTTTATCACGAAGCGTGAATTACTGTACGCAACGTTATCGCTGCCTGATTTCCGAATTCATCAACATATTAAGCTTAATTAAAGTGATACCTGTCGTTATGTACATTAACCCCGCCAAGCGGCTCGCGCCCCTGCTTACGACGTATAGGAATCGTCTCAACCCAGAGAACAATAGAGGTATACGAAACGTCCCACTGACAAAATATACGACGCCAGCGATCGCCCCCGTCGCCCTCCAAGCCATAAGCAAAAGTCTCACAAAACAACAATGTCGGTGGATAAGCATCGATTTCAACGATCATCAGCATGAGCATCATCAATTCATCATCTGAATAACGTTTACTGGTGAACAGGGATGCACCTTCGACAACAAAATACGGCGGTATATTCGCATAGCACAACACATTCGACGGTATCGTAGTCAACAAAAATATCATCAATTTGTGCCGTCGTTGAGTATTTCTGGACGAGAAAATAACTGGTGTCAGCCATCGGGCGACCATATATACAAATACATTAATAATAATAGCAAGTCTGTTCAGCTTCCTACGTCAGCTGACAACGTGACAGTTCCCACTCTTGCGGCTGCAGCTAAGCGCCGGGCAGCAATCGACCGACACCTCCTGCTCGGCAGGCCCACAGCAGCAAACCTGAGGCAGCGGAGTGCAGCGGGCATATGGGACAGACGGACGCACGGACACCGTGCCGTTACATAGACCCTGCTCCACATACTACATGGGCAGTGGCAATAGTAGTAGTAGTAGTAGTAGTAGTAGTAGTACAAGTACCGTACTAATATAAACCGACGGAAATCAGTATTTGTGGCCAATTAGTGTTTACAAGTAGTTCCTTCAGTGCTTTGACACTGTTGGTTGGGCGGCAGGAAGGGCATCCGGCCTGTAAAAAACTGACTGGTGGGGTGCTGGTGTGGTTATTTGTCTGGAGCGATGTGCAGATTTGCATATGGCCCAGCTGATGTCACTGCCACTCACTGTCTCTTGCTTCAGTAAAATCCAGATTGGTTTTACCTTTCTGGTACCGGCTCACCTGGGTAGTCCCGGACAAACGGCCGTTAAACGGGTGTGTGTGTGTAGTGTTTACAAGTACACATGGGGCATGCAAGTAAAAGCAATTAGGCCTATCTACCCCCTCTAGCTATGCCCATGATTTATCCCAAATCCACTTTAATCTTCCGGTGCAACTGGCATATACAGATCTGTGGAGAGAAAAGCAAACACAGTAATCTGTTACGTTTTGGCTGTACACAGAAAATTTCATGCAGCTTTTTCAATTCCTTAAAAATGAAATAGCAGAATAATGTAAGTGAATTCAATAATAAAATGGAATACGTGTAATGTAACAATTAAGCAATACATGAAATAAAATGATGAAATGAATTAATGATATAAAATAACAGTTATGCTAAATCGAGTACCAGCACTGATGGGGTAAAGGTGGGAATGTCACCTCTGCCGGGTGGCAGGCAACACTGTGTGATCCCATATAGCATGCGAGTTCCCACAGCAGTGTGGCAACCTTGCGAACTGCTATACACCTTTTACTTACTTACTGACTTACATATACGCGTGCATCAATGGTAACGACCTCTGATGCACACAAATTATTTCTCTGATGAAGATACACACTCATCAAGTTGAAGTTTCAATTCTATAGCACAACACAACTTCCACTTGCTGCAGTTTCAAAATTTACAGTCTGAAAAAATATAATGTCAACTTGCACACATTATGGAGTTAATATGATACATACCGGTATGTACATAAACGTGCTGTACAAATATAACTAGAAGACTAAACTGACATCACTGCTGCTGCCGGCGATAGTTTCATAATGTTCTATTTGCAATGAATGTACGTACACTTCTAAATTGTCTACAATGGATATTCTCACCAAAATTTGAAGTCATAGGGCTGGGATGACAACTAACAGTGTTTGCCGTTTCCATTGGCACAAACCCTCTCAAAAGTGGCCCAAAGGTGTATCTTATGATATGTCAAATTTCGCATAAGCTAGCCTACTAAGCCACGGGCAATGGTAATTGTAATGAACGATAGACAATAGGAACATTTACAAAAATAAGTAACGATCTATCAACAACATTAATGTCAAACATCAACCAACGCTACCAACATGAAAGCTGTCATGGATCATAAATATCATGCTGTTCTGCTGTGTTATCTTCTCACGATAATGAGCCATATTCAGGTTCAGTTTAATATAACAATAACAAAAACATACAAAGTGCGACAGGTACACACTGTGTCACAAAAAACGGACCTTATTAATTTTCAAATAAAAATGGCTGGCAATGACAACATATTTCTGGCACATAAATTGTCAAAGAGTCTCCAGTGTTCAAGTATACAGCTTGCGAAATTTGATAAAACTGGGTAGTTAACAGCTTAGGTTATTTACATGGCAATCACTTATAGCAGACAAGTTGACAACAATCTTTTTGAGCAAAGATATCAATCATATTTCAATTAAAAATATGTATAAGATTAAAGCCTGCAGAGATCAGAGAATGGCCAATGAATTTTCAAAAACAGTAGTTAACAGACTACTCTTAATAATTTTTGAAATAGGAAGTGAGGGCTACAACAGTTTGTAATAATGCAGCATGATATTACTTCACTGCTGATCAATAATCTCACTATCAAATCTTCCAATAAAAATTTCAGTACAGCAACCGAAGGCGATGCCCAAACAAATACATAATGTTTATGTTTACCGACATATTCCATATCCTGAAACGATACAACCAGCTTCTGGCATAATTCCTGCAGTCTAATGCAACGCATTCACAGTAATGAGCTATGCAGACAGTCATGGGATACATCTAGACTATAGAACAATCACACAACACTGCATTTTTATCACATGGCACAAAACACAGTTTTATACAACCACACGAAAACAGATTGAATGCACGACTGTGACACAATCATATAAAATATAAAAATATTACACCTTAATACTATCATAATATGTTCACTGTTCTGAACACAGCACAATGCACGCTGCTGAGAAGTAACGACAAGTGCTCAATAAAACAGTACGATCACAACAAACAACATGAACGGTTTGGCAGCACCAAAATAAACAAATCTATCAATCAAATATACTAACAACTATCATGCCTAATATACTAGCAGCCCGCAGAAAAAATAAATGAACAAGCCATTCGTTGATAAGACTATTTTACTGCAGTGACAAAAATTATGCACACTGAACAGTCCAACCAGTTTTGTATCAGCAGAATTACACGTACCTGGTAATTGTAACGACGATCTGTCAATGAGAACAAAATCATGTATTAGGCGTAATGTTGATATACATTCTAAGTACATACTGTACGGTTGTGTTTTGTAAGCCAGTTTTCTCAGATTAAAGTGATGATGATGATGATGATGATGATGACAAAAAAGATATTTCTGTACTGTGAGCCACCTCATTGCAGAATAGTAAATACAGGTGTTAGAGGCACAGTTACAATGACAAGAAATGAATGCAAACGTTTGGCCTTGAGCCACAAACGCTGTTAAACAGTTCACTGCCACAACAATACAAAGTAAACACTGCACACTTGGCCATACCTAATTAACACACCTGTATAAAGCTGAGTACCTGGATGTGGTGGCATATGAAGGACCCATGCGTTTGCCCCTTGAAAAGTTCAGAAAAAAATATTAACTGAAAGACAACAAATTCATATTTGAAGTAAGTGACTAACAAAATTTCAATTTTAGAAGGGGGAGAGTGGGCCCCAATTTCTAAGATTCCGTTAATACGTCACTGCTAGGCTGCAGAGGTATGCCACAAGTTACTCCACACGAAAAAATGATACACCGACATCATTTGACAAAATATTTGGCGGATAATATCATACTTTGTAGAACAAGTACGCGATTCTCCGACAAATTCAACTCACTGAAACGACACTGATCCGCAGCAGTCACAACATCAATGCTGCAGCATTACATCACCATGCACGGCTACATGCACAACTGTCACAACAACTAGATGCAGGGCAAAGCCCAGCGTTAGCCCGCCTGCATCCAGAAACACACATGCAGTAAACTAACAAAATTTGGTTGCCATGACAACGTCCCTTGAGGGATCGAACAACTAATTTCATACTGATCATCTACAGCCACAGTTCTACCAACCTTGAAAATTTGGAGAAGATCGGCCATGTAGATTTGGAGATAATTGGTCTGACAGACATCATTTTTAAAAACAAATAAAAAACAACAGCAGAACGTATAGCTGTGCTGCTGCTGTCCAGCAGCCGGGCAGACTAAATAAGTTGTATCTTGTGCAAAGCACTGTATGCAAGTGTAGTATGTAAGGTATTGTAATTCCGTGTGAACATGTTCACTGTTCCAATTCTTAGACATGTTGTGATCTGTGTCAAAGAGACAAAACACCAGACTTCTTTTACATTTCCTGGTAGCACCACCTCTCCTAGTTTTCTTACGCCAAACAATGTGGCAAAATTATAATAACACAGTCAATAGGGTCACTAAATACAGATGGTGCATGAAGAATTGACCAAAATTTCACAAGGGAGAAGGTTATTATTATGGAACATGTGCTGCTGTCTATCAGCAGCATTTTCATGAAATCTGGGGAATGGTTAGACTATGGACCAGAGGAAAGCTGACTAAATTTAGGAACGTTAGGGTTGCCTCTGCCAGAAGTGGGATGGACCACTGCAGTCCATCTAGTGGTGACGTCCCTCAATGAAGTTATGAATACAGTCCAGCAAAGACATCAAAATCTGGTGACATTAAAAACACACAGTACAAGTGCAAAAAAAGCATGCATCAAAGTCCAAAATCTATCTGTGCAGATAACAATTTATGTGCAACAGCATGTCTGAGAGAAATTCATGAGCCCAATAAAATCTAGGTAAAAATGACGCACAACAGGATGGATAACTGTGCCACAAAGGCTGAAGCTCTGCAACGCTGCACACTGTCATCAACAAATGCTACTAAGTGAATTGACAAAACTTACAAAAATGCACTGCAGCAAATGATGAACACGAAAGCAACACACGTGAAACTCGGTCAACAACAATAGTGTCTTCAAACGCCACAAATTACCTGGTTTAAATGCTCAGAAGTAACCATACGGTGGTTAAAGTGCACAATCTGAGATGGGGGACCGGGTTTAGACATTTTGGACCCTAGTGTTCAGTACAGTCCTATCATTTGACTGAACACCATACAACATATATTCCTCATATTGATTTTGGTGCCAATGCAAAATGTTAGCTTTCAGTGTTTTTGTAAATTTTGTTGGCTAAATTCAACAGCAAGTTTTGAATTTTTTGCACTGGCTTTAACTGGCTATTATTACATCTCAACTCAACTCAACCAGAGGTTATGGATGTAGGTGTCAACAACTCTTATGCCCATATCTATATATCATAATTTATGAAAACATACCAGTAATTCAAACTGCATAGTGTAAAACCACTACAACTGCATTCCACTTAATGCCTCAGAATCTTTTCATAGAAAGTAAGGTGCAACAACGCTACTAGCTGATAATTAGAGGCGCAGAAATGGCATCTAACAGCACTTTAACCACTGAAGTCATGTGTAAGTGGGAGCTGTTTTGGCAAAAGGAGCAGTTTCGGCCAAATACCCTTATTGACACTGTCAACATCATCTTCATAATGACAACTGTTGAGAGATGGCCGTTCTTATAGGTAGTAGAAGCATCTGAAAAGTGGGCGGGTCTGAAAAAACATTGGCGGTGAGACAGTGGGACAGGGGCGCATTGCTGGTGAGGAAGTGGTGTAGGGTTGGCCCATGTCAATCTGTTTCACTGTTTCCTGTATGCTGGGACAAACTTTTTATTGGACCACCAGTAGGTAGACACGGAAAAACGACCGTAATGTACAATACACAGCAACCTGTCTACATTACCAACAGTAACTATTTTACCAGTATTACATTTTATGCTTTAACAGCACTATGGAGGCTCAAACCTGGGTGGGGGCAGAGACAGCAGTGGCCCACAGGGGCAAAGCCTGCCAATCTCAACAGCTTCTGTCACCTATGACTGCTTCTTCTTAAATTACTGCAAGTCAACTGTGAAATGACGGTAATTAGTTGGTTAGCTCATGTGCTGCATCACATCATCTCAGCCAAGCAGTCAACAGCAACAACGAGGTGCTCAGAACTCCCAGTCGACGACCGGCTCCTGTTCCAGGTTCCGCTGTAGTCGCTCGATGTTGCGTTCACGTTCCGCTTCAACCAACTTACTTAATGACGCCGACTGGCCGTCATCAGTCGAGCAGGTGTCTGTGGCTGTGGTGTGTGGGTCTCCGGCATGGCTGACATCAGTACTGTCATGGTCGGCCACATCATCCGGCTGTTCGGTTCTGTCGAGGACTGTGCCGGTTGACAGACGGTGAGGTCGCGCACGCTTCCGCCGACTGCCCGCCGACAAATTCCTCACTCGAGTCTTGGAAATTGCTGACTCCGGAGAATTTACAATGTCCCGGACCGGAGACAGGCTGTTTCCATCAGCAGTTCCGTGTGGCTCAGTGCTGTCTTCTGGACTGTCGACAGGGAGCAGCTGTTCCATGCCAGCCTCAGTTTTCACCAAACACTGGGCTGATGGGTCCGCGCTGTTGACCGCCTGCTGCTTGGCTCGCATGCGGTGATTGTGGAACCAGTTGACGACCGTCTTCACACCGACGCCGATGTCTGCTGCCAGTCGCTCGATGGCTGCCTGGTTCGGGTACGGATCGGCGGTGTACGCCTGCCGCAGTGCCGTCTTCTGGTCCTCACTGAAGAACAGACGAGGCTTCTTCTGTGAGACTGCAACCACTGCTGAACCATTTACTGACTCTGAGCCCGAGTCGCTGTTTGACTTTCTCTTGTGACCTGTAGACACAAGGAATACAAGATTGCCAGACAAGATTACTGACACATAGGCCTACACTGTATCTGGACTGATTATAATGCGAAAGGGGCTATTCAATATTGGACTTTTAAGTTAATTTAACTAGGCCCACGAGTACTATACAGTGATTCTGTTGAACAAGCAGGATGAACCACAATGCCACGATCGTGTTTTATTGGAACATTGCAAATATGTTCGTGGAGAGTTATTTCCTGTAATTGGCAAAAAATAAGTACTTGAATTAAAGCACACAGCCAGAAAGTTAGTTTGCAAAATGTAACAACGGTATTGGAAACAAAAGAGAGGCTTTTTAAATTTAAGAATAACTGACAAAAACAGCATATTTACCAGCTAAAGTCTGGCTCTGGAAAGCACGAAGTCGCTCAATGCCATGTGGATCGGCCAGCCAAGCACGCATCCGCAGAAATGGTTCACGACCCTTAGCGCTCAGCAGCGACCATGGCTTTGGCTTGGCGAGAAGTTCGCTGACAGAGCCCTGCGATAGCTCCAGTACAGCCTCACCAAACAACTTCTGGCCGAGACCATGGGACTGGAGAAGGTCGCGGACACGAGTCGTCAACTCCTGAGTGTCGATCTCTTCAGAAGTGTTCGCTGCAGCTGCTGACTGATCGTCCTGTATGGTCGAAGCACTGGATTGCTGATTATAGACCGATCTCAAATCAACAGCCATCATGACCGGCGCCATCGGGCCCTGCGTGGGTGCAAAGTAGGGCGGTACCGGAAGAAACGGGAAGAGTGTTGGTGCAACTGGCACGAGACCACTGCCGGCGATGACTGGAGCAGCACAACTGGCAGCTACCGGAATGATTCCAGCCGACGTCTGAAAACTATCAACACTGCTGCATCGAGAAGAGTCGGCATTGACGTGTGATGGGCTGAAAAGAGGCGTTAAATTAGTGAACAAAGCTGAGGATGCTGACAATGAACCAGCGTCACCGTCGCTCGGCAAACTGCCGTCCATCAACATCCCTACAACAGCCAACAGGTTTTAGTAAGTAAGAATATGTATAGTTAAAGGAATTTTTAAAAGCAAAATTAGTGATCCCTCCTGAGGTAAAGATTTCTGTTCCCATACAACGGAGGTTTAAATGCTCAATGTGTGAGACTCTTAGGCAAATTCATTCATAAGGTGCCGTATGCTTTGCCTGGACAGAGTGGATACATAATTCAAGTGCATAAAGACTGTATTAATACACAGTTAACTGTAATCAAATAACACTTGTTCATCAGTACATTGTTCACTGGTGCAGATAAGCAAAATCAATTAGATAAAGCCACAGCACGATTAAAGACTTTTTCATTCTATGATCGTGATGTATAAATATCTAGCACACCAACTCTGTATGACCTGTGAGCGTCACTTCGGCTGCTGAGCTGTTCCGTAGCAGTTTATCGGCCGGCACTCGGTACTGACTTGCAACCAGCTTTGAGACAGCATCGGGATCGTCCAGAAACGCCCGCATGCGTATAAACGGTTCTCGACCCTTCTGTGTCAGCAGTAGCCATGGTTTGGGACGGGCAAGGAGGTCACTGACCGATCCCTGAGACAAACCTAGGACCGCCTCACCAAACAGACGCTGGCTTATGGAAAACTGGCTCAGAACTTCCTTTATCTGCACACAGTACAAACCATGTAGCTGAAAATAATAATACAGATCATATCTATCATGTTTAAGGATTGACACTATTGCAAAATCGACATGTAATAATCACTACATATTAAACACTCTACCAGAATACAGTACAATTACATACAACATAAAAATTCAACCAAAACACAGACAGACCACGGGACAGACAACATGTATAGCAACTCGCCAATTCTATGTGATGCATGCAATATGGTCTATAAATTACAAATAATACAGAATATGAAACAGAAAGATCTACAAAACTGTTGTGGCTTCTTGTAATAGAATTACAATACAAAACCTAGCTAAAACATAAAAATTAAAAAAAGCTTTAAAATTACACTTGTTTTCATAC
>Ga0126329_10000183_pt1 | contig 12707 bp, 4 predicted proteins | sample InaspJWI85metaG_FD_104915 | JGI IMG/M metagenome (GOLD analysis project Ga0126329, IMG submission 104915) | Marine gutless worms symbiont microbial communities from Oahu, Hawaii - Inanidrilus sp. 2 OAHU.JWI-85 metaG | ecosystem: Host-associated > Annelida > Digestive system > Unclassified...
ACAAGCATACCAGGCCTCGTTGAATGTTGATGACAATGTTACTATAAATACAGATGCAGATACTACATTGGTTGCATCGAGATCCATAAGTGATGCAAATAGTAAAATTTCCAGAGACACAGATGGTGCTTCGAGAACTCAGCATGTGAGTAACTGTGATGGGGATGACCAGACATTTAACAACTCCAATAGTGCTCAGACAAATGGCTTTGAAAACCCCTCTGCAGCTGACGTGTCTGTGCAACCAGTCTGTGTTAACAACATTTCCGCCAAGGGCAATAAACTTCATGCATGCGACATTTGTAGCAAGACATTCAAGAGCTCTCGCGATCTCGTCAGACACAACCGTGTTCATACTCGCGAAAGGCCTTTTCCTTGTGGCATATGTGACAAGTCCTTTAGTCAGTCCCATTATGTCAAGATTCACAGACGCATTCACAGCCGTAATGAAAAACCACACAAATGTAATGTTTGCAACAAGCCATATACTTCATCTTGTGGTCGTTCCATTCACAAATGTGTTCCTGTTCTTGACAAACGATACATGTGGAATTCATCAAATGCATACCAGGCCTCGTTGAATGTTGATGACAATGTTACTATAAATACAGATGCAGATACTACATTGGTTGCATCGAGATCAGTGAGTGATGCAAATAGTAAAATTTCCACAGACGCAGATGGTGCTTCGAGAACTCAGCATGTGAGTAACTGTGATGGGGATGGCCAGACATTTAACAACTCCAACAGTGTTCAGACAAATGGCTTTGAAAACCCCTCTGCAGCTGATATGTCTGTGCAACCAGTCTGTGTTAACAACATTTCTGCCAAGGGCAATAAACTTCATGCATGCGACATTTGTAGCAAGACATTCAAGAGCTCTCACGATCTCGTCAGACATAAACGTGTTCATACTCGCGAAAGGCCTTTTCCCTGTGGCATGTGTGACAAGTCCTTTCGTCAGTCTTGTTATCTCAAGATTCACAGAGCCATTCACGTGGGTGAAAAACCATACAAATGTAGTGTCTGCAACTGTTCATATAGTAGACAGTATGAACTTGCAGATCACAAATGTATTCCCATTCTTGATAAACTCCACACATGCGACAAATGTGGTAGCTCATTTAGTCAATCCAGTGATCTTGTCAGTCACATACAGCTTCACAGTGATGTTATGCCTTGCACATCAGACGTGTGTGACCAGACAGTCGAACTTGTTGAACAGAAACTTATTCATGCCAGCGAACTGCGTTACCAGTGTGACTGGTGTAGCATTTCTTTTACTGAGTCGAGCAGTCTTGTCAGTCATAAACTAATTCATGCACGTGAAACACCATACAAGTGCAACGTTTGTGACAGATTACATTGTGGCTTAAGCAGTCTTGATGGTCATCAGTGTGTTTCCACTGGTGACAGCATTTATGAATGTGACATGTGTGCCAAATCGTTTCCTCGCTTGGGTGATGTTATGAGACATAGACGACTTCATACAGATGAACAGGCATACACTTGTGAAAAGTGTAACATGGCATTTGGTGACTCCTATGATCTCGACAGGCACCAGTGTATTTTCAGTCGTCAGACTCCTTTGATGTCTGAGAATTCCTCTTCTCAGTTGAGCAGTCCTTCAGAAACCAAAAGAATTCACTCACATGAAAATGCACACAAATGTGATACTTGTAACAAAGCATTTAGTGACTACAGTCACCTTGCCATGCACAAGTGTACTAGTAGAACCTACAAACCTTATGTCTGTGACCTGTGCAACAAATCCTTTAGCCAGTCTGCTGATTTGATCAGACATAGATGTCTTCACACACATGAACAGCCTTACTCCTGTCACATATGTAACAAGGTATTTACCGTCTCTGGTGATCTTGACAAACATAACTGTGTTCATACTGTTGAACATCCTTCCATTCCTGACAACTCTGGCATGCTTGGCAAACACAAACAACTTGACTGCGCCAAGACGTCTTACAAATGTAGTGTTTGTAGCAAGTCGTATAGCAGTTCTAGCTATTTGGCCAAACATAAATGTAATCGCAATCTTGAAATACCGTACAAATGTGATATATGTGACAGGTGTTTCAGTAGTTCATGCAGTGTAAAGAAACACAGGCGTTTTCATACAAATGAAAGACCCTACCCATGTCAGATGTGCGGCAAGAGGTATACAGACTCATGTAGTCTTATCAAACATAGGCATGTGCATTCTGGTCAGCGTCCATATAAGTGTAGCAAGTGTGGAAAGTCTTTTACTCAATCTGGCGGTCTCAGCAGACATAGACGTCTTCATGGCCAATATAACAGCAATACTTGTAAAAAGACATTTACGAAGTCTGTTGATCTCAAACAACACAAACGTCTTGAGGTTAGTGAACAGTGTCACTCGTGTGACATGTGCGGCATGTCCTTTAGTCACCTTAGCATTCTTGCTAGACACAAAAAGCACGTTCATCGTCAGAAGAAACAATACATGTGTCCTATTTGTGGCAAAGTGTGCAGTTATTCATGTACTCTGAGGAGACACATCCGTATACACACAAACGAACGGCCGTACTCGTGTGCCGTCTGTGACAAGCGGTTTAGGAGCAACACTGACCTGAACACGCACAAACGTCTTCATAGCAGTGAGCGACAGTACGTGTGTGACCGGTGTGGCAAGTCATTTGTTCAGTCCGCAAATCTTTACAGTCACATGCATAACGTTCATGCACCAAAGGTGCGTTACAAATGTGAAAGTTGTAACAAGTCATTTCATGCCTTGAAATATGTTTCCGTGCACAAGTGTCTTGGATTTAATTCTAGACCTGAACCTCACGAGTGCGAAATATGTCATAAGTCATTTAAATGGCCAAGCATACTTGCCAGACACAAACAAATTATTCATTTGATTAATGTGCCAGAAAAACGATACAAATGTCACGTGTGTGACCGCACTTTTTCTCAGCCGTACTCTGTCACTACACACATGCGCATTCATACAGGAATCAGACCGTACCGTTGTACGATATGTGGCCAGACTTATACCCGATCGTGTGCTCTTAAAGACCACTTAACAGTGCATGCTGGCCAAAGAGTGCACAAGTGCAACATCTGCGGGAGTGCGTTTCTGTTGCGGAAAGGTCTGACACATCACTGGCGCAAGGTTCACCACCGACCTGTCATCGGTTAAGTATCTGCCACACGCCGAAATATGCTCATTTTGTCAAACACAGTTAATGCTGAAACATAGAGTTAATGTTTAAGCTTGTGCATTCTGTATGTATGTCCATCACTGTCTAGTTCACTTGTCCTTGTTGCATGTAAATGTCAGCAAATGCACAGGAAAATCTGTGGAAACTGTTGAGAAAGTTTTCATACACCAGTTACTATAGTTAGTTTACTGTAGTTTATGGTGGCAATCACTGATAATTCGTTTTGCTAATACAATTATATGGCTTATATACATTTTCTGCTTAGATAAAAATTAACAGCTGTACTCTGTCACTACACTGTTTATCATACTGGTCACTGTGCTTGCAGTTAAGAGGCTCAGAATATAGGGCAATAGGTAGGGTGCAAACCAGGGTGTCCCAACACCAGAATCTGGCCCGCCAGGCATTTCTGTCCGGCCCATGAAGCATTGCTGATATTGTTGAAATTTAATGGACAGCTGCCACTGTAACATAGGCCTATCAGGTTTGCTGGTGGTCAGCAATGCAAGGAGAACACGATAACAATCTTTGACAATGATTCCTGCCACACCAGTCATGGCAAGACAGACAGAATTTTGCACAGAACTTTAGGCAAAAAGCTGTTCGAAATAATGGCTCATAATTTTGGCCAATTTTCACAACGTTCATAGATGTTTTCTCTCAAGTCATTGCCGACGATGTACACACTGGCCTGTTCGTCCCGTCTCTATGTATTTACACCAACAGTGGCGTCCGTCTGGGCCAGCGTACCCGTGTGGCGTGCTAGGCCAGCGGGATGTAACTGGTTAATTTGGGCCCATGACCTCTTTAAAATTGGCCCTACGAACAAAAGGTTAGACACCCCTGCTATAAACACTGTTAAGTGACTTATGCTCATTACTAGAGCATAATCCACTCCAGACAGTGCTGTAATCTACATATGCTGTTGTTTACTGTAAGTGTACTTAACTTTTTGCAAGCAGAGTGATTCTTGTGCTTTTATACCATATCCGATGCTTGTATTATTTACTGGTTGACATGTATATTCAGTTGGACTGCAAATGTACTTTTAATGGATTATTTTGGTAAATCAAAAAAGAATTCAATTTATACTGTGTTGATTTTTGCCAGTATGTAATATCAGATATTTTTGTGCTGGAATAAAGTTAACAAGTTGCTGCAGTACTGTCAGTGAAAGGCCATGCCGCTGCTGCCAGCTACCAAATAACTGTGGCTCGTGCCAAATATTCCCCGTGCTTACAGTGGGCTGGGAGATGCCCCCAAAATTGCCCATTTCTGTGGGGGTTCCTGGCCCCTACGTAATATATGGTTCTATGGGCCCACCCAAGTCCATAGCCCGAATGGCATCTTGATCAGTTCATCTGTTTTAGTACAACTCATGGTTGTGTCTAACAAACGCAGTATTAGTTAGATGTTGAAGGATTTTTGTTAATATAATAGCAAAGCAACTGGATGGACGTGATTAGTTCTTTTTGTGTATGTCATTCTGTGTACAATGTATATTATGTTGATAGTAAGTTTGTGTGACTAAAATTTCTCGATTTCAGCCATTTATCATCTTAATCAGGGCCACATTAAGGTTAGTGCAGGCACATGTGCTTACCCAAGGCCAACACTGCATTTGGTGTGATTACATGACACACACCACTGGTGACAGTCCTGCATGAGCATATTCACAAGTTAGACAGTAGCAAACATTTATACTTTTCACAAGTTTTGCAACACAGCGTGTTGTGTAATACATGATAATTTGGCACATAATCAAATACAGTGCAATGACATGTACATATTTATACAAATACATGTAGTAGCAAATGTTAATTACAAACTTCTACATACTACTCAGCTGCCAAGTGCACTAACACTGAACAGAGCATACTTACGCGTGAGTTAAGACGTGACAAGTGCAAAGCACAAGCTGAGGTGGAGTGTAGCTCTAGTTCACACGAGTGAAATCTGTGATAATGTACAGAAAATGCTTATTATACATCACCTTATTTCTTTAAAATGAAGGAAAAAATGAAGGCTAAGTCTGGATTACTGAAGGGTCTGCATGTACAAACTACATTAAGATTATAGATAATCTAGTCGGTGCCAAATTTATATGGCAGGTAGTGAATTTTCCGGAAATTTAATATAAGGAGAAAATTTTCAGACAAATTACGGAAATATACTATGGCAGGCTTTCATACAAGCCTGATTTGTAAGTACCTTTTTGATTACTTGACAGATTATTTATGTCATGTAACACGTGAATACTCTCCAGCTTAAATACTGTAAGCCGAATGCAAAGCTAACAACTTCATCATAATGGAACCAAAAGTCAACTAGTTATGTTTCCTTGTAGAATATATAAATCGATTACAGGTTTTTTTGCTGTTTTTGGTCATGTTTTTGCTAGTACTTCTCTATGGGAAATTTCTGGAAATTTATTTTAAATTTTCCACCGCAAATTTCTGAACTTCAACGCTGATGACAGGCAAAATTTCCCACTCATCCTCCCAAAGCTGAAACCAATTTTAACTCAATTACTGGACTTTTACAGACAGTGTTTCTGCAAGTCTTTTCTACACCGAAAGTGGTTTTTCAACAAAAATTGCAAAACAAGATGCATTCAGCTGTAACACAGGTTATTATGCCACATCATAAACACACGTTAGTTGGTTCACAAATATACACATTAATTATGGTGCCTTCAGTTGCAGACAGTGGTTGGTATGCACACAGTCAGTGTTAGCTGACTGACAGTATGTCAGTAGTATTCCTGAGCTATATTATTTAACAAATATTACACATGCAAACAATTCTGGTAAGTTAAAAAACAGCATTACAAGCAAAACAAGAGGTAATAATCACAGGAAATGTTTCCTGAAACCTGATCTAAAGTAACCACCTTTTGTGCCAATGTACGGTGCATTGCCAATAATATGCTGCTACAGGCCAAGCCACATGCTCATTAGTTGCTCGAACCGAGTACTAGCAGTGTGCTATACAAGTATACTCTCCAGCTTAAAATAAAAAATACCAAAAACGGTATTCATACTGACTACGATGTGACAGCTATATTTTACTATATTATTATTATTATTACAATAATACAATAAATGCCTTCAGTGCTTTGATGCTGTTGGTTGCACGGCAGGAAGGGCCTGTAAAAGACTGAGTTGTGTGGTACTGGCGTCCTTATCTATCTGGAGCGAGGTGCAGACTTCCATATGGCCCAGCTGATGCCACTGCCACTCACTGTCTCTTGCTGCAGTAAAATCCAGATTGGTTTTAGTGTTCTGGTATCGGCTCACCCGGGTAGTACTGGACAAAGGGCCGTTAAACGTGTGTGTATTTACAGTAGACATTATCAAGCAAGTCAATTTTGAGGTAAGGTACATGCCATTAGGTGGCAAAGGCAAGTAGGTATATGTAGCAGTTGGTGGAATTGACAAAAGGCGGAATTTGAACTGTCTGAAGCTACTCAAAAAACGGGATAGTTTGAACTGTAACAGGCGCATACACTACAGGTGAGCAGTAGCAGAAGAAATGACTTTCAATTTTGTTGTTAAACATGATGGATGAAGATGCTGATCTGCAGAGCTGCTGATGGTATCAAACGACGGACATTGTGTAGAGCAAGTAATAGACAGGCTAAAGTATTCTATGAGCAGATGAGCATAGCAATCAAAATGTGATGCTACAGTGGAATGTCAGTGGCAGCTACTGCAAATGATGGACTCGGATTATGAATGAGGAAAATGACACATTTCAGCGAGTTCCCAGTCACGATGCAGCACGCACAGGTTGCTTGGTGATATTCTACGCAGTGTCGAACTTGCAGTCTAGCCGCAATTGACGATGTGCTTCAGGTAGGAGCTATGGAGTCAGAAAGTGGTAGAGACAGCATATGTAGAAACAAAGACACACACACAGCCGTTTAACGGCCCTTTTTCCAGGACTACCCGGGTGAGCCAGTACCAGAAAGGTAAAACCAATCTGGCTTTTAGTGAAGCAAGAGACGGTGAGTGGCAGTGGCATCAGCTGGGCCATATGCAAGTCTGCACCTTGCTCCAGACAGACAGCCACACCAGCACCCCACCACTCAGTTTTTTACAGGCCGGATGCCCTTCCTGCCGCCGAACCAACAGCGTCAAAGCACTGAAGGCATTACATTACATCTTATAGCCCCAGTATGTTCGACGTTCCGCGGCCGCTGCTCTGCAGCAGATACAGTCAGCCCTTCCTGCCAGCCAGCCAACAGCGTCAAAGACACTGCAGGGTATATGTATGTGCTGGCTCAATGTCAGTCTACATCCAGAGGGTCAAGCCATGTACGGATATTCTATTATTTTGAGAAAGATATAGTGCTCAGTGCTAGGAAAGATGTGAATGTATTAAGTTTCAAAAGGCCACAGATGTTTGCTCATAACTTAACACTTAACTTTAAACTTTGAATGCATTTTATGTGTAATGTACATGCATAATTATGTCAGATACCTGGTAAAACCTGCAATAACTAATATATGTGTACATCACAACATATGGTAAGCTAAACATTTATCATGACACAAGTAAAATATGATGCAACAGCATAAAAACATCTGCCATACTTTACAAAACAGCTGTACACAATACTGGAAAAATATACACAGATTACACAGTTACAATCCTCCAAGGAACAGAAAATTTGATGCTAGCAATAACAGTCCTCACTGTATGCAACAGCAGACAGCTGCTGAAAGACTGTTTTTATACATTGTATGACTATGACTTAATGCCATATGAACAAACACCTTTCTCAGAAACATCAAATTGCATTTTCATGACCCGCTAAAACATACAGATTGTACAGTTCATCTGCACTGTTTCCAGCGTCATTTGGTCGGCTTTCCAAAACAATAATTCTACAACAGCCATAATAACAAGTTTGAACAGTTTAATTCTGTCATGGTTTGTATGCCAAATGGAAAGCAACGGAATCTTGAACTTAACCTTTTCCACTAATGCAAGAAATTATTCTGGAAAGTTACATTTTAAGTATTTCCAAAAATTATTGAAGTAAAAAGTATTTAAATTATACTGCTGATTTCAAGGTATTTAATACAATAGTATTACTTTTCTTGAAAAGGTATTATAAAATACTAGCACTCAGATTACATTTACCTGGCAACAACGGATAAACAGCAATTATTTTTAAAATCAAGACTGTGAACAAAGGAGAATACACACGAAAAGGAAAAAGCTTGCAACTGATAAGTACTTTTCCAATGCAAGTTACAACAAAATGGTCTAAAGTCTAATATGGCTACTATGATTAATCAATAATACCAAAACATAACAAGTCAATAACAATTCATTATCCCCAGCCAGACCACTAGAAGACTCCGTAATGCATATAGTTTCCAGGTGCAATATGTGAACATAAAAATAATTGAAATAACCTGTCTGAGCCAAGCACACGGAAAATATGAGTTTCTTCAACAATTAACTGAGTCACCTAGAATAAACAAACATACACAACGGCATATTCACAGAACAGCATGAACTGCCTGGCAGGCAGTTAATGTCCTCTGTGAAAAGGAAATAATATATTTTCATCATCGTTTCTACTAGTGAGACTTATCTAAGCTAGATTCCATAATTAAACCTGCATCTCCACTGGTTTTACAAATCTATGCCACCATAGACTCTCTTCCTCTTTCAGGACTGCCTCCGCAGACTATTACTACAACTGTTTCTTTTTAGAATAAATTTTAAAAAGTCCTTTTCCTTATTTTTGGTTGTATGTGGCATATTAAGCTGGTTTCTGTCCGCTATTCAGTGCATATTAAAGATTTTCTTACAATACAGAACTGCACCATATTTCTGAAAAGATTGTCCAGAACCTGCCAGTTCATAATCTCCCACTAATGCCTATGATAAGACGTCCTCTTCAGCTGAGTTGGCCTACCAGCTTACCAACCAAGCCAAAACAGGGCTCAGTGTAGGTCAACTAGTAATAAAATTCCACATTTTACAATTCATAATAATCGTCCAGACTTGAGTTCCAATTGATGCAGAATACAATCTGTAGACTACAGGTGTTAGATTAACATTATAAGTATTTTAGACAGCCAAAAAAAACAAGCCATAGTAAACATTTTTCACATTCGTTGCTTGTTTTACAAATTAACTAACTGTCACAGTTCACTTGCAGCACAACACACACACACACACACCCGTTTAACGGCCCATTGTCCGGGACTACCCAGGTGAGCCGGTACCAGAAAGGTCAAACCAATCTGGATTTTAGTGAAGCAAGAGAGTGGCATCAGCTGGGCCATATGCAAGTCTGCACCTTGCTCCAGACAGATAACCACGACAGCACACCACCACTCAGTTTTTTACAGGCCGGATGCCCTTCCTGCCGCCCAACCAACAGCGTCAGAGCACTGAAAGCAACCTTCACTTGCAGCACAAGTCATGATAATATTCAACTCACCTCATTTGTTGCGAGACTTAGACCTTGCATTCCATGCTTGTGAAAGCCAAGAACGCTGTCTCCCAGCACAACTACATTACACAAAAACAGTATCTCTGTATTTTGTCTGTCACAAATTATAGCAGTGAAAGTATGAAAATAAGCAAACGACATAATTACAGCATTTTAATAACAGGGAAAGAAAAGCTGCTACAACTGTCTGTTATTCAAAACAATACCATTTACAACTGCAACGTTATTAGTTCATCACATTCATGCACACATTGGACAATGAAGTCCAAGCATTGCTATACACAATGCAATAACATCTATCATACCCAATAACACTTCCTGAAGACAGCTCATGCTGGAGTATTAATATGTGACAATATAAAACAAACTATAAAAATAAAATCAGTACCAATAGTGTCAAGTTTGTAATCAAACAGCAGCTGTGATGTTTGAGAGCTCAGACATTTCACACGGCCGTTCAAGTCGAAAACATTCACAGAATCTAATATTTGAATAACAAAACAACATCATGTTGTAACACAATTTAAGCACATACACACACCCGTATAACGGCCCTTTTTCCGGGACTACCCAGGTAAGCAGGTACCAGAAAGGTAAAACCAATCTGGATTTTACTGAAGCGAGAGACAGTGAGTGGCTGTGGCATTAGCTAGGCCATATGCAAGTCTGCACCTTACTCCAGACAGACAACCACGCCGGCACCCCACCACAATTTAAGCAATGAACAAAAATGTAATTATCATCAGAACTCTCACATAGAAATGACAAATAGACGGCCAACAGAAGTTATCTGTCTGATTAACTATGTTCTCGAAAATTTCAACTTACAACAGCATAATACCAAATATTATCACACACTTATGACCATTCAGAGATTACAGCAGCTGAGAACAGTATTGTAAACACTCACTGTCATGAGTAATGAAGACAGTATCACTATCAAACTGAGTGACACAAGACACATCAAGCTGTTCACCAACTGCAAAACAGTATACACCATGTCACAAAAAACGTACACCTTTTATTTTTTGAATAACTCTGTCAAAAATTAACCGTTTTTAATGATTTTGGCATGTGAAATCCGGAGAAAATTTGACATGAAAATTGTACAGATTGTCCACCTCGCCTGTCCGATTAGCCACTGTACCTTGGGAAATCCAAAAAAGTCATTTTCAACAGTATTATTCATACATACTTCTGATTATTAATGTCATGTCACAAGAAAACTATCTGTAATCCACTTGCCCACCCCACCTGAAAATGTCACCACACTGACTTGTGAACTGCATAACTTTTTCATCTGACTGAAGGTTTGTTGCGTTCAGACGTTTTAGGCTCTGAAAACAGCCAGTTGTGGGTTGTTGTCGGTGGCTCTGAAAAGAACCGGTTGTGACGTGTGGCAACTGGAATGTCAGGCAAGCAATGTCACCAAGTGTTCAGAGTGACCACGTTCTGCATTAATACACGCTTCCAGTCTTTTTTGACACTGTTTAGTCACGCAGTACATCACGATGTGCTAAAATTCAGCCCACGTCGAAACAAGCTGCTGCCGCAAGCCTTCACACGTCCATATCAATACACGCGCTCCTCCTGTGGAGTGCCTCAGACGCAGTGCAGAAGCTATGCAGGTAACAGGAAGCACTAAACAGCAGTAAGTAAACAGCTAAAGCTGCAGAACAACAGTTGCTACTCGTTTTCTTCTGAGCTAACGGAAATAATCTGAAGTATATGAATAATAATGTTGAAAAATGACTTTTGGATTTCCCAAGGTAAAGTGGCTACATCTGACAGGTGAGGTGGACAAATCTGTAAGGTTTTCATGTCAAATTTTCTCAGGATTTAACATACCAGAAATTACTAAAATCGGTCAAATTTTGGCAGTTATTAAAAAACAAAAAGGTGGACGTTTTGGTGAGGGGACAGTGGGTAGTAAATGCAAAAAAAAACAGAAGAGTAACTAAACTGTAAAACTGAATATAATGTGTATAATGTGTATAAAAGTACATGCTGCCCAAACTGACAGAGGGTCATTTTCATGTATAATCAAATGGTCTCACTTTCTGTCATTCTGGGACATTAAGACTACAAGAATCTCACTGTATGATAAATACTATGATTCAGTGAAACAGCTGAGTACATTAACAGCAAGAATGAGGCACATGCGATGGAAAGAAGACTACACGCAAAGTGCAAAATATGTGGGGTTTAACAGTCACATAACACACACTGGCTCTGGGTCTACATTCATCAAAGGAAGTGGGCAAACATTCGCAGCAGCTAAACCACAATGGGAGTACAGATGGCAGAGATGAGATAGCAAGTATATTACCAGGCAAGTCATCATCAAGTGGCATGAACCAGCTGCTGGAAGAGTTCAAGTCGACTGTTGTAAACTTCACACCCCCACCATCAGCACTGCAATGAATAAAATAAACTCACCAATTACTGCGGTAGCATCGTAGCCAAGAATTTAAAAAGATGCTACCAGAAGGAATCTTAAGTATAGCAATTGTGACCGATTTTTGGCAACCCCAGAAAAATGAAAGAAAAGCGAAACTGATCAAATATTGACATCAGCGTGCTGTCCTCGACAGAGTAAACATATACGCCTCAAAAGAGTTGAATACAACCATGTCACGGCCATTTGATAGCGATGCCAAAAAGGCCAAAAAAAGTGTCCTTCTTCTCCTTCGACACACTTTTTTATTTTCATGCGATTTCTCAGGAACTGTTACAGATACAGACATAATTAATACACCGCTAGAACCGTTACGACCCACAGATGTGCCTTTGGGGGTTACAAAACTGAAACTAAAGATTTAGGAGGAATTTTTGGCTGCCACCTTTCTGTAAACAGAACCTCCTACTATTCATCCAACCAAGGTGGCAGCTAAGAAGAACATATTTCTTTAATCACTATAATGTTTTGTTTTAATTAATTCCATTCACCGTCCAACAACAACAACAACAACGACCGTTTAACGGCCTTTGATCCGGGACAACCCGGGTAGGGCGATACCAGAAGG
>Ga0126329_10000184_pt1 | contig 12659 bp, 5 predicted proteins | sample InaspJWI85metaG_FD_104915 | JGI IMG/M metagenome (GOLD analysis project Ga0126329, IMG submission 104915) | Marine gutless worms symbiont microbial communities from Oahu, Hawaii - Inanidrilus sp. 2 OAHU.JWI-85 metaG | ecosystem: Host-associated > Annelida > Digestive system > Unclassified...
ACTGGATAATGGAGGACGTGAAAAACAAAGGACCATTTTCGAAATAAGAATGCAATGTGCACATGAATGCGCTGTCCGGCTGTACTAAAAGAACTCCGTAAGCATTTTACAGCATGACCCATGTGTAACGCGATCACATCGAGTAGGCATCGAGTGACTATGAAGGTAACGTCAGCTTTGGTACTTTGCTCCATCATGCTTCATCAGGCTCCATCGTGCTCTGTCGTGCATGATGGTGTTCATCGTGCTCCATAGTGCTCCATCAATGCTCCATCGTGCCGCAAGTTTTTTCCTAACCAATTCTGTGCACTAGCTACTAGCATTCAGAGTGACCACCTTCTGCATTAGTACATGCTTCAAGTCTTTTTCGACACTGATCAGTCGCACGGTACACCACGCTGTGCTGAAATTCAGCCCATGTCGCAACAAGCCGCTGCCACAAGCCGCAACACGCGCTCCTCCTGTGGCATGCCGAGACGCAGTACTAGGGCTATGCAGATAATAGGAAGCACTAAACAATAGTAAGTAAACAGTCAAAGTTGCAGTACAACAGTTGCTATTTGTAAATAATAAGAAGTATGTATGAATCATACTGTTGAATGGAAAATGACTTTTTGGGATTTTCCTAGGTAAAGTGTCTACATCTGACAGGTAAGGTGGACAAATCTGTAAGACGTTCATGTCAAATTTTCTCAGGATTCAACAAACCAAAAATTATTAAAATCGGTTAATGTTTTACAGAGTTATTCAAAAAATAAAAAGGTGGACGTGTTTGAGACAGCGTAGTTTAATGCGATGCTGAAATTAACCACCACTGTTGCACAGTAGAGTGGCAGATTATCGTTGTGAAAGGTCGTTTGACAAAAAGGGTAATTTAGCAATATTTCTAAATAACACGTACGTCGCTAAGCCTCTTGTGGTTACAACGACTGGTCTTTGACTCTGGCATTTGGTCAACAAAAAAGTGCAGCACTGATAGTGACAGCCGTGTGCTTTACGTTTCGTTGCACGCACTTTGACGCTGGTTTTTGATTACGCGGTGGAACCGAAGATGCTACCCCCAACGGATCAGCAGCACCGCCATAGACGTGCGGTCAATAGTCATGCAATGCACCAATCAAAACTAGTCACAACAAGGTATCGCCCCGGGGCGGCGAGATGATATGCCCCCGCCGATAGCAGTTTGATCCAAAAATCGCGGCGGATCTACGTCCGTCCACGGACGGGTCCGCAGTCCGCACATCTGTGGTGGCCGGCGGTGGCTAAGCTGCAAGCAGCCATCGTGCCTATAGCCTGGGCAGCTGCGCCGTGGGACAGACAGACGGACAGATCGCGCTATTCCAAAATGCTGTCGTAGGGAGGGGGCATAACAAACTACCAAACTGTCGCAACTTCATGCACAATTAATAGTTAACGATGAAATATCAGTGTGCATAAAGATCAACTGTCTGTGACATTTTGGGCCGCACGGCGCATCGCTATGCTTAGCGTAAAATGCGGCCTATTGTTACTTATGCAACGTGGTCTGTGCATCTGTGTTGTACACAGTGATGAGCCGTGCAAAAGCGGTTAAGCCGATAGAGATGTCGTTTGGGATGTGGTCTCGGATTGACCAAAGGAACAGTGCATTAGCTGAAGGCCCGGATTTCCTTGGGGATATGTGTCCATGGTTGATATACGCAACGTGATTCGCAGGTGGCAACACACTTGGCGATGCGGCCTTTGGCTACTAGTACTGTAGCAACTTGTTGTTATTATTTTAGCACTGTATGCTTAACTTTACGCGCTTTCTTTGTAACTTAGTTTATATACTGATACACTTGCTACTCCTGCATTTCGCCGTCCGATTTCTTCTGGTATACATAATAGGGTGAAGTGACAGTCTATTGTCACGATACGATCGCCATTTTAGGTATAACATGACATAATGCGTTGAGTTAAATGGCAAAGATTTATCGTGTTATTCAAATACAATTGATTCAGTTATTTTAAGGAAATGTCCATATGATCACTGACTTACCAACAAAGCGTATTTAAGCGCTATCGCGGTGAAAAACATTTCTCGGAGTTTTACGAACAAAATTGCGGCAAAAACCAACTGGCATAGACATGGAACAAAATTACGTTACTGCCACCCTATGTATAGTGGAGACAGCTGCGCTTCTTCGCGCAAGTAGCGCTGGGTGATTCGGGTGCAGTACGACGACCACGTCATTCGAGGGCTCCTACACATACTACGCGACTGAAGAGATTGATATCGACGTATGCAATCGGACAACATCGGGATACACACAGCATGGAGAAAGGCGCTTTTTTGGCTTTAATGGCCAAACACAAACTTACGTTGTGCGTTGCTGCGCTGCGCTGGCAATAACGCTTCTCGCGCCACAACGCGCAACGTATGTGTGAACGTCCACTTACTCCAGAAAATGGCACGCCGATGGAATGAAATTTCTGCTATTTGATCTTTGGCGCACTTGTAAATTTTTTACAGAAATTTGATGTAGCTGCCAATGTCATATGTCGAGATAGGAAATTTTTTTCTGCACGTTCCTTCGCGGGCTGCGTAAACAGCTGGTGTCCGGTTGAGGGCTACGGGAACTGAAGTCAGTGGCGCCTTATGGGACCGTGTATCTCGGAAATAGCAGCGAGTTATTCATTTGTCAGCATGACAGCAGTGGTGGACTGGCTGTTGTGTGTAATCAATTCGGCGGCGCCTGTGCGTGAGTCGTGCCCGGAAGCAGCGACGTCGAGGTTCGACGCGTCGCCTCATCATCTCCGTCGTCACCTTCGCGGTGATATTCTATTTACTTTTGTCACTGTTTATTTAAGTGTTTTTTCTCTCATTTTCTTATTGTCTACCAGTTTCTGGTGAAATTAAGTTATATATATTGGTCCCTCATTTCCGTTCTTGCAGGGCATAGTGGATGAGAATAGTGATAATCAGTTTTTATAGTTATAGTGATAAGGAGCTTATACGTGTCAGCCATGCCATTAGGCTTTGCAAATTTCCGAACAAACCGGTAAAAGTTATTATTATTATTATTATTATTATTATTATTATTATTATTATGCAGCATTTAACGCGCCATGTGTCGGTCATAAGGATGACGACTCGCAGGCGCTGGGGTCATGTGGATCTACGGGTAGCAGTTAGTATAACAAAACGTTTTGAGTTTCTTTTTGAAAGTGTTTGCAGTGACGTCCAAGTTGCCAGTGATGATGTGAGGTAGACTGTTCCAGATGTGTGGAGCACTGTTGGTGAAGCTGCGTTGAGCGAAACCGGTTCTTATCCGCGGAATTTCAAGCAGGTTGCGACTCCAGTTTGCCCAATAACATCTAATTATGGTTGATTTTATACCACAAACTCACCAATTTCAATTTGTTCATAAAATTTCATCAACAGCCGGCCGTGCGGAAGGTAACGAGGTTAAAGGCTAGGTCACTTGCCCAGGTCCTTCTATCTGCTTTCCGCTATGTTACGCCTGTCGTCCACAACAAAGACGTTAATTCACGGGATTTTTCACGAGTTGCATTGACGGTTCTCAGATTGCCAATTCATCAGTGATTGTGCCGCTGTCGAGTTTGACACATGTCACTGCTCTAGCATAAGGCCCACGGAAACAGTTTTTATGCTTGCAGAATAGTCGCACGAGAAATGTTATAAAGTAAAAATAAACAAAATGTCTAATGACTGATAAGACAAAACTAAATATAAAAGCTTACCAGCAAGGGATAAGTTGTCATTCGTCGTATTAAATATTGTATTGTCGTATTTTTGTCGTTGTAATTAATTTCGTAAGAAATGCTGTATTTTCGGCATTCTTTCACTGCAAAGCTTTTTTGAAGCTAAAATGGCATACATCATTTACTCAGGTCACCAACAACATCACCATTAGAACACAATAATGACTTGATAATGCCGCTCAGTAGTGAATATTTCCATGTTTATATTTGTTTAAGATCTGGGGAGATGGAAAATGAGACAAAAATCACAGACTTTCCAAATCCACATGCATTTGTAGCCTCCGTTGAGGATGGTCCTATTAAAATTTCACTGAGATCTTTTGGTGTGAGTAAGGGGTATCCATGGCCTGTCTAGGCTGTCTTCGAGCGTTTTTCGGCCAAGTGATATACAAATTTCGCATATGTGTGCTCATTCGAAATCAGACGACAACCACATAATACTGCGGTCCTTTCACGTTGTGTCACATTAACGCACAACAAATACAATTATTTTGACACTAAATGCTGCAGCTGCACATCATTAATAATACTTTAGTAATCGATTCGATCTTAGTACGTTTGGCACGGCTCTGTACAAATGGGCATTTACCCCCAGACAGACATTCACTCCAGACAACTTCTGTAATAAATGACGAGATGCTACACTTAATTTACACCGCCAATACATATTAGAGAACACTGAAAAATTAGTTATTAGCCAATTAGAATACTGCAAAAATTAATTTGGTTTTTTTAAAGTTCACCATAGAACATCATTACATGAGCAAGGAAGCTCATCTGGTACAGAACCCTGAACCTCATCTACTGCTGTTCTGTCTGTGTTAACAAGACCGGAATGTGGGTAGTGGCCACGTCGCCGAGTGCAGAAATCAGTAGGCATCGAAGGCGATTTAGGGCATTTCCGGTCATCGGAGAAGCACGTCGATGGCACCAGTCGACATGTGAAGTGTTTCTATATCTGTTCTTTAGCGACATGAGGTGTAAGGGGAACCGTTGTCGAGTTATAAGCCGTCAAAGGCAGCAGATCGTAATTTCCCAATAAGAACAACACAACGAAGTATCCTGTCATCCGCTCTCGCTAGACGCGACGCGGCTAAAAACGTGTTGCACTGTCGTGGCGTCGCTTTCACATGGCATCGGTGTCGGCCGTTTTGTAAGCCACTGTGCCCAATGGCTAAGCGAAATATAACGGAAGATATATTATATCTGGGGGGATGATTTGCCGAGGGCAGACTGACATGAACGAACGAACGTCCCTCGATAGACGGTTATATAACTTCATAAATCGTGTGATTCGATAATCCAATGTACACTGTGAGTCAACAAAAACACTACTCTTGTCCGTAACTGCGCCAAATATTAACCTGTTTTCATAATTCTTTCACTGTTAGACTCAGTAGTAAATTTCTAATACAGTCGTATTTAAATATGTCACCATAACTTAAACGTGTTTCTACACTACCATGTGAAATATCTATGTTGACAAAAATCGTCATGCTGAAAAAGCAGTTGAAGCAAACTGTCGCGCAAGTCCCAAAATTGTTTTAAAAATACTTTTCTGGTAAAATGAGCATTATTTAATTCATTAACAAACAAAAAGATGTTCACACGAATCATATAAAAATCAGTGACTGTACACAACTGATGTAATAAAGAAAAAGATGTCACAGAAAAATGCCATACATGATCAGCAGTCACTGATTGCATCAGTCTGTCAGTGAGTAAGTCAAAACTGGTCTACAGCAGTTTGATATTTGTTGATAATAAGCTGACATTAATCTGCCTATTAACATAACAACAATTAGTAACAGTTTATGTCTGTAATATATAAGTCATTTTACTTATCTGGCGAGTTCTGCATCGTTGAGGACAAAAGTGTAAGGCGTATGACACAGTCAACCATTTTGTCTGTAACTTCGCCAAATGTTCGCCGATTGTAAAAATTCTTTCGCCAGCAAACTGACTGATAAATTTGTATTGACGATAACTATTTCAACCTATACTACCTTGTGATTTATTATTAATCTCAATACATATCTCAGATTGCCGCCAGTTTACTGATATTCATATTTCACAAAGTAGTGCAGCGAAATATTAAAGGTATGGTGGAATATGTAAATATGATTTGTTGCAAATTTTTCGCTGAGTCTGCAAATGAAAGCATTTTGAAAACCGGTTAACATTTGGGAAAAGTTATGGGCAAGAGTTTGGTGTCTTTTTTGACTCACGATGTACATTAGTCGCCATCTAGGGGCCTATATCCATTTATGAAGTTATTAGCGTGTTGGTCGAACGAGCACATTATGTCATGAACAATATTGATACGCAGCCTGTATGCTGTTCTTTGACGCTCCATTTGCGAATCATAATGCTATTGTTCCACGCAGTTATCGGCACGTTTGTTCGCACTGCTCTAATGTAAATGCAATGCATCAAAGATAAACAGCTTAACACCAGTGGTGGTTTCAGCTTGCTCCTGAGGCCGACGTGTTATCTGTTCGCGCTCGCCTGCACACAGTGCATAGATGCGGACTACTGCTACAGATATCGCACGTACAGTGGTCTCTCACTCTCAGTGTGCCATGCAAAAGCGGATGAGCCAATCGAGATGCTGTATCTGGGCAGACCCACGTGGGCCCAAGAAAGCATGATTCAACGTGATTCGTAAGTGGCAATACGTGGCGATGCGGCCTCTGGCTACTAGTGCTGTAGCAACTTATTATTTTAGACTTTACGAGCTTTTTGTGACGTAGTTCAAATACTGATACGCTTTCTAGTTCTGCATTTCCGCCGTCCAATTTATTGTGTTATATTGAAGACGGCTCCGCTTCTTCGGGCATGTTGCACGAGAGGATTCCAAACTTCTCCCATGGGGAAATCAGTTTGGTGCCAGGTGCGACTTATTGCTTATTGAAATTTAGGGAGAGATTTGGTAACGCATAAGGCCGAATTAAGGTGCCCATTATGCAAAAGTAAGAATACCTTACTGTGATACTTCCCTGTCGTTTTCTACCTATAATCCATTTTCATTATGATGCCTTCGTTTATTCTAGCTGGACAGTCAATTCATCACTCCACCATTCATATTTAAGTCCTTTCTATTGGCAGCAATGTGAAATAGTCATCAACGGCTGCATCGTTTTATCACTGATGTCGTTGTGACAGGCTGATAGCCAAAATAACAGTTCGCGAAATGACATTTTGTGTCCAAGGACCGATGCACGTGTTGAAAACAAATGGAAAAAATAGAACAAATTCATTAACTTATTTAGGCTTAAACTATCAAAATTACAAAAACCGATGCTCGGTAGTGGATCCAAGATTGTGTTAAAGTAACTAAACAATATCTGGCTGTTAACATAATAAAAATTATCACAGGACATTCTGGACTGTCTGTGCCAAACGATAACAGGAAAATGACCTGCTGGAAGCAAAGTACAGAGTAGATTTGTACGTTCTAAACTTCTTGCATGCAACAGGTAGTCCGTCGTGTTAAATTCGAACTGCTATACAATGGCAGTAGTTGTTATTTAGGCCTAGTATATCGGTATTGATATTTGATTGTCGATGCTGTTCTACATTGTCATTAACAAAGTATCCGCTTAAAAGTAATAGAGGAAAACATGCGCAAACACCAATCGATCGACAACAACTTACTTTATGCTCTACATATATGCTGCAGCCTGTAAATAATATTTATAGGCTGCAGCATATATGTAGCATATTATGCTTTTACGTCTGTTGAATGCCAACGATCATGAGAACGCGATGCTTGGTTGATCATTTACTGCGAGCTTCGATAACACTCTAATGAAGACCGATAGTCTGTTGGTGTATTTTGACCGATCCGCGTCGTTGTAGTAAATGCGTTTCATGCTGTATATAGTTTTGGCGTGCATGACTGTTGGCCATATTCATCAGTCTAGCCTAAGTGTTGTTACTGACAGGTCCGTTTGTCCGCAGTGTTTTATTGCCGACGAAAGTCGCTAAGCTATCACTTAGGGCCTAGACATAGCCCAGAAGTCTGACAGTCTGAAGGAATTGCTGTTCTGCCTCCAGCAATAACACAAGAGGCTTATCTGTCACAAAGGTACAGCGCGACGCTCCACGGCACTTGAAGATATGTGAGTAGCGTGTGACGTAGCGCAGTTGAGATGGAGGAGTCGACGTCGCTGCCGTCAGCATTCGGTGATGCCTAAAATTCACAGCCGCCGAACTGAACGGAAGGAACTAAGCTGAACTGACCTGCAACAAGTTGAACCGGCCAGTTACACGACGCGATATTGGTCACGCAGGTCAGCGTCACGAAGTTGATTGGCTGAAGTTTGCGAACTGCAGTTCTAACTCTAGTTCGCGAACTGCAATTCGCGAACTGGAGTTCAGTTCAGTTTAGTTTGGCTGCTGTGAACACGCCTTCTTCACACAGCCGGCCCCTACGCGACAATACGGATCATAACAGTATCTCAACCTTGTTCCTCGCTTACTACTTTCTAGCTTCATTTGCCTTGTCCTCCTGCATACTTTCTCACTGCTGACTTTCTGGGTCGGGTATATAGTTGTTTGATTAAAAATTCATCTATAATTTCAGATTTCGTTAAATTTTTAGCAAATCCAGCAGAACACACATCGCGAGTGTACAGCTCGTTTCGTTAGATGACTGTAGCTGAACGTTGTGGAGATGGAAACCTCAGTTGCGATCAATTGCCGGCCACCACCCAGGAGAGGGCACTTGCCTCTAACACCGACCTCCATCTGTCACTTAGCTTATCAATGCTCAGCTGACGGTACATCGCGACCCACCAGACCGCCAATCAAGGGAACCGAATCCGTGATTATGGTCGTGTCCGCCCTCGCAACACGCCACAGCTCTAGATCATGTTATTACCCACCGCGAGGCCGATACCTTACCGTCGTCATACTGTGCTACTGGTCTTGCGCTACTACCCGTATTGGCAGTGTTGGTACGATTACTATGCAAACGTAGTTAATTACAATAAACTAGTTACTTCTCCAAAACAGTAATTAATTACAGTAGTTAATTACTGGGGTGGCTCGGGTAGCCGAGTGGCTAGCGTGCTGGATTCAGGCACAGACGGGCCTGGGTTCAAATCGCAGCCGCGACGCTGTCGGGTAAGAGTCTTAGGCAAACTGCTCACACTCATTGTACCTCTGTTCACCAAGTAGCGAAATTGGTAGCAACCCTATTAAGGGTTGCGAGGGTAACTGCGGGCCTGGCGGAAAGTAATGGCAGCCTACAGCGGGGTTTATGACTCACGTCACCTGCAGACTGACTGCCAAGAACCGGGATCAGTTCCGGAACCCTACGCTCGGCAATCGAGTATAGGCTACCTTCACCTTTTTTAGTTAATTACTGCTTGAAAACAAGTAATTAACTACTGATTATAGTTAGGCCTACTGCTGTTAAAGTAATTAACTAATAGTTAAGTTGTTGATACCAAATAGAAAGGCAGTAAATGATTTCTGACTGTAAGCCTATTCCATAAATTAAAAAAATATATTTCCTGATTCAAGATATACTCAAATTTTGACCGTCTTTCTGGGAGACGGTCGAAGACGATTCAATTCGCTCGCAATTTTGTTTTATGGGTAATGCTAAGTGAGTAAATAAGCAGTATTTCTTTGCAGCTATCAAACGGATATGCAGCAATAGCCTATAAAGAATCAGAAAAGTAATAGCAAATATGCACAAAATCAATCTAATTACAGTGCAGTAGTGCAATACAATAAAGTACATTTTGCAATAATGCTGTATGCTGATAAACTATTCTCCTTTGCCAGTATTATCACATACACTGCATTAGGTAAACAGTCTTAACGAGGAACATGAGTCACATAGGCATCAGTCACCAACACGCATGGACTTTTCGCGTCAAAGTCGCACCTAATCATCCAAAGTACTGGCTTCGTTGGTACTGTACACAAGCTATTTCGCCTGCTTAACCTAGACGTTCATTACTGATTCACCGCTGGCATTTCGCTTTGACTTCGCTAATCTTCTTGTGATGCGAATACGACTAAGTCGTGGTGACACCTACGATGCCACGCTCGTAGTTTGACACGACCAGGTAAAAACAAAGTCTGAAGAGTGTATAGGCTGGGTGTTCATCTCCCTTCCTTAGGCTGTGAGCCCTAGGTAGATAAACCACTGAAGTCTGTGACGCATGGCCTGTGCGACGATTTCCTTCTCAGCCGCAGTCCATCGCTGTTCCTTGATCGATACTAAATTATACTGCTTGGTGACAGAGACGCGCGTGCGAACAACTTGCCCCACCTGAAAGCGCAGGGCCGTAAGTCGAACCACTGAATCGCAATTCCAGCGCCCTAATCAATCATTACACCCCAGGCCACACACAACTTGCCACGACTGCAAAAATATTCGTAAACGACAAGAGCTCGTACCACTGTGGCACTACAGTCGTGCGAGTTGTTTACGAGTTGTCCATGAGCTTACTATAAAGCAATAACAATTATTGGTCGCCACAGTAATTTGGCAAGGGGACGCGTCGCCGTCGTGGGCCGCGAATGGGAGCATTGCGGCATAGCTTGGGCGGCAGTAGTCGGGCTATAAGGCCAGTGTCGACCTACATTGCCTTGTGCGCAGTAGAGTCTCTACGTTACAATGGAGCGGCGACCTTTCAACTGAAAATTACTATTTCCCGTGAAGGATCTGGATCCCCGTCTAATACCTGGCTTTTGGGTCAACGGGAGTCTGTTCCCAAACCGGCTTCATCCGTTTTGCATGGCTCACCCGTGTGCTCAACAGACCACGCTACGTGCGACAGCTAGGTAGCAATGAGCGGCGCAGTGCTGGCGATGCGGACTGACAGACACCAGACCACTGCTTTACGCTATTAACGCGGCCGGCGAAATAATTGATAATAATGATAATGTAAATCACATGAAACTTGCGGTGCATTCTGTCGAGCTTTCGGTATATCTCGACCAAAATCGTAGTATCTTCGTAGTTGCTTTGTAACGACGGCGTTAAACGTTCTCCACCGTTAACCGCACCGCTCCTGCACGACAGCGTATATCATAGTCAGCTCGTCTGATTAGCCACTAGTCCGACCAGCCGGTGCAACGATGCCGCGTCGGAGTGGACAATGATAATTTGTTTCACTGGTGAAAAGGGATTGGCAAAACTCCGGGCAAACAGTGCTGCGTTCTTCATTCTGGCTTTTCTACTGATACAAGATCGCCTAATAATTCGTGCCTACATATGCGTCCATGAGAATTTTTCCCAGGAAGGGGCAGAGGCTAGGGGATGTCATGGCAAGCGCGAGCGCAAGTTTATAACGGGTGTCTGGGGTGGCGCCCTCAGCGGTGTCCAGGGTCAGAGATTCTGGTCAGGAATTCACAGGCAAAGCCCTCATGAAGCTGAAAGCTTCGAAGCATTTGTACACACATTTGTACGTTCCAGTCATCCTATGGACACCGGCATAGAGACTGATAATTGTTTTGTGATGCGTTCTCGGTCTCCCAGTAGGGGGCACAACACAAATACTCGTGACAGTTACAGTTACCTAAAGAAAATCCCAAAACTTCGTTATCCAAGGCGGCTGCCTCCCAGTTTTCCAAGGGGAGGCATTTGCCCCTCGCCCATGTCTATGGGCGCCTACGGCCTTTATTCATCGAGCTAACGGGAGGCTACGAATGCGACGACGACGACGCTGTTGTCAATATAACAATAAGAAGCGTACATTTCAAGGAAAATGTCGTAAAGTTAACTACAGAGTTTTAGTGTTAAGACATGCCATTAGATTAGCCATTTGACTGTCAGGACATTTCAGCGACGCTGTGCTCATAAACCAAACAAAATTACGTCGGCGGCTACAGCGGAAAGCACATAGCACTGATAGCAGCGGCCTGGTGCCTGTCCACCCGCCCGTCTCTCGGTTTCTTCTGTCTTTTCTCTAGCGTTAATTAGCTGTCAATAATTAGCAGTGCCCCGACGCGTCCAGCGTACGTTTCGGCTGTTTTGTTTGAGGGCCGATATATTCGTCAATTTAACAATTTTTTGATGACTACCCTAAATGTTTGATGTAACACAAAGTTAGCAGTAATAAAAATACTAGAGTGGAATCTAGTATTTGTGAATTTCAATATTCGTACAGTGTCAATGGCTGACTGGAAAGTGTGTTATGAAAAAGAAATACGTAACATGCTCAGCAGCAGTTTGCCCAGTAGCAGCAGTAACAAAAGCAGTTCTACACCGTGTCCCCAAAACGTCCACCTTTTATTTTTTGAATAACTCTGTCAAAAATTAACTGATTTTAGTGATTTTTGGCAATATAAATCCTGATAAAATTTGACATGAAAATCTTACAGATTTGTCCATCTCACCTGTCATATGTAGCCACTTTACCTTAGGAAATCCAAAAAAAGTCATTTATAACAGCATTATTCGTACGTACTTCTCATTATTAATGTTATCTCAGAAGAAAACAAACTGTAATCCAGTTGCCCAAAATAGCCCACCCCACGTAAAGATGTCAACACATTAACTCGTGAATTGCTAGACTTTTTCATCAGACTGAAGAAGGTTTGTTGCGTTCTTTCAAACGTTGGTGGCTCTGAAAAGAGTTAGTTATGGATTGTCGTCGGTGGCTTTGAAAAGAACATGTTGTGATGTGTGGCAACTGGAATGTCAGGCCAGCAATGTCACAGAAAGTGTTCAGACTGACCATCTTCTGCGTTAATACATGCTTCCAGTCTTTTTCGACACTGATCAGTCGCATAGTACACCACGCTGTGCTGAAATTCAGCCAATGTCGCAACAAGCCGCTGCCGCAAGCCTCAACATGTCCATATCAATACACGCGCTCCTCCTGTAGCGTGCCCCAGACGCAGTACTAGGGCTATGCAGATAATAGGAAGCACTAAACAACAGT
>Ga0126329_10000185_pt1 | contig 12648 bp, 8 predicted proteins | sample InaspJWI85metaG_FD_104915 | JGI IMG/M metagenome (GOLD analysis project Ga0126329, IMG submission 104915) | Marine gutless worms symbiont microbial communities from Oahu, Hawaii - Inanidrilus sp. 2 OAHU.JWI-85 metaG | ecosystem: Host-associated > Annelida > Digestive system > Unclassified...
AACTAACCACTACTACTACTACTACACCCGTTTACTGGCCTCTTTTCCAGGACGTCCTGGGTAAGCCGGTACCAGAAAGGTAAAACCACTCTGGATTTAAACGAGGCAAGAGAGTTTAATTAACTAAAATAAGGAAATAAAGAAGTAATTTATGTAGTGCAAAATTTAAAAATCTGGCATTTTTGAGAGACTCGCTAACAGTAATGTTGAAGGCAGCCTGGAAGCAACGTGCTTTAGGACGTCGTTTAACAACACCACATCAACTCACTCACTCCTGCTACTGAGCTACAACTACTTGCCCAGGTTATTACCCATGCAATGCTATGCTAGCACAGTATTAGCTGTAGCCCAGTGTCTGTCTGTCTGTCTGTCTGTCACAAGCGGTACAGTGTTGAAACAACTGGATAAATGCAGCTGGTTTTGACATAGAAAAATTCCTGTAACCTATCCTACATTGTGTTTGTTAAAAGGAAATTCGGGCATTTTCAGTAAAGAAAGGTACTTCCCTATAGAACTTTGTCACAATCTTGGGGCTTACAAAATTTTGCCACAGCACATCGATCATCGCAACGCTGTCTATTTAGCTTGACAAAAGTGGGTGGTTAATACATAAATTTAGTGTTTCACCTTAAATGTGCTAACGCTGGTCTATGAGCAACGTGGATGGCAAATTTAATTCCCAGTCTGACAGTCCCTAAAGATTCCTTCTGACATGCACTTTCAGCAGATCTGGCAGATGCTGTGACAAACAATGAATAACGGCCGTCATGCAACAACTGAAAGAACTAGAAAGAACTGCTAAGCAAAAACACAAATATAGCTGTACAATATCGATATTTACTGTATGTGTGCTCAAATCCTGACTGACAGAGAGCTAAATACAGCATATGGAAGCAGCTGTGCAACAACGTGACAAGAGGAACCTGTGCAATCTGGTTGAGTGACTTGGCACGACTCTCCATGGCCTTGAGGTTGTCTTCTTTCTCTCGCTCCTTGTTTGACCTTCGCTTCACCATGTCGTACATCGACTGGTACTGGTTGACCGGCTCGGCGTCCTCAAAGTTGGCCATCTCCTGCAGCAGTGCTTTCACCTGCACCAATGCATCACGCACAGCACACATGACCCACGCGGTTTCAACATGACAATAAAAATTCCCTAACCATATTATCACCAAGTCTAGTGATTCAAATACATTGAGTGATGAGGTGTTGATGTGGTTATCTGTCTGGAGCGAGGTGCAGATTGTTTGCATACAGTCCAGCTGATGCCACTGCATCCCAAAACCCCATCATCTCTTGCCTCATTTAAATCCCGACTGGTTTTATCTTTCTGGTCCAGGCTTACCCAAATTGTTCTGGAAAAGAGGCCATTAAACGGGTGTAATAGTAGTAGTCTGGTGACACAAATATACAATACAAAACAATCCAACATATAACTGTGCATTATACGCGTATGTACGCATATATGCACAGAGGCTGGAAATGATGTATCCTTAAACTCTGCTAAACGATTTTCAAAATTCTTTCAGGTTGCGACCTTTAACAGTTACAAAACTTGTGTGCATTAGAATGACGTGTGCTGTGTACATGGCATACACCATAACATCATTTTCATATTTACAAGATTACATGACACTGTACATGAATTTGGCAGCAGAGACAAAATTTGGCACTAAAAGTTTAGAATCGATTAAAGCATGCAAGATTTTTGCAACTTCATGTAGTATTAAGTGACACTCAGACGAAGATGAAAGAACTTATTGAAGACCGCCGAGTAACTGTCGCAACTTTCAGGGTGGCCCGAACAAGTTTCACTTTTTTTCCTTACCCTATATCTTAGAAACCGTTCAAGATAAAATGAAACAGATTTCACCAAAATGTTCCTAGAGTTTCTGGGAATAAAGATTATGTAGTTGTTAAATATTCTTTGTAAATTAAGCTTCAGTTTTATTGTATCCAATAACACTGGTGCCAACAGTTCAGCGAATGATTTCTTTGCTTACAGCTGTGTTAAATATTTATATATTTAGTCGTTCTTTCAATATTGTTCTGGGGATATCTTTGTTAGCAGTGCACCAATTTTAATTATTTTTTTTCATTTTTGTAATCAGGAATAATTTGCATACAAACCTATCAAATTTTTTCCACCACACATTAACTGTGTTAACTCAGAAAATTAGTAATATGTGACTAACAAGGTAAAGTGACAATACAGTTGAAATGTGGTGGGAAATGCTTCAACAGATTTAATGATGAATCATTTCTAATAATAACAAAAAAGAATGACAAAATTTGCCTGATATTTTGCACAGTTATAGCAAAAAATAACTTCAATCGAAACCATCAAAAGTAGCCATTTATCGGTACACTGGGCTAATCTGCAAAGAGAATTTAACAGCTACATCAAAAATGCAACCTAATCTTTATTGCCAGCAACATTTCTGTGAAACCTGTTTTATTTTACTTGAACAGTTGAATCGACATGGTGATTGAAACTTTGCAACTTTGTCTGGCCACCCTACAAGTGGCTGCTGCCTGTTTCTTACTATACACTGTTATCGTCACTGAAAACCGTCTGCATTTCGTTACTGGTTGTGTACAAAATCGAAGCATCCCTATGTGCGCATGTGTGTCAGCATGTGTGGAGTTACCTCTCGCTTCTCTTCAGGACGTTTCTCATTCTTCTTCTTCGCAGACTTGTTCTTGTCTGCAGTTGATGATGATGGCTTCTTTGACTTGTCTGCCTGACTCGGTTGTGGTTTCTTCCCCTCGTTCTTCCGGTCACTCGAAGTTTTCTCGGTGTGCTTAGGCCTGCTGGAGCTAGTAGTCAACGACGACGACGACGGCTTGCTTGCTGGCACACTGTCTCCTCCAGGCTTCTTCAGCAGTTTTGTCTGCATGTTAGACACACTGGATTTGTCCCGGACTGACTCATCTTTTTCCGACTTGTGTTCCCCGTCCGGCTTGCTTGTCACGGATGGCTTCAGATGGACTGCACTGACTTTCTTCACAGTTTCTGAACTTTCTTTCTTAGCACTGCTGTATGCTTCCAGTTTCGGCTTGCTGTGTAAGTTTCTGTCCAGCTTGTCTGGTTTAGTTGGGTCCCTTGCAACAGACTTTGGGGCAATTTTTGATGTGGATGAAGGCAATGAGACTTTCGATGCTTTACTGGCATCGTCTGGTTTACTATCACGCGAGGTTTTGTCCGAGTGCCGATGTTCTGACTGGTGATGCTTGCTGCTGCTATGCGATGTGCTCTTCTCCCTTGCTGCTGAATCTTTCTCCTCAGAAACCACCGACTTATCCTGGTCCTCAGCAGTACGGTCCTTTGATGCTGATTCCTTGGATACCGAGTGAGGCGGTTTCGGTTTACTACTACCACCACTGCCGTGTAACGAGCTGTGCTTATCGGCTAAATCGTTATCTGTGCCAGAAGATTCCTTTGGTCCCGTGGTATGTCTCGAACTATCCACATAGGCCGGTTTTGAATCTCTGTGAGAGTGTGACTTCGAAACTGTTGAAGCAGACGAAGTTAGCAGCGATGAGGAAGTACTGGAATGTGGTTTGGTTTGTGCTTTGACAGAAGAGCCCGACTTCAGCGCATCCTCTGACGTTTTACGGCCAGACGGCACTGTCCCAGAAGTTCCATGATCCGTCTTTCTCTCGTCCACTTTTGCAGCTGGTGGCTTCAACGGCACTGGCTTCTTAACAGGTTCTGGTCGTTTCACGACATTTGTCTGAGTTTTCTGTTGGTCGGACTCTGAGCCTCTGTTAATGGTGGAATGGCTTTCTGCTTCAGAGGTGGTAAGAGGCTGAAAAACTGGTTTGGGAGTCCGAGCAACTACCTTGTTCGGCGTCGACAAAGTCGGTTCTTTGCCAAATGCAGCATCGGCCGTACGCTTCATGCCAGTAGATGGTGCATCAGTACTGGACTGCAAGCTGTCACTGCTCTTTGTGCTAGTGCCAGCAACGTCGTCCTTTGGAACCGAGGACGTCGTCGTCTTCTTGAGGATGGAAACTGGCGGGGAAACCATTTCCTTCGGTTTGCTGGGTACCGGCGACATTTCCGGATCTCGTCGCACGGCGCTGCTGCTTACGGCCCACGCGTCAGACGACGTGTCGCTGGAGTGACTGCTGTCTTGCCTCCGCACCGCCGCTGGAGACGGAAACATGTCGGTGGAAGACCGCGGTGCTCGGCGTGGGTCGGTGGGTGCTGAGGACAGGCTGACTGCGCCGGGGGTTTGTGGCATGCCGTATGGCGGATGGCTGGACGGGCGAACTGCTGCACTGTCTGGAGTTGACAATGTTGCCTGTGGTGCAGGTGACGGCAGAGTGACTGACGACACACTAGTCCAGCCTGACGTCCAGCCAGAGCCCGGTGCTGTGACGACGGACATCCCCCAGCTGGACGACGACGCAGTCACGACGCTAGAGCTGCGACAACAGTACGACACGACCGGCGACGCGGCTGCATCGGACGACCGATAGCCGGGCATGCAGCATGCAGGGTGCAGTGAAGAGCTGGACAGAGGAAGCTGCAGGGACAGGTCATACGCTGGCAGCCGACCGGCATACCTCATCCGCGACACTAACGACGACCCCGACTCAGACAGGCTGCAGGCTGTAGACGTCGTAGCAGTCGCCGCCGTCGTGTCAAACTTGCCCTGCAGCTGCTCTAGGCGCCACGAGTCCTGGTCGAAGATGCTCGTCCGCGACAGCAGCGACTTGACGTAGTCTGACGGCTCGCTGGCTGCCGCTGCTGCCACCGGGATCTCCGTTGCTGGAGCGTTCGGCTGCTTGCGGCGCCGAACGAACCTTGAATAGTCAAACGCTGACGATGAACCGGAGTCTGTTACTGGCAGGTGACGCGGCGTCGTCTTCTGTATCTGATTCAGTTTCTCGTCTAACGCTCGGATGCGTTCCTCCAGTGACAGAGTGTCAGGTGGAGAGCCAGGCGACAGAAGATCAGATACATCGGAGTCAGAAACCGCAACGGAAGTCTCAACGGAACTTGAAACCGGCATTGCAACAACAGACGCTTCCTTTCCACTGATTACAGCGGACTTCTCTGGCTCCGGTTTTGACTCGGTTTTCTTGGCCTCAGTGTCTGGAGTGTCTGTAGCAACTTCGTCAGACATAACCACTTTATCAACTTCCACTGTGGAAGAATCAGTCTTTACATCTGCTGATTCGACCGAGGGCGCTTCCTTCTGTACAACATCTGAGCTTTCTGTGTCGGTAACTGCTATAGCAGATGACGGTGGCTCCTTTTCAGTTTTATCTTGTGTGGCAGCTGACAGGGTAGAAACAGAACTGGAAACAAGCGTACTTATGGAAGTGGTGGGATGTGTCTCGAGCCTCACTGCTGGTGGGGACATGGCAGGAGATAACAGTCCAGGAGAAAACGGAGCGACGTCGGTCTTCACGGTAACGGCACTGATTGCCACTGTATGCGAAGCTGTAGTTTCTAGTCGTGCTGCTGTAGAGGCTACAGTTGTGGTGTGTTCGCCGGCCGTGGCAGCACTGGCTGACGGGTGCCGCAAGCGATGTCTGTCAAGTGCAAACCTTGGCAGAGGCAAGTCCATAATAGTCCGACCACCAGCAGTGACTGTTAGCGACACTGTCCGTGGCTCGGTTGGCGGCCGAATGTCGGGCCCACGCGTCGTTACTGGAGAGTCTGGAATAATACACGGCTGGTGGTCACCAGAACCTTTCCTGCTCGGACCAGATGTGGACGCTCGCCTCGAGTTCGAGCTCACTTCCTCCAGGGAGTGGGTTCGATGTACGTTCGTCGCGGATGAAGAACTGCAGCTGGAATCTTCTGGTCGGACGGCCCGGCCAGGATCGGCTGGCTGGTATGGCGCGGTGGTCTTCGCTGCAGAGAAAGCCTGTCCATCCTCTGGACCAGAGTCGGCAGAATCAGCAGATCCTCTCGGCCGATATGACCGGCGTGGTTTGACTCCGCCATCGCCTGACACGCTCAACGTGACATCAGAAGACGCACGCTGGCGACGTGTAAACTCAGCTGGAATTTCTGCCGGCGGCGACGCACCAATCAGGTCGACGATGTTATCCTCGGCGTCCAGAGAAGACGTTATCACTTGGCCGACGTGATTCTCCAACGACACTCGGCGTTTCTTAGTGTCCGAGTTCGTGTTCGATCGCCTAGAAGTTTCCGATAACCGACGAGCACTAATCGCATCCGGCTTGCTGGAACTTGACAACGATTCTACACCAGACTTTGAAGCACTGCAGTCCTGTATGTGAGATACAGCAACGGGAACCTGTCCCGAGCTATCAGCCCCAGTACTGCGTCTCGCATCGGCACTCGACACATCACTGTCATTGTCGACAGTTTCATCCCGCTGACGATGCAGGCGACAAAGTACCGCTCGGCTTTCCTCATCGAGTCCCTCTATCTCACTCCCGCCACTCGAGTAGTCTTCCAACTCCTTCAGCATGTTCAACAGATGCGACTTCTCCTTCTCGAGGTGCGACATGTCGTCGCTGCCCTTCGACGGCGGACGATCCGGTTGTGTCGCACAGACTTCAACGTCGTCGACGTCTGACACAGCCCGCGGCGACTTACTCCGCGAGCTCGTCGAGTCGCTGCCGACTTCTATCGGTTCCGATCGCAGTTTCTGCAGCGCGGCACCGATGTGGTTCGAGTCAACCGCCGGAGACTCGGAAACGCGGTCGACGCCATGCGACGACGACGAGTGCTTGTAATCCGAGTCGAACCGCCACGAAGGAGTTGTGTTAACTACACTGCGAATGACGTGCGACCGTGAAGCATCGCCATGTCGACGGCTTGCATCCGACGACACTGTGCCGCCTCGATGCGCCGTCGCGTCGCTAGTCCGTAACGATCGGTCTCTATCCGATACAGCACTACTATCTCCGTCAACATCGTTCGCAACAGTCCTCGCCTTAACGCCGTCACCATGATCCCACGACCGACTAACGTCCCGCGACGAGTACCGGTCGTGGTCGGGCGACTCGAATGAGTTGCGGCGGCTGACGCGGTCGTCGTGCCGACCGTAGTCCCGCGACGACGACGACGCGCTCGGCGAGATCACTTTGTGCTCTTTCGAGTGTCGCCGATGCACCGGACTGATGCTCTGACTGGTCCGGCTGCGAGACGTGCCGCCAGCGCCGCGACTTCGCTCACTGTCCGCTGGACTGCGGCTGCGCTGTCGTCCACCGCGTGACGACATCCGATCATCAGACGACTTGTAGCCACCGCTGCGGCCATCCCAGTCCGACTGGCTCTTGGAGTCACACCGGTCCAGGAACACGTCGTCGTGCGCACCGCCGGGACTCGTCGTGTAGCGACCGTTCCTGCAGCCAGTGCCGTGCGACGGCGGACTGTCGCCAGATCGGAATGACCGACGCTGGTCCAGCTCAAACGTGCTGCTGTTGTAGTCCTTCAGTTCCTGGCTGTAGTCCGACAAGACGTCGTCACCGTCGTAGTACTTGTGGAGACCACGCGACGGCGCCGGTGGTGGTCCAAGACTGCAACACAGCACACAGCAGCATGGCTATGTGTCATTCACCAGATACACAGAAAATGCACAGTGGCATTTAGTCAGCAGACTATCCTAATAACATATTCTGTAACCCTAGTGCATCAAACACAAAAAGTTAGAATAAAAATTTTAATATAAAAAGCTTCAGTCGGAGAAACCTTCTCGTTTTTCGTCAATATATGCGTTTTGGCCTAGTGCTGTTGAAAATCTCCCTGTGTTTGTCAATTTGCACTTTCTGAGTGATCTTGGTTTTCGAGTATAAAATGGGTCCGTAGACTATTGTTCCAGCATATTTCCAAAGCAATCCAACGTTTCAACTCAGTGCTTTGCGCTATTATTTATGCAGTATTATCAACAGTCATCTGAGGTTTCCTTCTGCTTTTTTATCCAATTTTTCACCCTCTGGCCTTTTACAGATAAGATATCGTTCACTGGTCATTGATGTCATCATTATTATACTGATGATGCCAATGACGATGATGACTAATATCATGATAATGATGATGAGGGTAATAATAATTTTTTGGTTGGTTTTGATGAATTTTGTATTAGTATGTTTAATTCAACCAAATGAAACTTTTCTCAATAATAATTGTAATTGCAGACTGCCATTACAAAGAATGTGTGGTCTAATTGTTAGCTCACCAATGATTATGCACTGCCACCTGTGTCAACAGAAAAAATATATGTGGAACAGTGATTACAAATGATATTTTATTCACTTTGCATCTTATCCGTACGACAACACTGACGTCTCACAAAATTTAAATATGACCTGGAGAGCAAAAAAAATCATCATGTACTAAAATTAAATACAAATTTTTAAAAAACAACGAAAAAATGCATGCATACAAAAGAACAACAAAACATCTGCACAACATAACAAAAGTAAAAGAAATAATAACATAGGCAACAGCTATGAGCTTACCTATCTCTATGATCAAAGCCATCGTGACAACCCCCACGGGCACAGTTTGCCCTTGGTCCAGTAGGAGTCAACGGTGCTGGGGTGTAACGTGACGGAGGCACATAGCGGCCTGATGGAGTTGACGCACGCCGGCTGCCACTACTACTATAGTCGACAAAGCGATCGCGCTGGCCTTCGACAAAGTGACGCCTTTCAAACACATACAACGCCGGAGTTACTGTATCTGTACAGAAGCTTCTGCTGCATGCCATAAATCTCGGCTACACTGGACACTGCAAACCCCGGACATTCTACTCCTTAGATAATGACAGTCAATCCAACATGGTAATGGAGCGACGCTAGAAATTCTTTGGCCACATCGCAGACAGTGCTTCTAATGAAGACCATCACCGTGCAGTCGCTGCTGCGATTCACAAGCCTCCATCAGACTGGAAACGACCTCCAGGAAGTCCCTACCACACGTGGCTCAGAGCCATTGAATCAGATCTGAGACCATTGAACATCGGTCCTTCCTACACGTGGAACAAGGCAGCCTCTCGAGAACACTGGAATTTGAGCACGGACAAAGCTATGCTCAAGAAGAGTATGCCACAAAAACATGTAGAGAATCTGTACAGTGCACAGACAAGGCGAATGACGAGGCGAATGACGAGACTGTTGCAACTGCATCAGTGATAAACTGAGAAAGCATCGTGTCTGTTGGCAGGTACTCAAATCCACATGGATCCTCAGTGTCTGATGGATGTAGACAATATCTGCCATGGACTCATGAGTGCACGAAATATGCTAGGCCTACTCTTCATCTGGCGTGGCAGGCATCTGTCTATTCATGGACTTCATATAGAAAACATCCATTCCTCAGCAGACAGCTGACCACATGCACTGAGATTATATCCCTATATTCACTGATATCTTATGCCTTAGCAAATGAAAAACAATTAAACTTAAAAATAAATTAATAACAATTATTCAACTACGATGAAAAGAGAAAAGAAAACAAAGATGTTCAACGACAAAACAACACACTAACGTTTGAATTTTAAGACAAACAACACAAAATATCGGAAGAAAATAACAGAAAGATGTTGCCTACAGATACAACAATATATAGCCAACAGTTTTCAATCCCGGATGCATAATATTCTCTATACGGTACTGTACTAATATGCATGACATGCTGTTAAGATTCAGGCCTTAAATTATTTCAATGTATCATCAGAAAGTGCATTTCATAGATTTCGGGTGTCTGGTCAATGTAACAATTAGTATTTTACTGATTAAAAAACAGCAGAGCAGTTGAATGTGAACCCATCGTGCAAATGCACTCTTTTACTGCAGACAACTTTCTTGCTTTCTTTCTCTATCAGGACACACTGACAGCAACTACTCCTACTAATGTCATGAAGCTTGAATCATTATGTATCAAGTTCATAGAGTTTAAAACATTTAGACAGGATGAGTCTTAGTATAGTAATAAAAATTGTGTAATATGCTGATTTGGTGCTGATTTTAACACACTAACATAACAACGAATGTTTGGCTGATGGCACTAATACGCATGCATATGAAAACCGAGACACTGACGAACTAAACAGAGTCTAACGACAAAAGAACAACACAACGTGACGTTAACACAACAGCTTCTTTACCGATGTCGCGACGAGTAGTCGGCAAACCCGGCGTAGCGATCACGGTCGGCGGGTCGGAGCTGGCCAGATTTCTCAAGACCTTCAAGAAACACGTTCTGACACTCGCGGCTGGCAAAGTCCACCTGCACAGCATAGCAATGACTACATGACCGTGACCATGTGACCATTCACGCACAGTGACACATCACAGTCAGACCCTCCGAGACAATGCATACCCATGTCGTATTAACCACTTCCAGCATAAATTTCTGACCACGCTACCAGTACATTACAAGTCACTGAAAAATGTTCAAAATGACTTTCGTAAGCAGACAATACTTTACAAGAGGGCAATACAGGACCCAAAATAGCCTGACGTAGCAGGAGTTCCATACAGTGAACAAAGCAATAGTGACCATCCAGCCCACTGGCGTTTATGGACATACACTCCTAGACTGCAAGTGCAACGAATGACAGACAAACAAGCAATCACAGTCAGCCAGCTAGTTCTAATCGAAACTAACTGCATTTCACAATAGCTCATTTCACAATTCTGCTAAAGAGATCGACATAGAAAGTCCTTACTACAACACAACCATTTAACGGCCTCTTTTCCAGGACAACCTGGGTAAGCCGGTAACAGAAAGGTAAAACCAATCTGGATTTTACTGGAGCAAGAGACAGTGAGTGGCAGTGGCATCAGCCGGGACATATGCAAGTCTGCACCTCGCTCCAGACAGACAACCACGCCAGCACCCCACCACTCTGTATTTCACAGGCTGGATGCCCTTCCTGCCACCCAACCAACAGCGTCAAAGCACTGAAGGCACACAGAAAGTCCTTAAACATGAGAAAAATATCCTAAGGTCAAATGGAGACTGTATAAGTTACATCACATCATCACGTACCATATCTTAAAGCAAATGATGACAAGTCATAGTTCAGTTACACGTACCTGCAGTCGTCGTTCTTTGCCAGTTCGTGACTTGACGTCGTTGACGGCACGCTGGGCATGCTCAACGCCGTCAAAGAACACAAGCGCCCGACTGCAGCGACGGTCGATGTACGTCGCCGTCACAACGCCATAGCGGCCAAACTGCTCGGCGAGGTACTTCTCCGACGTCGTGTCGTCAACGTCGGCGAGCCACACACAGAACGTCGGCATGCTCCGCCCAAACCCCAGCTGCACGCCAACCAATAGACAGCTATCAACAGCAGCAGCAGCATTCAGTCATGGAAAGTCTCAAGACATCGTCTCATCTCAAGACAATGTCAAAACAGCGTGTTATTTCAGGACGGTACGGTGGCACAATGGTAGGTCAACTCAGCCTTGCATCCCTCCGGGGTCGCTTAATCGAGTACCAGCTTCGGCTGGGGTAAGGGCAGTAATGTCACCTCTGCCGGGTGGCAGGTAACACTGTGTGATCCCATGTGGCATGTGAGTTCCCGTAGCGGTGTGGCAACCTTGCTAACTGCTATACACTTGTTACTTACTTACTTACTTAGGGAGTCGGACTTACGGTCAAGAGGTCGCGAGCTCGATTTCCGGTCAGGGCACAGCTGCGTAACGACTCTGGGCAAGTTGTTCACGCCCATGTGTCCATATGACCAATGGGGGATCGGTGAAAGCTGCGGCCACCAGCAAAAGCTGGGGCATAAACAGGGACATCACGTGATGCACTAGCCTAGTACCTGAGGTCTCACAGCATAAGCTGGTGTCTGGCTGAGGGCTACAGGGCCCATGTGGCTTGGAAAGGACTTTGTGTTTTTGTGGTCTTGGTCTTGTGCTTACTGTCTTGGTCCCAGCACTGGCAGCATCCTCATGCAGTCTACATCTACTCTGTAATGCCACCACCTTGTCACAACAGCTCCAGTGACAGTCGCATGAGGATGACTGTGACGCTTACCACAATGTAGCCATATGGGTCACACAGTTACCGCTCATAAGTGCCAACTGTGTGCAACGATCTTCCACAAAAACTGAAAGATGATATCAGTAGGATATAGTTTAAGGCCGGTGTATAAGACATGAGATGTTCTTCACCACGCATACTTAATACTCATTGTGAGCATAAATCCACATTTTGATAAACTGATTGCTTGATGCATTACACTTTATACAGAGCAACGTTACCAATCATAATACACGCAAAGGTAACGCTCAAGTGTAGCAGTAATGGTTGCATCGAACAACGTTACTCTACAGTGGGCCCAGTTAACACTGGAATGGAGGACCATCTCTGGGCAGGCAAATCATCTCAGTATGTAAAGGAACCTCTCAGGAAAATTTAGCCCGAGTGTGGTGATGAGCTTTCAGTGCTTTGACGCTGTTGGTTGGGCGGCAGGAAGGGCATCCGGCCTGTAAAAAACTGAGTGGTGAGGTGCTGGCGTGGTTATCTGTCTGGAGTGAGCTGCAGACTTGCACATGCCCAGCTGATGCCACTGCCACTCACTATCTCTTGCTCCAGTTAAATCCAGATTGGTTTTAACTATCTGGTACCGGCTGACCCGGCTAGTCCCGGACAAAGGGCCGTTAAACGGGTGTGTGTGTGTGGTGATGAGC
>Ga0126329_10000186_pt1 | contig 12576 bp, 9 predicted proteins | sample InaspJWI85metaG_FD_104915 | JGI IMG/M metagenome (GOLD analysis project Ga0126329, IMG submission 104915) | Marine gutless worms symbiont microbial communities from Oahu, Hawaii - Inanidrilus sp. 2 OAHU.JWI-85 metaG | ecosystem: Host-associated > Annelida > Digestive system > Unclassified...
ATTTGGTGACGATCGCTTAAGGGGTTCAGGGGTAGTTGCGGGTCAAATTTCAGCATTTCCCATTGACTTTGCTGGTCGTCCTTACAACACTCTCACACTACCGTGTGAGCGTGTGATATCAGTTTATCATCTGCACTGGACTCTTGTCTGCATATTATAGGCCATATTAAAAGTCGAGTCTCAAGCCACATGCTTAGGTTTGAACAGGTTACGGTACTGTTAATCATACGTACAAAGATGGCATTGGTATCGACATTGGACACTGAAAATGCATTTTCACATTTTCACATTGTTGTCGGCGTTGGACGACAAATGTATCCTTGACTTGCTGCCCAGCCCCATTGCATCTTGACCGCAGTGGCTACTGCGTCGACTGTGTTTCATATTCTTATGCATTTTTCGTAACTTTTGTATCAATAGATCAATCTTAAATTTTAGAGTGGTCCAAGTAATACTAATAAAGTCACTCCAGGATCCACTAAAGGTGGGGAATAATTCAACGAGGCCCGGAACAGAAATGTTCTCAGACGCTGACGGAAGGTCGACAGAGACGGAGCAGAGATCACGTTGTCCGGCAGACTGTTCCAAATGATGTGTAACATTTGTGTGATAACGTTTGATGCAGTTGACCAGAAGGAACGCAGCACAGGCAACAACCCAGAAAAGGAGATGCATGACAACGGTTTCCGTGGCTACCAAAGACCGTACGTCACTGATCTAGTGTTTAATGCACTACAGCATGTCGTCGTCATCGTCATCGTTTACTATTGCCATTCAGTATTCGATTTGGTGTAAGCAGCCAGACTTTGCCGCCAAATTCTACCAACGGATGTAACTACGAGACACGCGTGCACACGCCTGCCGTTTTATATATTTCCGGTTTTGTGGATGACGTCATTGCATACAATAGCGCGCGAGAGGCCGTGAGAAACTGGCATATGCTTATAGTGGCCCACCGGGTGCAGCACGGATTTGACGCTGCGGTGTATGCTCAGGCTAACTCACCAGGGGCAGCACCATGCAGACCCGGCGTACCGGGGGCACAGTCTTAGGTTTACGAGTGCCTTGTTTATTTTGTCTTTTTGTGTGTATGTGTGTCCGTCTATTTGTTTGTCTGTTCGCTCCCCTTTCTCGGGAATGATAGGCCTACACGTAAACTTTACCAACTATGGGCGAATGTTACTTATATGGGGGCACGCCTCTGTCCTCCTCTGGCGGCTTGCGGCGCTGGAATGACGTCATGCTTGCACATAATTGTCCAGGCAAAGCGATTCCAAAGTGTAGCGTTCACTCAAATGACTCACCGGGGGGTCAGCACGTGTCAGAACGGATTTGATACCTATCTGCACAGCGTATACTCAAACTGGCCCACCAAGGGGCAACACTGGACCGGGGGCGATGTTTACGGCTGCCGTGTTGTCCAGGGGAGGATGAGGGGGATGAATCCCCCTGCCGGCATACAACAATTATTTTGCAAGTGAAAATTACCGCCAGTCACTAGCTTGCTGAATTTACTTACCGGTTATATGGACGTCAGTGTGATAACTATTTACCGTAACGTCACTCGTTGCAAATTGTTACATCCGAAAGCGATTTTTTTTACTCAAAATGCATAAAAAACGTTTAGCGGCACGGGGAGCTCACAGCGCGCTCCCAGACCCGCTAGCTGGATTTAAGGGGCCGCTTAGCGGCAGGAAATGGAGGGCGGGGATGAAACAAAGGGTGAGTGAGAGGCAGTTCCTGGATCGGCCACCGGTGATGTGCAGGTCGGAGATGCAGGGCAGCCGTGCGACGCTGGAGAGCACGGGTAAGCGCGACAGCGACGACGATGGCGGCGCCAGTCTGAACGAGTACTCGGCCGATATGGACTTCGGCAAGTTCAATGAAGAAGGATCATTTGTCGGCCAGTACGCCACCAACACCACCCAGTAGCTAGCCCTAGGCGCGTGCTCTGTCGATGGATCGTAGCTAGTTAATGCGTCAATGTATCGTCCTGTCGGCCGCTGTTGGCATTCAAGACATATGAGATCAATGACGTCCTTAAAACTAACAAAATTCGTTTGCTTAAACAATGCATCGTTAGCACCCGGATATAAACGTGCGGCAGATGACTTGTCATGTCTGAGGACGGCAGTGATTTCCCATATTTTGAACGCCGATAGCGGCCGATAGGCCGATGCATTAATTAGCTGCACCTTTTCATACATAGGGTCTTCGGCCTACGTGCTTCCTGAAAGCCTGCAAGGCTTGACTTATGAGTGTTCCTACAACAGTAATAATATTAACAAGTTGACACAGTAATGGTAGCAACAGGCCGCATCGCCACCGCCGCACAGATTTTTGTAATGGAGCACATCGTAATTTGTCCTCATACCACACCGCATCTCCATGTCGTTTTCAGTTGCAATGGGTCGGCACATGTCGCCCATGGAGGGATCACGACCACCAGCTAATACGTGGTTTCTTGGTTCCAGGTTCATCTGTTTCAGCAGGGCTCGCGAGATCGTCACTAACACAGTGAGCACATGCAGACTGACCATGCCACTTTGTCTATAGCAATATGCCGCATCTATGCTTTGCATGCGATGCGGCCTAATAATTGTGTTTCATAATTTTGTAAGTCGAAATTAATTAAATAATAGAATAAATAATTAGACGTCCTTCTTTGATGACGGTGGCGCGTTAGTGACATGTATATACTATATAGTACTTGCTGCCGCTGCCTTATACCTGGTAAACACTCTGAAATGGACTATGCAGTTGCGTTTTATGTGAGTCATGCAGTAAATTTTTTAAATGTTTTTCAGACAAATTATGATTATGGTGATGATGATGATGATGATGATTATGTATCGGGAATATTGTATTCAGGATGTTATTGAGTGGGTTAACAGCGACTGCTTAATGATGTTGTGAGTTACAGAGCGATATCTTTTGTTTTAGGCCTATCGTTTAGGCAGAACTTGCTGTACTATTGACTGAACTGGTCGACTTACTTATTTTATAAAGTTAAACGATTGGTGCATTTGGAACACATGCCTACTTTAGAGACAGTCATGACTACCGCATAGGCCTAGCTGTTGTGCCAGTTTCATTAAAACGTCTTTAGTTGTTAAAATTAGACTACTTTTGTGTTTACTTCTTGAGTAAGACTGTTTGTATGGATTGCAGTCCCGGGACCCCGAACAACGGGATTTCGGGATTGAAAAACGGGTACGAGTTACTAGCCTAATTCATATATCAGTAATTTATAGTGCGCCTACTAGTAAGTGGACCCTATAGACCATAGGTGCATTGCAAAATGGCTCCAAATTGTCATCATAAACTTCCGACCGAAAGCAAAAGTTCGGCGGTATCACCAAGGGAATTGCCCTGGTTTTCCCCGATTTCGAACACGAGATAACGATGACACATGCTCTACAATAATTTATACATCGCCGCCATTACAAGACAAGCATAGGGTCCACTTACTAATAAGCGCACTATAAATTAATCCCCATAGGAATTACCCACAGGTTATGTTAGACACACAAACACACCACAAACCCCAGCAACAACAACACCCTCAGACCCTCTCCACCCACCACCAGCAGATCCAAACTCTGATCCTGGTAGGGGGGGGGGGTGACGGAGTATTGTGATGAGCGCGCCTGTCTGTCCGCGAGCATATCTCCGGAACTACGCGTCCAATCTTTACCAAATGTTTGTACATGTTACCTATGGTTGTGGCCCGTGGGTCGGTCGTCCTCTGGCAGCGTTGCGATAGGTCTACCTCATGTACTTCCGGCTTTATAGATGACGTCATATTTGCACAATGCACAATACTGGACTATACACGTGACTTATACGTCCAAGAAGTCATACTACTTAGTTATACCCTGTCATTTGCGTCGCACTCACAGTTTTCGCAAACAACCGACAGAGGAAGGAGAAATAATGTCCGAACCGCTGTACTCTAGCCACGGCTTTGGTGGACGTCCAATCGCTTCAAAGACCACGTAGGCCGACACTGTACACGTAGTCGTAGACTACTACACGGTGATCGTGACGTCGCGGGCCCAGTTTGATATCCGTGTGCACTGAGACAGCAGTCAGCATCGCTGGATCACGGACAGTTTCATTTCAACAGACTCAGCGTGAACTGCTATGCTAGCAGCTGCTAGCCAAAGTCACGAATTTATAACTTCGTGGCCTTCCGTAGGCTAGGCTATATACATGTACCGTAACCGGCTACTTACTTAACTCGTCTGGTGTCTGCATTAATGTGGAAAGATGATATAAGCTTAAGCCAGATAGCGGCCTATTAACTTGGTCGATACACTCTAGGCAAACGTAGCTTTTTAAGGTTTTAGGTTTTAAGTTTTTTTAAAAAAAACCTATAGCCTCTATACGATCTGGAAAAGTCAAAAAATTTCGGTTTTTCGTTTTTTTTAAATTTGCACATTTTTTTCTTAGTTTCTTCAAGTTAGTCGACTAAAATCATCATCATCATCATCATCATCATCATCATTATCATCAACATGCTGGTGGGCTAAATAATAATAATAATAATAAACCGACAATTTCTAACGAGCCGTAACATGGAGACCATTACAAGGGCGGGGATGCCCGTGGCGAGAAGTCGTTAGTGGGTGTCTGTGAATTAAACAAAAACGTTTTAAGGAACGACTTGAAAGCGTCTACTGTCCGGATATTTTGCAGAGAGTCCGGCAATTCATTCCAGGCGCCCCGAGTAGCGATAGGCCTATAGAAGATGAATGTGGTCCGAAGTCGATGACGAGCTAGGTCGCCCCGAGCTGCAGAACGCAGCCTTCTTCTGGGCACTAGTGGACACAGGGCGACAAAGAACTGACAAGTATGATGGCGCAAAGCCATTGATCCCCTTGAACACCAGTGTTATCAAAATATACGTAGTTAAAGCCTATGCTCAGTTGAATTTCTAACTGTCTGCACTGCAGTAGTAGCTACAGGCTACACAAGAATGGTTTGCAAGATATAACATTTTAAAAACCTATAAAAACCTACAAACCTTTAAAACCTCTAAAAACCTTTTAAAACCTAAAACATAAAAAATCTTTGAAACCTAGGTTTTCAAGCCATGCGATACACCCGTTGTTTATTCGAATTTTAATAACAGACACAAACCCCTCACTAATCAATAATTATTGATGATTTGTAGACTCTATGGTAACTATATTGATCTATGGTAAACTCGAAACGGTGCCGTTTTTGATAATATATGATTGAAAATGACGGAAACTGTTAACGCGGCAGTTGAAAATTTGCACATTGAAGGCGACAATAAGGCACGAACTAAGTATCTTGTCCGCTAGACTTTGTGATTTGTGTTGTTAGTGTACTTATGTTTTCTCGACTAAACATTCGTCACATCGCAAAGGGCGTGGGATGTGTAAGCATCAAGCGAATGCGATGGGTTCGTCGATTTTTATTTTCTGTCGGTAATAATTGTTTGTGCCCATGTGTAATTCCTGTGTACAAATAATTAAGCTTGTCGCAGTTTTTGTAGAATGTTTGGGTTGATAAAGTTTCTGATTGTCATTTTCTTCTTATTGCATCATCCTTTAGCGGCCTATGGTGAAAGCAGTGTATACTGTACACCCTGTACGAGCATGCCACACCCGTTCTTCCCTTTAGTTGTGGTGCATCCCATCCACGGCTGTAATCCCTACACTAACAGTAAGCCTAACTTTAACCCTAACCCTTGCTGTATCTCTAAAATGACAAAAACTTGCCTCTGTTCAACAAAGCATACTGCTCATTGACAACATAACCATTTCTTTACACTGATGTAGGAATGTGAAACTCGGTTTTTGTCAGTGATGTGCACGAGTTGATGCCAATACCGAGACGTCCGCCACCTGAGGCAAGAGACAGACGAGGCCTCAGTGCCCTCGACCGAGGCGCCAATACTGAAGCCACATCCCTGATTATTTGGGGGCATAAGTACACTGATACATCTTGTACTTATTATGTGCCAGTTACAATCTATAACTGTCCAGTAGCATATTACAGACTTGACATAAAAGTTAAAACATAAAAACACATGGGGCTAGCTGCCTATAAAGATACTGGTTAAAACTTTAAATGGTGCTTAAATGTATGTATATCTGGGATTTTCCGAATGCCATAGAGTAATGAGTTCCAAGCCATCGGGCCGGCGACGGAAACGTACGTTTGAACTTGGTGCTCGTAGGTGGAACAGTGTATGATAAAGTGTCTGTGGATAAATGTAGTCTGTGTTGCCGAGAAGCAATAGTCTACTGGACAGTGTCACAGATGTTGATTGGACAGCACTGAACAGTAACAGACACTGTAACAGACACAGTTTATGTTGAATCCTCAGGTGCACTGGCAGCCAGTGCTTTTCAAACAGTGCTGGTTTGACGTAGTATATATCTGGCAACAGTATTCCGGACCCGCTGTAGTTGACCAAGTAGCCTCATCTACAGACCGGCCAGGGTACCATTGCAGCAGTCAAGTCTCCTGATGACAAATGCATGCACTAAGTGCTTCATGACATGGCAGTTGATGTGCTTACGGATTTTGTGGAGATTGATGACATTCACTGTGTATTTGTTTAGTGCAGAATAAAGTTGGTAAACTAATTACACAAGTGATGAAAATGATTTGCATATTAGCCGTGTTATGTTATGTCACTTTGTCCATCACGGTCATCTCACTGCAGGAGGCGACAGCTACTGGCAGCTGGCAAATCAAAGAATGTGCACAGGGTGTTTAAGCCCAAGACTGAAGCCGATACTGAGGGACTAACCCATGATACTGATGCGAAACCAAAGAGTTGAAGCCTGAGACAGAGATATTGCACATTCCAGCTGAGATGAGAAATGAGGCATTGGGATGCTTCAAGGGAGCCTTGAGACCAAGGCACAAGGACCGTGGCCATATGCCTGGTTTTTGTTCCATAACCGTCATCATCTGGTTATAAATCGATCATCAAACTGTTATTGGTGGTGTATATCATCGGACTGATTAGCACTGACCAGGCTGAGAAACAGAAATCAGTGACTGGTACCCAGGCGGGCCACGACTGCCGAGTACTAGACCCCCCAAGTCACAGCTAACTGTTATATCTGGCTGGCTAGATGGTTTTTCTGGTGGCTAGCTGTGGCTACTAGCCACGTGTGTTACTGGCTGGCTATGACAACAGTGCAACACAGCTGGCTAGAATGGCCTAGAAGGCTTAGACTACGCAGTACACAGTTGTTTAATAGTACATTAGTACAAAATCTGACACGACATGATGGCAGTCCCCGGCATTAGGTACACTGTACACTAAGATAATGTTCACGGCAGCACAACTGGCTGAAAATTCTAGTTTCGCTGCATGGCTACAGTAACGAAAACCGTAAATAAGGCGTTGTTAGCCGGCGTCGACACATAGCGTTTGGTGGCTGTAGCTACAGAAACTCATGGCTGGCTAACTGCAGCTAACCTCCTGTAGTGGCTGGCTATGGCTAACAAGCTTAACAGCTAGCAGTGGTGGCTAGTGGTGGCAGCTTGGGGGTCTACCGAGTACCGACGACTAGTTTAGAGGTTGGCAGCTTTGAGATGGCTGAAACTGGCCAGTGGGTCACTATCTTTCGCTGAGACCTTTAGTATCAGACCAAAGTTTAAGTCTTTGGTCTTCACTCTCAGTAAAAGATAAAGTGACTCAGTGTGTGGTACTCGCATTCAGATGACCACATGAGTCCAGCAGTGTGCAATATTGCTGGTATAGCTGTCTTGTGTCAATGAAAGCTGTATGTGGGGGCATTACATTTGTTACAGCATTGCTAAGAGATTACCGCATTTTGACGGCTGGCACTTACTGTACATTTTAACAATGTCATTTTGACGGTAGTGACATCATTCTGTTGTATGTGTGCTTATGGGTGACTATGGTTAATCGGTTTTTAGGCACGACTAGTCAGACTTGATGCACGGTCTTGCTATGAAACTAGTCCAGTATTTTACCATTGATGCTGTTGTAAAGAATTTGGTAGACAATTTGTTTTTAATTTTGTATGAGTACTTATAGCTAACTCTGCCTCTTTCAGTTACAGAAATTCACTCACTGTTGCCATACTCGCCTTCCTGAAAACTGATAATGTGTAGAAGGCTAAATCAGCCTAAGCAGTGCAATCAGCATTCACAGACCAGGCTAAGAGCAATGTGTCGTAACAAAGACACGTCCATAACATTTTGTTGTTGGTCTTCAAGAGTGTTAACATCAGAGAAATGAAAAGTGTAATAAATACATAAGTAAACACATTAGTGCTGCTTACTTTGTGAATACAGTTGAGTCGGTTTGCATTTGCTTTGCAGGATGGTGCTGCAGCTGTGGCAAAGCAAAGCAAAAAAGGAAAGAAAGATGTTCCTGTTTCACAGTATCCTTCTGAGGTTAAATTACATGTTTACTTCATTATTGTTTTATGTGTAATATTTCAGTTTTTGTTTTCACATATTAACAATTTTTACAGCATAGAGCACTGTACAAGCCTTCATAGTGACTTTACATGTGACACATTTTAGTTTGATTCCATTGTATTGCTGCAATTGTAGTAATAATAGTTTGAATCACAACAGAAGTGATAAACTTACAGTAGGATGCAAATGTTAGTGACTAATTAAACAATTGACCATTTCACATTTAGTCAACTAGAAAATTACTGCTACTTTTATTGTGACATAGTTGTGAATATATTTGTTTTAGTTGGATCCTCCGCCAGAATACATAGAGTATCGGCAGCAGATGTGGGACAAACTGAAGAAGGAATATGATGAATGGGTTGGTGCCCAGGCTCCACAGTCCATTCATGTTACTTTGCCTGATGGCAAAGTTGTCGAGGGTCTGTCGTGGCGCACTACACCATACGAAATAGCAAGAAGTATCAGGTTGGTTGACATTCACTGGATTATTATTAAGTAAAGGACGTTCACTGACAGTCCTAAGGACTGTAGGGTCTGATGTTGATTTTTAGTTTCTGGTGTGGACCTCTTGCGAATAATGTAATAATACGTAGTAAAGCCAGCAGTAGACTGCCATTACTTTTGTGCATGCCTACAGTTGCCTCCCAAGCTTTAGTACCACTTTATACCATTTGGTGAATGCCTTCTTGGAAAAGTTTGTAATTTGTTTTATCTGCTATTGTAAAATGTATCCAGTAGTAATTCAAAAAGCAAAAGATGGATGTGTTGTAGTTGGGGATGTTAATTCCCGGGAAATTGCATTCTCGGGTTGAGAGTCGCAATTCCCGGGTCTTGATCGAGACTCTCGATTTTGCCAGAGTACGTACCTTTTTACCAACGTGATCAGAGTTGCTGTTCCCGGCCGACTCTGGGACCCCATCGATTGATTGGCATAGCAGGCGGTGGCATGCCCAAAACGTCACAAAACGGCCGGGGAGGGAGCTACAGAGGGGGGGCGCAACAGGGGAAGCACAATGGCTGATCGGCCCCCAGACAACAGGCCGGAATCGCTGCCCGTCCCCGTCGGACGCCGCTGGACAGTTGGTCGACATTGTGGGCGGATAGGCGCGTGAAACGGCGGGCAGCGGCTGGGTCTCCAGCGCTGTTGTGCAATGGTGTGTGCATCGAAACACAGACTGGGAACGCGACGAGAGGACGCGATTGCCGACTGGCCTCCGGATACGGGAAATGCACAGGCCTGCCGTCGGATGCGGCCAGATGATCGGTTGACATCTCAGTGCTCTTTCTTGTTTCCTATAGAGGCAGACTGAATCGGCCGCATTTGCACTGCCGGACCAATGCAGTGGCGTAACTAGGGTTATCAGCGCCCGGCGGCAGAAACATCTGCCCCCGCTGCCCCTACCACTGATATGCCACTGTCCTTTGTTTCACTGTGTCCGTGCGTCTGGTATGCGGGCCACAGCTGTGGTGAAGAAAACAAGCGATCGACTGATAGCAAGCATGGAGTGACAGGTGACAATTATCCCGCTCATAATAGGCCTATTGTCGGGCGGTCGCTAGTCTCGATTCTCGGAAGTCGAGAAATTCCTTTCATGGGATCGAGAAAAAAGATCGAGACTCGAGACTCTTGAGTCTCGTTAACGTCCCTAGTTGTAGTGTTGTGTCTCGTCTACATGTGATGCTGAACTGCTGTTATTTACTAAGTTAAAAGTGGGTTTAATGGGCACTGGTTAGACAGGTAATTACCGTGCATGGTATTGAGAACCATTGATGTGCAGTTTTGTGGTGCTGTTTGTCATTGCAGTCAAGGTCTCGCAGACAACTGTGTCATAGCTAAAGTGAATGGTGATGTGTGGGATCTTGATCGACCACTTGAAAGTGACTGCGAACTTCGCCTTCTCAAGTTCGATGACCCAGACGGTTTGTTTTGTATTGCTGCTGTTCATTCATTAACCAAGCCACTGGATATGCAAGCCAGCAGTAATTGGTGCCTTTCCAAGCCAGGATGAACTGGGAGGGTTGCGGCAGAAAGGGCATTCGGCATAAAAATGGGGGGATGATGGGGGCACTGATAGTCCGGATGGGGTGGCGTCCAGACGGTTGTCAATGTGTCTGCCTCTATATTATCTTTCTGTGCACCATAAAATCTAGAAGATGGTGAGCAATATTGGAGGAAGTTGATAAAGGATGCAGTGAGTTCTGCGTAACAGCAGGTACTGTGACCAGGACTGCCAGCATACTGATCCTTAGGCCTAGTCGGTTAAAGGCGCTGGCTGTTAATTTGAGCTGGCCATCCGGCCGACTTCGGTTGTATGCTGGCTTAATTGGGTCTAACAACCCTAGCTGGCTCAAAGCAGACCTTGTCTCTGCGAATCCTTCTTCTTTTTTTATCGGTGTGAGTGGGTGAATGTTTCTTCGGGTTCCGGCTGAACAGCGTAGTCCCGGACAATGGGCCATTGAATGGTTGAGTGTATGTATGTGCAGTGTGTGCACTGCTGTTCATTGCTTCCGCTGCTGATACTCAGCAGTAGTTGAGTGTTTTCACTGTCTGTTTATTAATTCAAACAACTGAGTCATATGGACAAGTTACACTAGCAGTTTATGTATATAATAATAATGATAATATACATATTTGTATGGTGCCATAAGGTCGTAACTTCAGGGGCACTATATGCTACTCATCTGTGTGCATTCACAGGACAGTATGTCTTCTGGCATTCCAGTGCCCATATCCTTGGCGAGGCTATGGAGCGGCATTATGGAGGACACCTATGTTATGGTCCTCCTGTGGAAGAAGGCTTCTACTATGACATGTTCTTGGATGAAAGGTATGTATGCCAAGATATTGCTGTAATTTCTAGACATATGCGCTGTGTCCAGAAGAAAGTCCACAGTGTGTGTTTTATGTAAGTTTTTTTCAACATTTCATGAATAGTGTTGACTTTGCAGCAGTGTCAAAAGTAGTGCTAAATGTGTATACCCGTACAAGCTTTTTCTGGCTCATACTTAAGTTACCGTACCAGCAGAACAGTGCTTGGCGCATGTGGCTACACAACTACCGGTAGTTAATTTATTGGAATATTTCTAAGGGTGCATAGTTGCAAACTAAACAGTCACAGTTTGCTGTATGCAGCACATTGCTGCGGTAAAATCAGCAAGAAGCAGAAATGGCTGCTGTATATCTGTAGTCACTAATTCAGACAGTTGTATTGCTGCCTTCAGTGGTTTGATGTTGCTGATTGGGTGGTCAGGAAATTGTTGAGCTTGTAAGAATTGTATGATCATGGCATGCTGGCATCGTTATCTGTCTAGAGCAAAGTGCATATAATGTGCATATGGTCCAGCTGATGCAACTGCTACCCCATCTCTTGCCTCATTAGAATCCAGAACAGTTTACCTTTGTGGTGCAGCTTACCCTGATTGTTTTGAAAAAGAGGCTGTTAAACAAGTGCTATCAGTCAAGCATTTGTAACAGATATTTACTATGTACTGGTAGGTCAGTGAGTCCATATGACTTCCCGCATCTTGAGACGCTGGTGAAGAAGATTGTCAATGAAAAACAGCCGTTCGAGAGATTGGAAATGAAGAAAGAGGATCTTCTGAAAATGTTTGAGGTGTGTGATCATTGTACACTGGATACTGTATGCGTGGTCTTTAGTTTGTTAACTGTTTTTGAGTTTAATATTCATAGTGTGAAGTAAGTTCAAGTAACTCTGAAATCATATTTTGAACGTGACAGAGATTACGTGAATGTTCTGGTTATTGTAATGTTTATAACTACTATCTGTATTATCTGTTTATTATTATTATTATCTGTATTATCTGTTTCATTGTCTGTTCTATCTGTTGGTTTATGTTAGATTGATAGGTTACTCTGTATGTTCAGTGCTTTGACACTGTTGGTTCGGTGGCAGGATAATCTATTTTCACCCTCGTCTTCAAAGCTTTCTTAGAAAGACTTTTTGGTAACTTAGTATGACACACAGTACACCCGTTTAACGTCCCTTTTTCCGGGACTACCCGGGTGAGCCGGTACCAGAAAGGTAAAACCAATCTGGATTTCACTGAAGCAAGAGACAGTGAGTGGCAGTGGCATCAGCTGGGCCATATGCAAGTCTGCACCTC
>Ga0126329_10000187_pt1 | contig 12546 bp, 6 predicted proteins | sample InaspJWI85metaG_FD_104915 | JGI IMG/M metagenome (GOLD analysis project Ga0126329, IMG submission 104915) | Marine gutless worms symbiont microbial communities from Oahu, Hawaii - Inanidrilus sp. 2 OAHU.JWI-85 metaG | ecosystem: Host-associated > Annelida > Digestive system > Unclassified...
ACAGGAAAAAGTGCCTTTAAAATGATTGGCAAATTTATCAGCAATAACATTAGGGTCAGCGCTACCGTCAACCTGATTACATTTACTTTTAATTTCCAACTTAGATCTCCAACACTTCCAGAACTCAGTGTTATTTTTCTTCATGAGAGCCTCGCGTAAGTCATTCGTATAGGCCTCAGTGTCCATCTTTTGGTTTTCTCTTAATCGTTTGCGATATTGCAAACGACATGCTTGTCTACGTGAAAAAATTAGACCTTGTCTAGGTTTACCAGCGGCTTGACAAATGCCTAATTAGCGTCAAAAATATCGTTTCTTCATAATTTTACTAAGTTTAGCCTGGGTATTACGCTGTACCCGGGTACTCGAGTACTCGTGAGTCGCGCTGCGAAGGGTCAGCTCAGTTTTTTGTTGTTGTTGTTGCTGCTGCTGCTGCTGCTGCCGCCGCCGCATCATCGCGTTGACTCAGCGTCGTCATAGTTTCACTCGGCGCGTAACAGGAAATATCAACTGGATGTGACTGCGACGAGCAGGTAAATGCAATAAATCAATTAGTAAATAAAGTAATCATTTATTTGACGGATAAGATAGAAATTTAAGCAGAACAGCGACGAACAAGCACGAATAGCTGTTCTCTGAGCGTGCTGACGTCTATAACGGTGTACATGTTAGCAATATAAATGCTCAGTCTTGTACAAGCCGTGATGTTCCGAAGTCACTCAACCGGTTTTTAATATGATGGCAATAAATTATAAGTTGCAAATCCATGTGTCTCTGCAACAACTTGGATGGTCTGGTCAAACACTTGACTTATCGCATGATTTCGTTTCTAGTATACATTTATTTAAATTATTTTATTCTGCTGCTGGCGCTATGCGCTCGTCGTTCGACCGGATATTGACTCAATTCGCCCTGTCGGGTGTTTTCGCACAAGGAAAGGTCTTCAGCGATCGCGTTAAACCACCCACATAATAGCAATTTCACTCAGCCTCCTCCTCCCAAATTCGGTGTAAATATGCATTTTCAAGCCAAATCGGCGAAAAGTTGAAGTCGCTATAATTTTTAATTAATTGGATTTGTACAAAATGTGTGGTAATACAACGTGAGTTTTCGAGTAATCTTCGTGGGTGGCCCAGCGTAAATCTAAAACAAGTCCTTATCACGGGAATTATTAGAAATGTTTAAACAAAATTTTGTATGAAACTACCGGACACTCTACATTATTTTTCATGCGCACAATTAATAAAGTGCGAAGTCAACATGGCGGCAGCCGCCGTGTGATTTTTTTTATTAAAAAGCCATATAATAAAATATGAAAGTCGTAAAATATCAAGAAAAAAATTGGCAAAACACCATAGCCATTGTCAACGTTAGCAAACATTAAAAGTGAACACAGCCCGTGAATATGGGCGTCCAAGATTAAACCCGTGTTGATGGGCCGCGTTGACGTGAACGTGGGTAATGTGTAGTGTAGTCGCTATTGCGATACACAATGTCTTAGAATGACGTCGCAACTTTCTATTTTGAAAATGACTTTTTGGACTTTTTGGATTTTTTTTTAAAAGTAGTAGGCCTACGGTGACATTTTAAAAGTGTGGTGTACCACTTTATAAACATTTATTCAAATTTATTTGGAATTTTGTATACCAAAGTGTTAAGATCGGCTCTTTTTTGACCGATTTATTTCTAGAATTATAGGTGTACGTTTTGGTGACACACTGTATAACAAGTCTATATTCAGCTACCTACGTACGCTCACAACGTGACACTGCCCGAATTTCTCGCTGCACGCCGCTGCTGCAGTAAGCGATCAATATTTCCTGACTGCGGGCCCATGCTTGGACAGACAGACGGACGGAGAGGCCGACACCTTGCCGTTTTCTAGACCCTACTCCGTATATTATGCGTGCAGTGCCAATAACGAGCGATGGACTGTATCGCATATTATGCGTGGTATCGCTGGTACGGTCCATCGCTCGTTATTTCCTCATTTCTGTTGGTCGCTCGTAGTCGGTTCGCAAATAACTCAGTGAAAAAAATGCAAAAAATCTAAAATTATTGCTAACTTCTCCAAAATATTGCCTTTCGTGCTACGTTCTTACTACGGTCGCAATTCGCAGTGGCCCAGTGGCTAGCGCTTTTGACTGCGGTGTGAGAGGACCAAAGCTCGAATCACACCGCAGACGGTTGTGTTTATCGCGACAGCCGTTGCGATATACAGCCTTGGGTACGGGCTGCGCACCTTTACTGCACTGCCTAGGTCGACTCAGCCTTCCACCCCCATGACGGTAAAATGAGTATCACCACGGCTGAGTAGTAATGACAATGGCGATGGTGGATGTGGACGGTAGCTGCCAATTTTCGGCAGACTCACGGCCCAAGTCGATTGGCTTGGTCTGAGGGTTGGCTGTCGCCGGCGCTCAGTCTACATTCATCAAATGAACCGGGTGAACTCTCGCAATGACTTTGGTCATAATGATGGCACCATGAACAATGTCGTGGTTATTATTGTTATTATTATTACGGGTGTCGTGTTACACTCACGCTGACGGGCCAATACCGGACGGTGACAGTCCAATCCAGTTGACTGCGAAAACACGCCAATTGTCGGTCAAGTGCGCTATCGCAACCTCATCACGGCCTCTGAAGAAACTCGAGCAAGTTCTTACAAGCAACAAAAACGGCTTTTTCGCGCGAGATTTCTCTCGAGAATTGGACGAGTGACGCTGTCGTGGGGCGCCGTGGGCCACCAGCTGAGGTCATTAGCCGTCGCAACATCGAGGAGATCTGATGTGATCACAGCAGAAGATAAAAGTCACTACCACTATGTTGTTGACCGGCAGCGGACAAGCCTCGAGGCGTATCTGGCTGTGACAAACCCTGCTGATACATGGATACCCACGTCTCGTTCACATCGCGCCAACTGAACCGAACAGAAGTGAACCGGCCCAGTTAGATCAAGCGATATGTAGGTCATGTGCACAGTCCAGCGTCACGTCGCATCGATCTGCTTTGTACTGATTGGCTACAGACACAGCGAACTGGGTCGCGCAGTTCTGAACACGTATATTTCGGCGGCAATTCGCGAACTCTAGTTCCTGCGATGTGAACGATCCCGTTGGTTTGCATGAATTTAGAACTTGAGTTCTGTGCAGTTCGGTTGGGTTCATGTGACGATGATGCAAACAAGGCTTTATGCAACTGAAAAGCGGCTGCCGCTCACCGCGTCATCATCCCACGCTGACAGTCGCAGTCTTCGCTTCGAACCGACCACGTGTGATCACATGATCACAGAACTTGCTTGTTGCCCGCTTTCTTGTCTTCAATCATCATCGTCACCATCTGTGTCAACGTCACCGCTCACCAGTACGATTGCGTTCAACCTGTTTGCGTGACAGCCAACAATTTACGTCATTCTCGTAGCAATTCGAACTGAATTACAATGGTATGCGACTTATTGCTACCAAAACAAAACATTATTTAAGCCTATAGGAGCCGCGTCGCGTAGCATGGACAGCTCAGTGGATACTTCGTGGCCTTGTGGCGCTGTTGTTTTTTCTCTTTGTTCTATTTCCTGTTGGGTTTTACGTTTTGCTGACTTTAACGGCTTCTGAATCGACAGCGGCTCCGTCTAGATCTACTGTCACTATACATAGGGTGACAATTACGTAGTTTTGTTCCATATCTATGCCAGTTGGTTTTCGCCACCATCTTGTGGGTAAAAGTCTGATAAATGTTTGTAACTGTTTAAATACGCTTTATTAGTAAGTTAATGATCATATGGACATTTCCTTAAACCAACTGATTCAATTTTATTTGAATAACACACTAAATCTTCGCCCCTTAACTACACAAATAATTTCGTGTTATACTCGCAAAATGGCGATCGTATCGTGAACACAGATTATGTGACGTCATTTCACCCTATATGTATAGAACACCAATGGGAAGCCATTCCTTACGAGTCGATTTGTACAATGGGCATGCTGTTCCGACCACCGGAAGTACCAGAAATCGTGACGTGGTACGGCTATTACCGGCATACGAGTCTTGTTTATTGCTCTCGCCCATTCGATCGCTTTAGCGAGACAAGAACTGGGCACTGTCAATAGGTGATGGCTGATGGGACGTGTAGTATCCCTGATTGAGACAATTGTAGAGGAGTGCGGGCCGCCGGGCGGAGCTAAAGTATGTAACGACGGGTATCACAAACTTGGAAATCAGGCGGCAACAATGCTGCATTCTACTCACACTACGTATTAATACAGTGATTCAAAACGTGAATTAGGCATTTTCGCCAGATCAGTCCGTGTTGAACTTCTGAAGTTCTACTACGTGGTTGCAGCGCCACAGACGCAAGTACCGCCCGCTACGCACCACGCTCCTTCGTCCGCTATACGAGTCCTCCTTTAGACATCAAAAGAGGTACAGGAAATTAGACACGTCCAATACGCTTCTGATTTCGTGGAGCTGGGATTGGAGTGTCGCGGCGAGTCGTTTCCAGCTTTGTTTTACGTCGTCAGAGCATCTGGACGACGGGCGTCAGCGTTATTACTCACGCTGCTCCATGGGATTTTTAACACGCCAGACCTCCGACATTTGTGACCGCCAGCATTTGTTGAGTAAAAAAACTCGCTAAAGGCTTGTTCACAGCACATGAACTGAACTGACTTGAACTGACCTGAACAAGTCAAGCCAGTTACATGACGCGTTTATAGGTCACCACTATACTTCGTACTGATAGCTTCCAGCGAAAGTAGGACGATTAGTGTTCGGTTAGTTCTTAATACGTGTATTTCAATGCGGCTGTTCTCCCTGAAGTTTGCAAAATAGTTTGCGAATGGGAGTTCAGTTTATGTGCTGTGAACAGGCCTTAACTGTCGAGTCGTAGGGTGACTCGGGGGAGTCGCAGCCCAGGTCGCTGTAGACTCGAGAGAGTCACAGAGCGCGTCACCAGCACGTCGGCCCGGAACGTGTCTGCGGGGTTGAACGACTTGCAGCACATCATACACCTGTGGATGAAAAGTATGATGGTGTAGGCGGGGTGCTCATATCTCTTTCTTAGAACTTAGCCTGAAGGCGAATAAGACATCGAAGTCGATGACGTATGGCCAGTGTCACACCAGATCCCCGGTTACCTTCCCAGCTTTTGGGCATTACGGCTTTCTGACGAGTTCCAGTTTCTACTGCTTGATACCAAAGGAATATGTGTGTAAACAACTTGCCCAAGGTTGTTACTTGACAGCGGAACGGCCTGGAGTCTGAACACGCAACCTCTGAGTCGTCAGTCCAACGCCCTAACCATTACATCATCAGGCCACATATGTGGTGGGTAAAAAGGTAAATGAGTGCCATACCCTATTAGGATGTGCAGGTGCTAATCTCCCTTTGTTAGGCCGTGAGCCTGTAGGTGGATAAAGCACTGAAGTCTGTGACGCACAGCCAGTGCGACGCCAGACCTGTGGTTACCTCCCTAGCCGCAGGGCATCACCGCCCCTTGACCGGTACCAAATTATACTGCTTGGTGAGAGGCATGCGTGTGCGAACAACGAACTTGCCCGAGGTTGTTATCTGAAAACGGAACGGCCGAGATTCGAACCCGCGACCTTTTGAGTCGCAAGTCCAACGCTCTAACCACTACACCACCAGGCCAACATAGGCCTACGTGGGTGGACGTGATAAAAGTGCGCAGTGAAGGCAGATTGCTGACACGTGACACGTGAACATATACTCATGTAGGCCCCGAAATGTATAGATTAAACAAATGCAATTTTATATCATATGACCAAATAATTGTCAATATTTTAGTGACTGTTGCTTACATTAGTGCACATATCACGGCAAGCTCTGAGTGGTGTTTATGTTTCCGAGAAATCTAAATAAGACTGATTGCGCTAGAGCAGCAAATTGGACTTTGAAGACGCTATAAATAGATTCAGATGGACCCTGCGGCTCCAACGAGCAGCGAACTGCCTTAGCCGTAACGTCTGTCGCAAGCCGGTATTGTGTCAAAACGGCTGTACGGATCGATCTGATTTTCGGCAGGGAAACTTCTTTCGACATGCCGTACATTGTATTTTAAAGGTATTCCACTATCTCTATAATTAATGTACTTTTCCCCCTGGAAATTTGCCCGAAGGCCGAAACTCCAGAAACTGCAGAAAAATTTCGCAAGGCACGTCAATCGCCACATCGTCAACTTAGCTCGACAAAGGTGGACGTACAGTGTGTTAAACTTGACCGTCGCTGGTCTAAGTAAAAAAGGCAAAGGTAGCCAATACTCGATTGCCAAGCTTAGCGTTCCGGAGCTGATCCCGGTTCTTGGCAGTCAGCCTGCAGGTGACGTGAGTCATAAACCCGGCGGTAGGCTGCCATTAATTTCCGCCAGACCTGCAGTTACCCTCGCAACCCTTAAGCAGGCTGCTACCAATTTCTCTGCTTGGTGAACAGAGGCACGATGGGTGTGAACAGTTTGCCTAAGACTGTTACCCGACAGCGTCGCGGCTGGGATTTAAACCCAGGCCCTTCTGCGCCTGAGTCTGGTACGCTATATACCACTCGGCTACCGAGCCACCCACTGACGAGCTTGGCCGTGCAGCTTGTCACAGTGAGCGTCCACCTCTGTATAGAGCACGATGCGCGAGAGGCAGCTCGTTGCGCGGTTAGAACCACGACAGAAGATGTTTGTATTGAAATCCCGTAGGCGGCAATGGAACTCATTGCAATCGTTGTTAACTCCGCCCACGCCACTTTGCGGCGACAGACACCCAATCAGACTGCGAGTAGAAGGTAAAATGTGCAATATCCAGTTCACAGCGTCCGACCCGACCCGACCCGACTGGACAAAACTGTTTTGTCGCGTTGCGTCGGCGTCGGCAGTGTCAGTTGGTAGGCGGGGTGCTCATGTCCCTTCCTTAGGCCTTGATCACGTATGCAGATAAACCAGTTAAGTATGCGACGCATGGCCAGTGTGACGCCAGACCTACTCTTTCCTCCCGGGCCGTAGGGCGACACTGCCTTTTGACCGGTACCCGGTACAAAGTAAATTATATTGATTGGTGACATCTTAGCCGAATTATTCTGCTGTTATCACACCGTCCAACGACATGTTTTAGTGACACGCACCTGGCTATTTATTTATTTATCGGTCATCAATAAGTACTGCTATACTACACAGCACGATAGCAATACCGCCCGTCTATTTTTATCTGCCACACGCTGCCAGACGCTGGATTGTATTTAAAACAACTGAATCAGTTGTCAATCTAGTTTTCTTATGCCCAGTGGCGAATCCAGAGGGTGGTGAGGGGGACAGGCATACAGCTATTTTTTGCTCGTGAAAAATACCACCATCACTAGCTTGCTTAATTTACTTACCGATTATGTGGACGCCAGTATAATAACTATTTAATATAAAGTCATCATCTACGTGGCAAATTGTTACAACCGGAAGCGATTTGTAGACTCAAAATGCATAAAAAGCGTTTGGCAACTGACAGGGGGGGGGGCTTACAGCGCTCCCCAGACATTTAAGGATCTAAGGGGGTCGCTGCGCGGCAGGAAATGGAGGGCAAGCATGGGATAAAAGAGGAAGAGGGAGGGCGGGGTGAAGTAAGAAGAGGGATCACTCCTTACCACCAGTTCCTGGATCCACCACTGCTTCTACCAAAGACCCTGGTGAAATTTCAACGGGAGCAACTCTCAGCGGGGTGCCAAATATACGTGGGGTACTAAGTAAAATTGGCGATTTCCGACCGAAATTTCTCTATATCCGGGAAACGATACTATACACAAGGAAGACTGTGATAAAGGATATCGAATGGCAGGATTTAGCAATCCTGAATGACTTCATCTCAAACTACCCGTAGGGGTTATATATTATGTCCTGTATTTGCACTGTTTGATAGAAACGCCAATGGAAATTTACAAATCATGCTAGATGTGTGCGATCAAAGGCCCAGTTCTGTACCCGGAAAGATGAGTTACAATACTTCATGTGGCACACAGATTGATCACGGTGAAGTTAGTGAAAGCCGACCTATGGGCGATACAGAGTGTATGCAGTACCAAGTTCGGCGTGCAAATATCGATAGATGTGACAGGTGTTTGTTGACCTGCGGCAATAATGTTTCTATACCGGAATGATATTCGTGTCCTTGGCAGTCATGCAGGGCGTGCAGACTATTCGCACCCCGTCTTCGGTCTGTCAAGAAGACGATTTGTACCGCAGTGGCGTGGAGATCGAGTGGCGAATAGTTATCTACTAAAACTGTAACTAAAATTTTAGTTAAACTGAGTTTCGGTTCAAGTAAAACGCTTAGTTGTCCGTCATTACCTGGACAGATCGAAGGTGGGGCATGAATCGTCGCACAGTGTCGTGCAGATGCTGTAGCCTACTGGAGAGACGTGGCGTGTTGTAGGTGTTCTCCAGGGCTCGTGTCAGCGGTCGTTGCTAACGATGCGTACCCTGGCTTGGACGACTCTCTTCATACTAATTCTCTCGGACGCCTGCGGCGCCGGGCGCCTGCCGTACCGGCGGCTACGGTCAAGGACCGGGACGCAGGAGGGCTGCAGGTGCGTGCCTGACCAGTCAACTTGGCTCGACATACGTGGACGCTCAGTATGATAAACTTAGGGGGTCGTCGGTCGAACTAAGTTGACAGTATTTGCGATGGTCGATGTTCGACCGACGAGCTTGGCCACGTAGCTTGTCACACTGAGCGTCCACGTCTGCCTAGAGCAGGTGCGTGCCTGACCAGTGGGAGGGCGTGATGACGACCACCGAGCACGAGTTCGACTTTCACGACGGCCGCCATAGCGAAACCGGGAGCCACGTGCGCGTCTACTACGACTACAGCAATCGCAAGTTCGCTACTCACGACCTCATTACCGGGCGACGCTCGGTCGCCGACTACGCCGCTGTAAGACGCTTATCTTCCTATCGAACGTGGCACGATATAATTACGTGTGCCCACGATCGTGCTTAATTTGCCGCACATAACCCAGACTGAAAAAATAACGAACTAAAGTCAAAAAGCGTTAAGCCTGGAATACTCGGTCCAAGTTGCAGTCCGCAAATGAAATCCCCAGGGAAGAAGGCAGTCTAGGGCAGGAGGTATTCGTATCTCCGTGAAACATACGCATTTCTTTTAAGCCAGCAGTGACAGAATGAGGAAGTAACGGAATGGATGGTGAGAGTGATGAATCGACATAGATGATCTGATACATGTAGAGTGAGTTGAGTCGAGAAGTAGGAAGACTGGCGATATGTAATTTTTAATCATAGAACTGTCATCGATCGAGGATCGAGGTCAAACGGACCGCGTTATTACGCTCACACGCGCTGGATTCGGTCGATGCCACTGGCCTCAGCCGTGCGCACGCCTTGTCGTACCAGATCGTAGCTAATAACGTCATAATGGAAACCTACTGTTACGGCCGTCAATCAATAGGACGCCCTAGCAGATACTCGTGTAGCCCACATATTTGTATTGACCTTTGACCTATGACCTCGACTTTAAATACAGGTCATGACGCATACACCTGCAAAAAAATCCAGGTCAAAATCAGTTGGTGCCAACGACAAAATGAAAACAAACGGACGGACACGACCGATCGCATTACCGCGGTAAGTAACAAAGGTAATGTTCGTAAGTTAAGTAAGTAAGTTGGTCAAGAAAGTGTGACCAGAGATGAGACAATGCAGATATGTTCTTCAAATCACGATGCTTTGGTGCCATTGAACCTGTTCAGTTCTGTCTTCTGGAAGTCAGCTCATGGTCAGTAAAGTGGCCTCGTCGGGAACTACGATGTTCGCCGACGTAGCTGGCGGGTTACAGAACGTGTAAACTCCAGGGCAGCATGCGACTATGCGGCTCTCCGATGTGCATTGCACCATATTACTTACGCTTATGCAATTTGGTTAAAAATTTTAAATTATACAGAAAAATTTAATTTTGTTACAACTACTAATTGTTTTTTTAAATTTTGATTATTATTTTGGATTAAATTTTCAATTATAAAATAGTAATTTCAAATTAGTTTAAATTACAAATTAGGCCTACACTGACTATTGACTACATTGGTGACGATCGAAGCGCGGCATTCTCAATTAGTTTACTCTGTTAAAGGTGGCAGGTGATAGTAAGTCTCCCGCAGCTATCAAATGAAAGCCGTTCTTGAATTCAGACACGTTTTGTCTCATTGTGTGACGTTATAACTGACTTCTATTCAGCTTGGAGTGCGGCGATATATTGACACGGAGGTGTGGCGGTAGGGGAAAAGCGAGATTGCGGCGTAGTATTTGCAAGATACTTTAAAAAGATACATTTTGAAACTGTCTTGACAAAATGTTGATACTTTCGAAGACTTTCGAAAGACACTGTTTAGTCGAATAATTCAATCATATCGCCTACACCATTATACCGCGCGACGCTATGCAAGCGCGGTACTAGCTATGGCCCTGTGTCTGTGTCTGTCTGCCTCTGTCACAAGTCAGAGTTCTATCGAAACGGATCAACGAATCGAACGGGAGCGTCCTTCCATCTATCCTACCCTGCGTTATAAGGAAATTCGGGTATCTCCAATCCATCATGACCAAATGTAGGTACCTACATTTGTGCAGAAGTTAACAAGATTTAGACTAATTTAGCGTGTTGCTCACTCCAGTAGGCCCTACTTCATTATTATTAATATTATTATTTTTTATACCCCAGGTAGTATAGATCGTGACGGGGTTAAAAGCTAAAAGCTAAAAACAAATATAACTTCAGGCTAGAGGCTATTATTATTATTATTTTATTTTTATTTTTATACCCAGGTAGCAAAGATCCCCGGGGTTAAAAACAAAAAAGCTAAAATCAAATGTCGGATGGCTATACATGTAGGTCCGGTACAAGGTCAACTGGCAGAGTGTCGTGCAAAAGCACGGAGCTGAAGCGTTTTATTATTATTATTATTATTATTTTAGCCCACCAGGACAAAGCCGCAGGCAGAAAAAAAACTACGATAGACATACAAAATTACAAACTCTGCATCACATTCTGTCTGCCCATCTGTCTGCCATCCATTTCGTGTGGGTTGGAAACTCGAAACTAAATGCCAAATCAAAAATCGAACTTGATGACAATTTTTAGTAGGCCTATAGCAACGTAGATTTCGACAATAATAGTTAATCATGCAGGAAACACGTGAAGTAAAAGGTCTTAGGCCACGACATACACTACACATGGTTGTCTCGTGTCAAATACGACCACGTAAAATCCAGCGAAACGATAAGCTTTAAAATTAAAATCCAATAGTTGTGAGCGAGGTGAAACCAAATCACAAAAGATGTACATAACGACTGAATTGCAAGTCGGCATTAACGTGTACGATACGATACGAGATGCTATTTTAACGTGCGCTCGAAAGCCTGACATGAATCAGTTTAATCTGCAGCACGGAGCTTAATCTACCGTGTTGACCATCAAAACTGCATATTTCGTAATTCTGAGAAATAGGCGGTAACACATGCCTAGAGAAAGCTGCATTCACGTCAATGTACGCGATGCGAAGTCGTATAACGCACGCAATAACGTAAATGGCGATGAACATCGGTGCCTGCGGCCAGGTTGTCAAGCGTAAGCTGTTGATAACTCGAGACTCGACATATGCGACTAAGCGACTCATTTATACAGAATTCGTATGTAACGTATACGGCAAATAACAAATAGTTTGTCACGTTACATACGAACGCTCATCATTTCGTTTCCAATTTTTCTGTTGACACGTGGATAATATAATAATAGTAATAACTAGATGCAAGGCAAAGCCTGACTGTAGCCCACCCGGCTATTCCTCTAACCGCCTGTTAATTATTGTTAATTTGTTACTTAACTGGTTCGGTTCGCCTGCGTCCATCGAATCAGGTACTTTGTTTGCCGGCACCCTACATAGCAATTGCCATTTTTGTCGTTTGCCGGCGGCGCCGCCCTAGCGAATGTCATGCGAACTACAAGGTGTAGATTGGAGGTCGATTATGCCCACAAAATTGGTTGCCACGGCAACGTCCCTCGAGGAATGGAAAAAAGTAATTTCAGTTCGTTCATCTACGGCCAAAGTTCTACCAATCCTGCAAATTTAGTGAAGATCGGTCCGGTAGATGTTGAGATAACTGTTCTGATAGAAATCACTAAAATATAAAAAAATAAAACGTCAGCAGAAGACAAGTCCTCCTCGCCTGCGTGTGGGCTAATAATGCCGTTTTTGTTACCGCGCGATGCTATGCATCCGCGGTACTAGCCATGGGCCTGTGTTCGTCTGTCTGTCGGTCTGTCTGTCTGTGTCTGTGTCTGTCTGTCAAAAGCCGGTGTTCTACTAAAATGGCAAAACGTAGGATCACACAAACAACACCACACAATACTCCAGGGACTCTAGTGTTCTGATGCCAAAGATCTCCGCGAAATTCGACCGGGGTCACCCCCTACGAGGGCGCCGAATGCAGGTGGGGTGGTCAAAATCGGCGACTTTCGATAAATAGCCGGCTATATCTCGAAAACGGTAAAAGAT
>Ga0126329_10000188_pt1 | contig 12541 bp, 10 predicted proteins | sample InaspJWI85metaG_FD_104915 | JGI IMG/M metagenome (GOLD analysis project Ga0126329, IMG submission 104915) | Marine gutless worms symbiont microbial communities from Oahu, Hawaii - Inanidrilus sp. 2 OAHU.JWI-85 metaG | ecosystem: Host-associated > Annelida > Digestive system > Unclassified...
AAACCGATCAGAAGAAGTTATAAAGTGATATTGTTTCGTTTATGATAGTATATAATTACGATGCGGACTTAGAGGTGTCAGACACCTGCGTCCGTAGTTCTCTGTTGAGTTGAGTTGAGTTGTCAACACATGAAAAAGTAGGATTCAGTTAACCGATTATTTAAAGGCCTTACATATATCTAACACATGCATCAAGTACCTCAAGCAATTCCGACGATGCTACCAGTATGTGGAAAAATTATCAACTACTACATGCTGCATATTTGTAACTTTTTATTAAAGAAATTTCAGAAAGACCATAATGTAAACAAAGGTCACGTGACGTGATGACGGTTGTGTTTAGCTAACGGGTACCCGTAGGCGTTCTCCCCAGTCTGTTCGGCTATTGCCCGTACAGAATGGATCGCGAGTCGCGACTCGTCAGCATAGGCGGATTTAAGAGGGGCCAAAAGGCAATGGCCCCCAAATCGGCGCCAACAAGTTCCAGGAGAAACCGTATTTCGCCTATACAATGCAAGAAAATTTTTAGTGGCCGCACTGGGGAAGCTGACTGCGCTCCCCAGATCAAAATCTGGGCAGCGCAGTCAGCTTCCCATTAAAAATTTCAGGGGTGACAGGATTTTAGGAATTTTTACCGAGAATTAGCGGTGACCCTGCTCGATTGTAACTGTTACCTATTCGATATGCCCCTATGGTCTGAGGCGAGTGTTTTTAGCAAGCGGCTTAGCAGCGACCGTGTTTTTAGCCAGCTGCTTTGCACTTTCTAGCAGCCGCTGCCAAGCCCTTCACAGCCCTTCGATTAGGCGCTTTCGGAGCAGACAAAAATGGCGACATCAGTTGTAACCAATAGCAACAAAAATATGTGAGTGTAGAAAACGTGTTTTTCGTGCACTTTTGTAGATAAATTACGTGGATTGTTCGGGAATAAGGAAATATAATTTTACTAATTGCGTTATTCCCAATTTCCCATATGGAACAGCTTGTCTAATCATGTCGTTTCTGCTGAAACTATTAACACTTTCAAAAACCGTTTAGATAAGTTTTGGTTGGATCAAGTACTAGAAGGGCAGACACAGAAAAGGCCCGAGAGGAAAAGTTGCTAGTAATACCGGCTGGTCTGGTAAGGAGATTTGTATTGGAAGAACGCAAGCATGGGTGGAAGATAGTGAGAAATGAGTTCAGACAGGTAGAGAGGCTGAGAGGTATGAAGTGTTTTCCAGGTGGTGGTGGTGAGACACAGTTTGTACGTAATACGATGACCAACAGGTAAGCAATTCAAAATAAAATCACGACGAATGTTCAATGAGCTAGAAGTCCGTGGTGCTCCTACTACAACCCGCGCCAGGATATTTTGTACGCGCTCTAACTTGTCAATGTTCGCCTGCGACATACCAATAACCCGTAATGTCTGCGTTATTATACCGATTACAACGTACAGAGTGCAGTGCTAGCCTAGTACTAGCCTCGTTCGCGGCCCGTTGCAGAGCTGAAGTGTAGGACCTAAGGACGGTGGGAACGATACAAGAAGCGGGTAGGCTAATACTGCACTTTACATGGCTAAACAGCCAGCTATTTATGCATTCTAACACCATTGCGGATTGCCAGCCATAACCTTGACACGAAGCTTATTTCCAACCCCACTACAAAAATCTATTTAACCATGTAGGTTAACATTTATTCCATCACCTTGGAAACCGCAGCACAGCGGCTATATCTCAGCCGACTGTGTATTTAAAGCGGTTGGCACTGATTTCAAGCCGCTTGGCAGCTACTGCTAAAAACACGCGCCTCTGGGCCTACGGTCTTGATGATGACACAGTGCATTATCAGAACGGAGAAGAAAGGTTACGGATACCCGTAATTTAAACATTACATTTACACGTGACCATTGCGTACGGAAGTGAGTGGCAAGATAAATACTATGATTTTTCGATATAATCAACTATTTTGAATTTATAAAACGTATATCAGTGTTTTATTTAGTGGCCTGTATATTGTCAGCGATGAGGTGGACTGTTGCGCACGTTGTCGCGTCCGTCGTCGCCAGCCTACTGTTTCTGGGCGTATCCTGTATGCCCGCAAGTCTGGAAAAGGAGAATTTCGTGGCACGACTTCATATTGAGCGCCGGGGTGTTGCTTCGCCGCGATCAGTGAATGACAGTACACCACTGTACAATGCAACTAATGACAATTCCACAGTGTCCAGCTCCAGTCCGGGAGTCGTTGGTCACGTAGCAGAATACGTTATGAGAAATGTTGGCGTTATATATCGCGGTTTGGCTGTTTTGGGTTGTATATCAGCTATAGTCGTCGTCTACATTACGTACCGATACTTTCGGTGAGAATTCTGCGCACGCATTGCTATTACGAATTTTGTTACTGCTCAGTATGTTAGTGGTTTAATGATGGGCTGTGTTAGATTATGGGTCCCCGTACTGGTTTTACCTACCCATTCACGTATGCAGAAATATGCCATATACCACTTGGTATGAATTATCTACTATGAATTTTGTACAGTATCTTTACACAGTCTTAATTATTAGCCTGTGTTGCATGCATCACCACCTGTTGCTACAGACGTTGCACATTCCGTGATGGAGTCTGTGTGTTGCGAACGCTGATTTGAGACGTGCAAAAATGGCTAAACCGATCGAGATGCCGTGTTGGGAGCAGACTTGTGTGGGCCAAAGATGGTGGTGCATGTTAACCTAGCAAATATGACTGAATGATCCTTGCATGACAGCGTTGTGGCTTTTTGCCAAATTGCTCTGACTACTACTTTAGATTTGTGATGCATTCAGGCACTAGCATCAGACAAGCAGCATAATAGCTGCAGTATCCTTTCTTTTGGTTGTCATTCGTAGATAAACAAAGTATGAAACAAGCAGTGTGATTTTCCTGATTGGGGCAGTCTGTAATGTCAGTTGTTATCTGTGAATTAACACTCATTACTAGGCAACAAGAAGGACTTTACACCTGTAAAAATCTCTGTTTAGTCCATATACCTGGGATTCCTTTTTTGGGGAGTCTGTTTTACCTATAGTAATTTCAGGGGAAAAACACCAGTTAAACAGAATGTGCAGTGTTGTTGATGGCTGTACAATTACAGTGACAGATAAGAACAAGTGTCAGATAATAATTATCATTTAATGACAATCTATATATAGCAATGATTAGACAGTGCTCAAGCAGCCTTGCATCCCTCCGGGGTCACTAAATCGAGTACCAGCTTTGCTGGGGTAAAGGCGGGAATGTCACGTCCATGTGATCCCCTTTGGCATGTGAGTTCCCGTAGCGGTTTTGGCAATGTTACATTGCGAAACTGCTGTACCCGTATATGTCACTTTTTACTTTACAGTGGCTACTATAGACAGACTGACTGACTATTTCAGCAGTGCTGCTCACCCAGCATAGCAGTGCAAGCACATCCAATACACCACAATGGAAACACAGCAAGATACTGTGTTATACATTGTGTATCATTTGCTGAATTGTTGTGAATGGACTGGCGGCTATGTGCAGCCTTCACTGGCAGAAGAGCAAGACTCGCAAGTACGGGCTGATAACAATGCCGGATGACAAGCTGGAATTGAAGCCACTCGAGGAGGACGATGAAGATGATGAAGATATGACGGTATTCGACCGAACAAAGCCTCGGACCGTGAACTCCCAAACAGCAGTACACAAGAAGTCTTCTAAACAAATCTGTGAGCATCATTTTATGGGTGGCACAGAGTATCTGGTTGATTTATAGCTGTTGTTAGTTTTTGTGGGAGTAAAGCCCTGAGTGATAGGTGCACATTCTAGGTTCATTAGAATCAGTAGAACCATAGTCCCATGCAGAAAAAGAAGAATGTTGCATAGTATTTATAGGTCCTATTTTGCTACATGACATGGGTCATGATTGGTGACAGAGACAAACTACCATTTGTATTTTCTACATAAGTCCAGGTTTGCTAAAAAATATTTCATAGTTAACCAAAGAGCACTTTTCATGATACTGGTATTGGAAAAATGACTCTAAAGTGTGTAACCACTGTTCTGTGATGTCCAACCAAGTTTGTTGAGATATAAGTGAGGTACCGGTATTCAGAAGTTTTTTTGTTATGGTTAGGTAGTCCCGGCAGAAAATTGTGATCTTGCGCAGCACAATTTCTGTGCAACTTTGACTAATTTGCAGATCCACACAGTTTTTGCCTGACATGCAAGTTTTTCACAATTTCTTATGCTTATGTTCAGTTTGGGCTAGCGTTGTTAAGACCACCCGTTTTTAACTGGTTAAGCATGCCTAAAGTAGACCGTTTAACTGGTAAACAGTGGTCATCACTGTGTTTGTAGCCAAATTTCTGTTCAAACAAACAGGTGCTATTCATTTCACTGTGATCGTTTTTGATCAAACTTGCTCTGTAAACATAGGCACAGTCTTTGTGCAATTTTCCTGAATTACAACACATTTTTTGTAATAATCCCTGTGCAAGTTTTCATTTTAAAAAATTTTTTCTGTGCACTTTCTCGGGGGGACTAGTTAGAGGTCATCCATAAAAAACGTCCACAAAATTCTGGCTTTTTTCACTCCACCTCCCCATGTCCACCTCTGTGCACTTTTGCCAAACCCTTCCCCGTGTGGACGCCCACTTCATGTTGTCACAGTTCAACACAGTGTCCCTGTCATCAGATACCAGCATCTATAGTCTGTACAGCCAGTACGCGTTAAAAATTTACCTGTTTCTGCTATTAACTCAGTCAGTCCTTTAATGTGCTAGAAGTAAATAAGCAAGTAATTCATATAAATGTCAAAATTGCTGTGTAGCACTATGTTCATAATACTGTAAAATGGGATGACTTTGGCCCATTTCTGAGTAAATTGCTGTGCCCTTCAGTCTATTTAACTTTCTTTGAATTTGTTCATTATGTTGTTATATATCCCTTGGGTCAGCCTTTAGAAAATTACACGCAGAAAAAATGTTATTTCAATATTTTATATTTTTTTGTGGGTGTTGCTACAAAAAAAATTGAAAAATATCAAGCACAGAAAATCCCAAGTTCATGGCAGCATTTGGTGAATTGTCATTGAATCATTGTTGCAAGCATTTCTTTTAAGAAAACTAGGATGTCTCACTCAAGAAATTTAACCTAGGCCTTTTGCACTTTACTGCTCGAACATAACTTCAGTCATTTCTGTGGAATGACAGTGTCAAACAACTTTACACTGTCACAAAAGTTAGTATAATGGTACAGTTTGTGGACGTCCACTGTAGATTAAATACACCCGTCCCCATGTCCATATTTGACATACCCCCTCTGTGTGGTCGTCTTTTATGGATGACCCCTCAGTCAGTTCTAAAATTCCGATGATGTGCCATTGCAGTGACTGGACAAAAAGGCTAAATTAGCCTTCGTATATCATGGCAGATGCTCTTCCTCTGTGGTTATTGCTTGTTTACAAACAGCACAAGTTAGTCTGACTGAATTCTGTATTATGTTGTATCTTCTATTTATCAAGGTACAGAGAAAGTGTAGATAACACTATTGAGGAGAACTCCAGCATTTTCTTCCTAGTCCGAATGTGCTGGTTACCATCGACAACGGGAATGTGGGCAGTAAAACTTTGCACTGACAAAATCTGAGATCTCCAGTTTTTAGCTGGACGTGCCAGCTAATGCAGGCTGACCTGTATAAAGGCCGTAAAACGGTGGTTGTTGTTGTCATTGATATACTGTGTGGTGCTGTTGCAGAAACTATCACTGAAGTTTGCTGATGCTGAACGTTATTCCAAGCCTTGCTGGCACCGGCATTATGTGCGAAGTCCCCAAGTCTGTCATAGTACTTGCACAGTTCCCATCTTGTGTAGATAAACTCCATATTTTACATGGTGCAAAATATGGCAGAGACATTTATGTAACATCTGTTGTTATTTGTGCTTTGAATTAAATGGACAATTGTTTAATTAATCACGGTAAATAGTAAACTCCACATTAGTTGCTTTAATTTTCAATGTTTGTGTCAGTGATTGGGTTTCAATTTATTTGCTGTGTAGGTGTTTATTTAGTACTCAGTTGTGTTTATTTGCCGTATGCATGTCAACTTCCTGGGGTACTATTAAATTTTATGCATGGTTAATCTTGCAGTGCTTCCACACTGCAACAGCTGACTTGTGGAAATTTGCTAAAAGGTTTGAACTTTACTGGCATAGATACGATATGAGATGCTATTTTAACATGCGGTCAAAAGCTGACATAAGTCAGCTTAATCTACCACATGGAGTCGGTGTAATCTATCGCATGGATTGAGGCTTACTTTAAATGAAACAGTTGCTTTGTTAGGTCAACATATTAAAAGTAGAAATATTAATTTCAAACGTGACGTAAATCTTACAGAGCTCAGAAGATTGTTAATTTGGTCACAGCATGTGAAACCCTGGGTGTTCGAGTGGTGCATATGTTGTAGTATGGTGTTGGAGGCAGACAGATTGTAAGACATGGGGAATCTGCAAGTAAATTTTTTTTGCGTGAGTGCATGGACATGTATTTTGATCTAAATGTTGTGTGTGTGCAGTTGACTTAAATGCATCAACTCTATGTGACAATGGGATGAAACCCCAGCATTTTACCTGGCACTGTCAGTTTTAAGCTGCGTTTTTTTCATATACTCAGATTGACAGGAATGCTGTTTTTAGGTTTAAGAAGTTGCTGCACTACTGACAGCAAATGGCCGCATCACTACTGCCACCTACCGAGTAACTTTGGTTGACACTGGATAGTCCCAATACTTTACAGTGGGCCGGGAGATGCCCCCAAAATTGCCCCTTCCCTTGGAGTATTCAGACCCCACCTAATACATGGTTCCTAGGGCCCACCAGTCCGTTTCCCAAATGGCACGTCGATCGGTTGATTCTTTTTTTGTGGGGTGCACAGTGGACAGACAGACACAGAGACAATACTACAGTGGTTAAAATAGGCCGCGTCTTAATGCTTCCTATAGTGATGCAGCCTCGTAATGCATTCAAGACGTTGGTGCTGTGAACGTTTTCCCCGTTCTGTTCCCCCACTATTATTGATATATTTATTCCATTATTTAAAATGTCACTGTTTCAACAATTTTAAGAAAGATGGTAATAATTGGGTGAAATAATGTGCAGAGCATGAAGTGGAAGGTGTAAGTCCTAGAAAAAAACTTGGTGAGTGAGGTTGTAGAAAAAGATTAGCGGGCTCACTATGCAAAGCAGATTCTATGGACTGCAGGAAATGCAGAAAGCTAAAGATGTATCTAATGGCAAAGGCAGGGTGTGAGCCAGTGAACGATTTTCTGGTACTGGCTCACCCGAGTCATCTATGACAAAGGGCAGTTAAACGGGTTGTTGTTACTCCGCTGTTTATGGCAGTTCACTGTATAATTTATTGTACCTTGCAACTAGACTGTTGATACTAATGAACTACTAGTACTGTTCAGTGTTACGAGAAATGAAGACAGAATTTGGTTGCTTGAAATTTTTCGCTTCAGTACATTATTATCTAAATAATAAAACAGTGCAACACCGTTTGGTGTAGTAATGAACGTTGCAACTCATCAGTATGCAATGTGCATTTCTGTAAATAAATGCTGATGGCGTTAGGTATATTTGTTTTGTCTACATCTGTTACGTATTTCTGTGACGGAACAATGAAGCTGTTTTAAATTATTTGCTACTCAAGTATGTTGTTTTTGGTTGTCAGTTTGATTTTCAGTTCCAGGTATTCCAAGTGCTTGTGCTTGAACAGTAGACTTTTAAGTTGAGGAATGGTTATTTAGAATTAACATTTGTGTCTTGACACAGCACTGAGTTCATCTGATAGTCTTGGTATTTTGTCACAACTGCATTACTAACAGAATTTTAGCAGTATTACCAGCAACTAATTTAATGTCATTTCCAGTAAGAGTAAAATGAACATGCTTTTTACGTATGGCCCGTTAGAAGGCCTCAGACATGCTCAGGTATACAACATTCTGTGGCAGTGGATGAGCTCTATCGGATGCCCTTTCCAAAGTTTTAAATCATAGCAGGATACAAATCCACTTTTAATGCTATTAATCTAAAACGGCATTTTTTGCAAACATGGTCTGATCATATTTTTAGCAGATTCTTTATATACCTATCTTGCCTTGTGTAATTTTTGTTATACAAAAATGACAACAGATACACAGTATGTGAAGGCTGCACAGGCTGTACTTTATTGATGCTAGTGTCGCATATAGTATATATGCTGAATTACTAGTCTGAGTACAGAACATTAATCAACAAACTCGCAAAAGTCATACATTATAGTAGTGTATCACATTCCCAGCTGCAACTGCAGTGCGATCACAAAAATTAAGAGAATCATGGGTCTAACAGGCAGGCATTTCTGCAGACAGTCGGGACATGCAGAAATGAGTTAAAAGTCAGTTAAATATTATTTATACACGTGGTCAAAAACTATCAGCTGGTTCTGTAATTGTCTGACCAGCGGCTTCCTCTGCTTTGTGCTTGCTATCACTATGTGCTACAGTTTCTGTCAGCTCTTTGCCGCTATCAAGCTCTGCATAATCTGCTTCGACTTCAGATTCCGCTGATGGTACGGGCGCTTCAGTGCTCAGTGTTTTGTATATGGCCAAGGCCTACAACAAAGTAACACCACACAAAGTCTACAGAAACTAAATTTTCATTAGTCAGTGAGGTACAGAAGACAATCTGTAGGGTAAGTCACAGATAATTTGCACGAAAGGATGAGCTATTATTTACATAGATGCAACTAGAGGTGCACCGATAATGCTTTGGCCGATTAACGGCGCCAAATAATCGGCCGATTACCGACTGTTTATTTCAGGACACATCTTCGTTCAATAGAAGTCATGTTGTAAAGATTGTGAAGTCACAATGGTATGATGGTAGATTCGTAACACTCCTGCTGTAGTTTCACTAGTTAATCTAGTTTGTAGTTTTAAGTTACGGCCCAGCCCATTCCTGTATTTAGCGGCCTATGTAAAATAAATAAATTACGACCTCGCGGAAATTCTAAAATCCGACTCGGCCTGGCTCTGTTCCTGAGTCTTGATGCCTGACTACCGAAAAACATTTTCCCATCCATTCAAAAAGTACAATAATCAGCCGATAATCGGCCGATACCGATAATCGGTGCACCTCTAGATGCAACTCTATCACACACACAACTCTTTAATGGCCATTTATGCGGGACTAGCCGGGTAGGTTGGTACCAGAAGAAACATTCACTCACTCACACCCATCCTGATCATCAATCATCTATCAACTTCCTCTATCTCCTACAATCCACAGCATCTCCTTGTTCAATTTACGTGCTTTTCCACAACCTCTCTCCAGGTCCTCTTTGGTCTTCCTCTTAGTCTGAGGCCCTCTACTTCATACTCCACACATTTCTTCACCCAGTCATTATCTTCTTTTCACAACACATGCCCATACCATCACAACCTGTTTTGCTGTAGTACCGGGATTATGTCACTATTCCTAATATCTCTCAGCGCATTACTCGGATTCAGTGTCAAGCACTACACAAATCTCCCACTTACTTACAAGCAGAATGTAACTGAGCATACCTGAGAAACCATGCTTGAAATGTCACCGGAGTTTGACGGCAGCAAAACTGTGTTCGTTTCTTTGGCGAGATTAGAAAATGCAGCGATGTACTGTTCCGCAACAGTCATGGACACCGCGTTCAACCCATGCTGGTAACAGCCACGGCATATAAATTTGTAACTGACATGCATACACCATCCGGTATATAGCAGCTGGGGAGATAGTTGTGGCAATGAGGTAACATGATGATTCCAAAGGTAATAAGCGACTCACTGTTTTCAAAAATCCTGGCTAGATCTCTGTTTAGCAAGTCATTCTGAGGTAAATCACTGTCCATTGTTTGTTACTAATCTTGACTAAGTTAAGGTTTAACATCCCTTTCAACACAAAATAGGTCACTATTGACAGGTTCTTTGCAGATAACCACTTACGTTTCTACTGAAGAAACTAAGTCTTGCCGAAAAAGTATGACATGTGTCAGTAAGGCAAAAGATAATTAAGCACACCACGTCCACAGAACATATGCTGTTTGATATTTTATTATTAGTTTGCATTGTTTATTTATGTCAAGCTTAGTTACAATTCTTTATTTTTCCTAAATTGGTATAATTAGATTAGTTAAATGTGTTATTTTTTCAAAGTCTTTTAAAATGGCACACAGAAACAAGAACAAACGGAAATATTGCCACAAATTGCAATATCCTGGAGGAAGTGCAAAATAAGTAACAATGAACCTGCTTTGCAATGGCATCAGCAATGAGTCGAACTGCCCTGGCCTTCGCATTGGCTTTCGCCATCAGTCCTTCCGCTTCACCTGAAATATAAACAAGTTGCAACAGTAGACTAATGTCTGGGCATGTCAGGTATGACCCACAAAAGTGCCATGCCCCTTCCCCCGTGGGGATCCGGGGCCCCACCTAACATATGGTTCCTTAAGTCCTCATGAGTCCACATCCCAAACATCATCTCATTCTCGATTGGTTAAACTGTTTAGCACAGCTGATGCTTAGACAGACCACGCTGCAATGGTAACAACAGGCTGCATCTTATGATACGCAGCACAGAAATGCAGTCTAAAAACGGAAATAACTGAATTAATTACTGCTCACCTATGCAGCAGCTTTGTTTCCACCTCCTTCAGTGCTTTGACACTATTGGTTGGGTCACAGGAATGACATGATCCACCCCATAAAAACAACGTCCAACGAATTCCAACATTCTCTTCCATAACAAGCACACACACCCATTTAATGGCCCTTTGTCCGGGACTACCCGGGCGAGCCAGTACCAGAAAGGTAAAACCAATCTGGATTTTACAGAAGCAAGAGACAGTGAGTGGCAGTGGCATCAGCTGGGCCAGATGCAAGTCTACACCTTGCTCCAGACAGATAACCACGCCAGCACCCCACTGCTCAGTTTTTTTACAGGCCGGATGCCGTTCCTGCCGCCCAACCTACAATGTCAAAGCACTGAAGGCAATCTTCCATAACAAGCAGAGAATGTAAAATGAGTGGGAAGCAGTAAAAGTGACTACTGTGTATAGGCAGCAAAAGGGTTCAGAATTTTGGGAAGTGTACACGGTGAGCATGTGGAGAGCGAGCCTATAATGGGAGTATGGGTCAGAGCCCCCAGCAGGGTCCAGGGGCAGAGCCCTGGTCAGGGATCAGAGGGGTGAAGCCCCCTGAAACTGAGAGCTTTTTTGTTCTTGGATGCATAACCGAGGGAGAAAATCTGCCCATTCTCTGTATTTTGCCAAAAATTTAGGGGGGTTAGCCCCCATGCTCTCAAACCCCTGATATGCGCTGCCTATGCTAATATGGACATTTGCGCACTTGGAGATGGGATTCCTGCATACACCTGTAAGACTTTGGTGACATTACAAGCTGCACCTAGCCATAACTGACTGGTCCAATGCTCCATGCTGTCGTTCCTTACATATGGGCACTTCTGATACACTCACAAACTGGAGAAAACAGTCTGTGACAGTTCTACATTGCACACAGTAGTTTAAATCAGCAATGCTAGCAATAAACTGATAACATAACAGTATGATTAGGCAAATACCTTGAGCCTGGTTAATCTGTTCCTGCTGATAGGCTTCCGATGACAGAATTCGGGCCTGCTTCTTACCCTCGGCAACATTAATTTCTGCTTCCCGTATACCTAACAAGACAGAACAGATGCCATAACCAGCACAACTATCACAGAAACAACACTGCCATAATTATACATGATTAACTTACGCCGGATTCGGATCTGCCTACACCAGCAACCTGGGCAACACAAATTTAACGCCACTTAACTGACTGTTACACTAGCAACCTGGGCAGTACAAACTCAACGCCATTTAACTGGCTGCAACTTTTTTACATTGCAGCAAACCTTCCGACTCTAGGATGGCGGCACGTTTCTTCCGCTCCGCTTCGACCTGCATCTGCATTGCTTCCTGGACTCGTGACGGCAATCGCATGTCACCTATGCAGCAACAGAAACCACTCAAAACAAGTGGTCAAAGAATTATGACAAATGGCCGCATCGCCCCTGCACTTGTTACCCCTGTAGAAGCTGAGTTCATTCTGAAGCCATGCTTTCACCTTGATGTGCTGCACCTGTGGACAAGTCTGTAACCCTATGCTGCTGTGGGTGTTTGTTGCATACAGAGTCTAATCCATTTAAATGGGGTAACAACCCCAAAATTGCCCTTCCCCTAAGGGATCCAGGCCCCCACCTAATACATGCTTCCTTCGTCCACAACCCAAACAGCATCTCGATCGGTTTAGTGGTTTTTGTAGGGCTCACAGTTGAGTCCAACAGACAGAAACAGACAGACAGATGCGAGGTAGACTAAAAATGTTGCACTTTGCAGTTTGTGTATTGCAAGTTGCAGTGGTCAACACAATTCAGCAGTAATTATTGGAAGACAAACTTTGCTACTGAATAGTGTTGTGTTTAAAGTTCTGCTTAATATATATA
>Ga0126329_10000189_pt1 | contig 12541 bp, 10 predicted proteins | sample InaspJWI85metaG_FD_104915 | JGI IMG/M metagenome (GOLD analysis project Ga0126329, IMG submission 104915) | Marine gutless worms symbiont microbial communities from Oahu, Hawaii - Inanidrilus sp. 2 OAHU.JWI-85 metaG | ecosystem: Host-associated > Annelida > Digestive system > Unclassified...
CAAGCATGTAAGTTGAATAAAGAGGATGCCATGGACCGTTGCAAATGGAGAAAAGTGATAAAGGAAGCACGATGATCCGGATGGGTGTGAGTGGGTGAATGTTTCTTCTGGTACCGGCCTACCTGGGTTGTCCCGGATCAATGGCCGTTTAACGGTCGTTGTTGTTGTTGTTGTTGACAAGCAGTGGCATTATCTGCCTGTTAGTGTACAGATGTTTGTGGTACCAGTACCAGTGTCAGTCAATGTCTATATTTGCAAAGGTTGCTGGTTTCAAAGGCTGTTTGAAAGCACCGACAGTCATACTGTTGTCAATTTTATTAATGAAACCCATTTGTACCATCAACTGTAAACTTTGTTATGTGATTTTATACTAGCTCTACAGCCTTGGTTTTATGTCTTCTTTTATTGTTTGTTAGTTATCACATGATGTTTATCTCTGAGAGTTATATAACTTTGTGGCACTGAATAGCCTATAACGGCTGATGTGCCATTAAGAAACTGCTCACTCACTGCACGGCATGGGTTGTGGTGTTTTGTTTGTTGTAGGTCCTGCTGGGCAGCCTGGTTTCCCTGGCTTCACGGGAAGCAGTGGACCACCCGGACAGGCAGGTTCTGTGGGCCAGCCGGGACAGGTCGGCCAGCGGGGTGATCCAGGACCTGATGGGACACGTGGATCCAACGGCGATACAGGCCCGCAGGGATCTCCTGGATCGCCAGGTCAACCAGGCCAACCGGGTGCCCTTGGTCGTCCCGGTCCCATCGGCGCTACCGGGCCACAGGGACAGAGAGGCTTCCAGGGTTTCACTGGTCCAAAGGGTCAGAGCGGACAAGCGGGTGACATTGGACCGATGGGAGCCGTTGGACTGTCGGGTCCAGATGGACCTCAGGGCCCGCCAGGCTTCCCAGGTGCAAATGGATTCACCGGTTTCACTGGAACGCAGGGACCTGTAGGTGAGACAGGATTTTCTGGACAGCCAGGTCCCAGTGGACAGCCCGGAGCACAAGGAAGTCCTGGAGACACAGGTCCGGCTGGTACGCCGGGTGATGTCGGATCTCTCGGCCAGTCGGGACAGCCTGGCTCGCCCGGATTCACCGGCGGGACGGGAGCCACTGGTGATGCGGGCCAGCCTGGGTCGCCTGGACAGATAGGTCAGCCGGGTGCCACGGGCACCTTGGGGCCTCGTGGACTGACTGGCGCTACCGGCCAGACAGGGTTCATGGGACGGGTCGGAGCCCGCGGCCAATCAGGGCCCGATGGACAACCTGGACCTAATGGACAGAGAGGACAGCCCGGAGATACTGGACCTCAGGGACCACAAGGTATAGACCACTCTGTGTGATTCACTGAGCCATGACTGATGTTCTGTTTACAGCCTGTCTCTTTTTGACCCATTTACAATGTCATACCTCCTCTTTCTTTACCCTTACTGGCTGAACAGTTACACTGTTATCTTCTTATTTTATCAGATTCATTCTCAGGATTTTTGGCGCTATATAAATTTGTGTATATGTATGTATTTATCAAAGAAGGCCATTTTACTCATCAAATGTTAGTTATATTAGTTTCATATCATCTTAGAGGTAGTGCATTGGACTTTGTCATTGAAGTTACTCTGCCTCCAGCCTGGTTAGTACAACCTTGGTAAAGAACCGGTCACCCAGGTAAACTTAGTTAGTTAGCAACTAGCCTCACCTCTACGGAAACACACATGCCCTATGGGATCACATAGGCAAGAATACCAGTGACAGCTGTGTAATTAACTGGAACACAACACCACATATCTGTGTTTATTTTAAGTTTCTTCCTTAGATCTTTTTGTGCATTAGTATGTTTATTGGCTTTATTTATGCACGTGTCTCACTACTGTCGCATAATCGTGTTCTGTCGCACAGCATAAAAGCATAAGCTATCACGATGTGTATCTGGATTTTAGTGAAGCAAGAGACAGTGAGTGGCAGTAGCATCAGCTGGGCCATATGCAAGTCTGCACCTTGCTCCAGATAGACAACCACGCTGGCACCCCACCACTCAGTTTTTTAAATTGTCAACACCCGTGTTAATGTAATGTTCATATAAACAACCGTGATGGTTGACATGCTGTGACGAAAAAGCTAAAAATGGGCTAAGTTCAGAGTTTGGGACAGTGTACCAGAGGCAGTCAAGCAAGTACTGTACCATTATTTTTGGAGATACCCGAATTCCGTTGTAACACAGTGACTGTAACACAAGAGTAACACAAGCTGAAAGTAGCTTTTGATCCAATTTGATCCATGTAGCCACTTCAGTGGAGCACTGACTTGTGACAGAAAGATACTGTACCAGGCCCAGGCCTATACTGCACCATGCATATGTATTTCCGATGTGTTACATAGCAAAACCAGTGCCTTCAGTGCTTTGACGCTGTTGGTTGGGCGGCAGGAAGGGCATCCGGCCTGTAAAAAATTCAGCGGTGGGGCGCTGGCATGGTTATCTGTCTGGAGCAAGGTGCAGACTTGCATATGGCCCAGCTGATGCCAAATCCAGATTGGTATTACCTTTCTGGTACCGGCTCACCTGGGTAGACCCGGAAAAAGGGCCGTTAAACGGGTGTGTGTGTATGTGTGTTACATAGCAAAATCATTCAGTATGTGGTATTATTTCTTTTTGTTTACTTACTTATTTTTTATTTGTTATTGTTGCCTTTTCTGTGTATAGGTTTCAATGGTCTTCCTGGCGCACCTGGTCCCACCGGGGAAACGGGACAGCCTGGAGCTACCGGGCCGACTGGCCAGTTAGGGCCTCAGGGATCGCAAGGTGTCCAAGGACCATCTGGTCCCACTGGACAAACTGGCAGCCCAGGTCAGGTGGGTTCTCCTGGCTTGCTGGGGGTTCGAGGCCAGGGAGGCCGAACTGGAGCCTCTGGAAACATTGGACCATCTGGCCAGCAAGGACCGCCTGGACTTCGAGGACCGGACGGCAACCCTGGACCGATGGGTCCCGCTGGTGACACCGGAAGTCCTGGCACACTTGGAGAGCGGGGTGATCCGGGTCAATCCGGACAGCCTGGACTTGTTGGAGCACAGGGATTGCCTGGCTTGCCTGGAAATGTTGGAATTCGTGGAAGTGACGGCCAGCCTGGTGAAGCCGGCAGGCCTGGAAGAACAGGTTTGTGTGTGAACGGTTTAGTTTATAATGCAGTTTACTACTGAACTGTGTGAGAATTTACAAGGCGCATGCAGTGACTATTCAAGTGAACGTGAATTAATGCTTACTGAAGCCTCAGTGAATTCGCTAAAATGATGACTATTCAAGTGAACGTGAATCTGTAATTTTGCATTACATTGTTAGGGAAACTGAACAAACTGTGACAGCTTTTTTCATTGGTGTATTGCTGTATTAATGAGAAGGCGAGTTGATGTGTTGTACCACATTTTTACCGTGATACCCTTTCTGTCTGAATAGCTCAGTCAGAAATAAACTGATTTTAATAATTTCTGGTGTACAGAATCCTGAGAAATTTAACAAAAGTGGTTCTGAAATTGGCCACTGTTATAACCGCTGTAGTTCTGATGTGTATCAAAGGCTACAAATGCAATGTTTTTATGCAGGTGCAACTGGGGGATCAGGTCCGAAAGGTCAGCGAGGCGATCCCGGTACATTTGGAAGTGCTGGATTCCCTGGCAATCCGGGATCACCAGGAGACACCGGTTTCTCGGGTTCAAAAGGATCGCCGGGCGCTACGGGAGACGCTGGTTTCAATGGACAGGCCGGCTTGCCTGGATCTGTGGGTGCTCGCGGTCAGTTTGGTGATACTGGCTTGCCTGGATCCGAGGGATCTGAGGGTCTGGCGGGGGTACAGGGTGCAACTGGTCGCACTGGCGGCCCTGGTCTGCAGGGTGAGGAGGGCGTTCAGGGAGACACTGGGGAGGCTGGACCACAGGGACAGCCAGGCTTGCAGGGTGATCCTGGACAGCCCGGACCTCAAGGTGACACGGGCACGGCAGGCCAGCCCGGACAGGTCGGCCCGCCAGGCCTCGGTGGCCAGGTAGGAGCAACCGGACTTCGGGGACCTGTGGGTACGGTCGGTGATACCGGACTGTCCGGTGATACTGGGTTCTCAGGTGCCCCAGGTCAGCCTGGAGCCCAGGGCCAGGTGGGTGAGATCGGACCACGAGGCGGCACAGGAGTCCCGGGACCCACTGGACGGCGTGGTCAGTCTGGCTTCCAGGGCGATACAGGCACAATCGGTGCTACTGGACTTCCAGGGCCACAGGGTGCTCAGGGACAGGCCGGATTCACAGGAGCCACTGGCAATCAAGGTAAGAACTCTTACTTTTCTTCCATGAACTGTGGATGAATGATTTTCTATACCAAGTGTCTACAAATCCCAGAAATACCAAAAATCTCCTGGAATTTAATTGCTCCTACTAGAAGTTGCTAGGCTAATGGAACTACAGAAGACGCAGGAGCGTCCGGTTATAAAATATATCTCCAGTCTAGCTACTGGGAAACTGGCTACCGCAGATTAACTTGGAAATGATTCCAGGTCAGTGATACGATGTATATCGTATAATATGTACTGCATTAGAAATAGTTTATACACTGCTTCTTTTATAACAAGTCTGTGTTCAGCTTCCTACATCAGCTGACAACGTGACACTGCTCGCCTTTGCTGCTGACTGCTGCAAGCCACTGCAGTGGGTTTGCTGCTGCAGCGCTCAGCGGCCGCCGCTATCTATCAGTGTCTCGTGACCGCCGGGCCCACAGCAGCAAACCCGCTGTAGCAGCTTGCAGGAGTCGATAGATAGGAGAGACAGACGAACAGATGGACGGACACTGTACTGTTACATAGATCCTGCCACATACTGTGCAAGCAGTCAATAAACATTGAGCTTGAGCTAGAATTATGTTAAAACGTCTTCTGCTAGAAATCTACTGGAAATTTAATTGGATTTGTAGACAGAGATTTTTTGCAATGAAACAGTGTTTGTTGGATATGATGGGACGGTGATGACATCTGGTCGATATAAAACATACCACCACAGAACAGATTTTCTTATGAAACAAGTACGATGATACTCGTTATTAAGGTTATATGCATTATTGGAACAGAGAGAGCAGGAAGTAGACGAAGGAAAATGAGGGGAATTGCCTAACCAAGGTTCACTTGGAAAACCGCTGTTAAAACGTAGTGTGGTCGTGATGGTGATGTGGTCCAAGGAAAGGGTTTACGTGAAGACGTGTACAGGGTGGGTCAAAAAAGTAAGCTGTTGAACTGTGATACATATTTCAAAGGCTAGACAGTAGTACTAACGTTAAATATTCTTTCGTGAACGGTCAAGGACTTGAAAGTTGGCAACACTGGATCTATTTGTGTGGTTAAATATTCTATGTTACACACTTTTATGACGTCCTGTTTACGTAAGCTAGTTCATGTTTGCCTAGCAGTAATTTCATTGACTGCTTTCAGTCATAGAGTATTTAAACAAAACAGCTGTATCGTAAAATATTTAATATATTTCAGAAAATATTAGACAATGCTTCATTTTCTCTGTAGCTGTTCGTATTTGTTCACATTCCTCCTACCTTCTCAGTTTTATTGACATATTCGTTTAAAATCAACAGCTTACTTTTTTGACCCACCCTGTATGTTTGTGGTGTTTAGGTCCCGTCGGCAACACAGGCCAGCCTGGTATATCAGGTGAGCCAGGTCTGGTTGGTGCTCCTGGCGGCCGCGGCTCAGTTGGTCCTCAAGGCCCGAAAGGAGACATGGGTGATCCGGGGGCTCAGGGCGCAGTCGGACAGGCTGGACCCCGAGGTCCATTTGGCGATACCGGCCCACAAGGCGCCAAAGGCGACGTCGGTCCTCGGGGCGCGTTTGGCGCAACCGGGGATCGGGGACCGAAAGGCACGCGTGGAGACACCGGATCGCCGGGCGAGTTCGGCTTCCCCGGTCCGGTTGGTCTGCGCGGAGAGTCCGGGGAGGTGGGAGATACTGGACACACGGGTCCGCAGGGCTTCACTGGGTTCCAGGGTGCCGTGGGGCAGATCGGAGCGAGCGGGGCACGCGGTCCGACTGGTGGAACTGGTGACAAGGGCGTGCGGGGCGACTCAGGCCAGTTCGGTCGGCAAGGTGTCCAGGGTGCCACCGGCGCGAGTGGTGAGGTCGGTGCAACTGGCGCAGTGGGACAGCGAGGTGTGCTTGGCCCAGTTGGTACCTCTGGTACTCCCGGAGGCACTGGAAATACTGGACAGCCGGGCTTCCAGGGCCAGCGCGGTCAGTACTTGCCAGTTCTTGTGTTCTATATGTTGTTTACTTACCGGTACTCTGCCTGTGGTAGGGGAGTGGAGTATCGTGATGAATGCATCTGTCTGTCTGTCTGTCTGTCCATGAACATATCTCTGGAATCACTCACCGGTCCGAACTTCACCATTTTTCTGTGCATGTTACCTATGTCTGTGGCTCGGTCCTCCTATGTCAGTATTGCAGTATGCTACAGTGCCAGACTGCCGAATGGGCGTTCAGTCAATGATCACTGACGGGCCATACTTTTTTCAGCTGGGTATAGCCTGCTGTGTTGATGCAGTTTCGCAATCGAGCTGTTATTTGGTATGTTCATGATGTCAGTATAGAATTTCCAAATTAACCAACATTAATAAGAAATAAGTAAATGACTCGCTGTCGCAGCAAAGGTTCTGAAAAGTGTTCTTCGTTTTGGTTTTTCTGTGAACATTACTGCACACTGTACTCCGGTAAAAATATTTCTGGTGCCACTAAGGCTCGTGGGCTCTTGGACACTGCCTGAACTATATGGCCGCCACTGACGGTACTCCCAGTTTTGTGGATGACATCATGTTTTCCTACAATGGGCTTTATGGCGACATGTAGAACATGCCTAGAATTACCAAGTTGGCTCAAAAAGTCATCATAAATAGTCATCAACAATAACAATATTGTTCTTTTGCACAATGTTATTTATAACAGCATGCATTGCAGATAGGCCTATCTTGCTCACTCTTTTCATTGTAGTTCAGCAGTAAAAATCGTTATATATGCCAGGCCTATAGGCTACATAATGCCGCATTATAGCAGCAAATGCCATATCTTTGGCAGGATCCCGGGATTACAAAATCCTCAATCCTATATCCCGGGATTGGGAATACCAGTCCGGGATTGCAATCCTTTGTTGAAAGAAAACTGGAAGTAGCAGGAGCGGCAGTGGACACAATACTAATAGTTTGTAGTACGAAGCAGTGTGCTTTGTTGTGTTTATATTCACCAGGTTTGTTTGGGGCATCGGGTCCAAAAGGCGAGCAGGGTGTGATCGGCAATACAGGACCAAGTGGACTCGTTGGCTCTCCAGGTCCAAAGGGAGTCCAGGGCGTACTGGGCGTGGTTGGTATTCCTGGAGAAAAAGGCCTGCAGGGTCCAACTGGTCCTCCTGGAGAAATCGGACGAACTGGACTTCGTGGGGAGAGTGGCCAGCCTGGAGGGAGTGGATTCACTGGGCCAGAAGGACCTAACGGACCACCAGGTGGTGTGGGATCCACAGGGGCGACCGGTGCTCAGGGCCTGCCAGGGCCAGTTGGGGTTGCTGGACCGCAGGGTGCACGCGGTGGGGTCGGAGCAACTGGTCCTGCTGGCGACACGGGTGGCAGCGGACCACCAGGAAATATCGGCGAAGTAGGTGCTACCGGACCGACTGGAGCCAAGGGAGCAGCCGGCTTCGGCGGAATTGGCGGATTCACGGGGCAGCGTGGGGCGACGGGACCTCCAGGAGATAGGGGCAATCCAGGACCTCGCGGATCAGTGGGTGGTGTCGGAGCCGCCGGACCGCCGGGTGATCCTGGTGTGAGAGGTGGCACAGGCACAGTCGGAGACACAGGTCAGTTTGTCAGCAGCACACTGTTCCAACGCTTTCTAAGGTGTCTGCAGTAGTGCTCAAAGACGGCTGAACGTAATAACCGAGATTACCGTGTGTTCAGAGAAAAGTGAGCCCCCCAAACATTTTGCACTGACAAAGGCAAACTTTGTATGAACAAAATTAAGCACGCAGTCGCCTAGAAGTATTTGAGCTATTGTCGCCAAATTTCATACGATTCCATCATACCACTTAACAGATTTTCAATTTTTACAAGTGTTGTCACAGATTTCAGTTACCGACATGACTTGCTTACTATGCATGTCACTTGCGTCACGCATGACGTCATTTTGTTGATAAACAAAATGCTGTCATAATATGTATGTAAAAGTTGTGTTTATGACAACTTCGATAATAAACGAAGATATGGTAATGATGATCTACTGTTAACTTGGATGACATTGCTGTTACTCTGCTACTCATAATATTTTAAGGACAGTAATAATAGATGAAATAATGACGATAATAACATTAATAATGATGATTTTTATTTTTTATGGCACTTTTAAACCAAAATGTCAGAAATTGTGGAAACACGGTTGTTGCCATCTTGCTTACTTGTAGATGTTCTATGTATGGTGCAAGGTGATGCAGACTTGTGCATGGATATGTGTCGAGTTGATAAACTATCTGGTGAGGCCACATGCGGTACTTTAGTTAAAAACACAGCACTGCAGCTTTTCTGGGCGACCCGGTTACTGCTACTTGGCATTACATGCACCCTTGAAAACTTACCCAGTCCAAGCGAAATCTCTGGTCATCTGCCCTACTCCAGCGAACAGTGCAATGCCTTGTCCTGTATGAGGTCCTTTTAACAGACAATGAGGCTGGGAGCCTGGGAACATGATGCAAATGGTCACATATTATAGAGGGCAATGTCTATCCCTCTTGCCTGCCTGAGAAGTTAGTCTCAAAGCATGCAAACTAATTTACCTGACACAAAGTCTCTGGCCTGATTAGAAACTGCCAAAAATGTGAAATGATTGAACTGGCATAGAAGTTGCCCAGTTTGTAGTGTAGACATGAATTATTTGTCGGTTTTCTAGGATTTACTGGACCAATCGGACCACCTGGACCACGCGGAAGTCTGGGACCAATTGGTCCAGAGGGTCCGATTGGTGTCGAAGGGCCACGAGGTGACGTTGGCCTGCAAGGTTCCCAAGGCATCCAGGGTGCTCGAGGTGTCACTGGTGCTACCGGCACTATCGGAGGAACTGGATTCAAGGTGGCTTAACTGTCTGTCTTTATTATGTTGATGACAATGATAACAGTAGTGACATATCCTAGTATTGGTATCACTATCTGACGTTTCACCATTTCCAGGACCTCAATTCATCTGCTGGAAAGTTGACACAGGCAAATAACGCATACCTACTTTTAGCCAGCTAAATCGGATCAAGTTGGTTTTTGGAGCAAGAGCTGACACGTAGGATAGGTTGAGGATCCGCCCACAGAAAGGCAAACCTGCCCCAGAGGTACGATGTTGGACTAGAAAATGCTTGGTACTCAGTACTCAGCCACCCCAGCAGCAGTTTCTGAGTTTGTCTTCCACTTCACTGTCACGTGACATACTTCTTAGTAATTTCTAACGTCTTGGCAACATGTTTAGAGTAATGGATACACCTGCTGTTGATTGAGGTAAAGGGGCAATCTTTGTTGTTTTGGAGTAAAGGAGAGATTGAGGATTTCTGCCATTAAATTATTGAATTTTGAAGGTATAAAATGGTGATTTCTGTCATAAAATTCTGAAAATTTTAAGGTCTAAAATGTTGAAGTCTAAGGCTATTTGAGCATTGCTCAGTGTCTAATGGCGGTGATGGGTGCTAAACTTCTGATTAATAATAAGTAATGTGAGCGCGATACAGCATTGCCGACTGTTTGTCATTTGAAGAGCTATTGAAATACATATGTGTGATTAGTATTGTATGTGTTTATCAAGCACAGTAATAAAGAACTTACTTACTTTATCGATTTAAATAGATTTTGATTACCTTTCTTGTACGTTTTCATGATTGTCAGCTCGTATTTTTTCATATGCATGCTCTATTGTTTATTTTTGTTTTTGTACCACTTCTGTACTCACTCTACTGCTCTCAACTCTGTTGCATGTATGCTTGTTACGTGCTTTTCAATCTTTGTATGTCATGTGTTCATGAAAGGGACAACGCGGCGAGTCTGGAATACCGGGCGTGGTCGGCGACACTGGCTCGACCGGCTTTGGGGGTGTGCAAGGTCTGCGTGGCCAGCGAGGGCCGTCCGGCGACCGTGGAGAGACCGGCATAACGGGATTCATTGGCCGCGACGGCGAGCAGGGCAACACGGGCAGCACAGGCAGGCGGGGAGTCGAGGGACCGAAGGGCAGTCAGGGCCCAGTAGGTCAGAATGGACTGGTTGGAATCCAGGGTCCACCCGGTCGTCCTGGACTGCAGGGTGAGGCCGGAGAGCCAGGCACTGGACCGACCGGGCCGCCGGGTGCTCCTGGACCAAGAGGAAATGTCGGGAGAGTCGGAGCCCGAGGTGTGTTGATTTGTCATCGTTGTTAGATTGCACCGCTATGCACGGCATAAAATGTGGCCTATTGCTACAGATGTTGCATGGTCTCAGTGTGTCCGTCTGTCTGTTGGTGACAACCGTGAGCCATGCAGAATGGCTGAACTGGTCGAGGTGCCGTTTGGGTATGGACTTGGGTGGGCCTAAGGAACCACGTACTAGGTGGGGCCCAGATCCCCCTAGCAGAAGGGGCAATATTGGGGGCGTCTCGCAGCCCAGTGTGAAGTATAGGGAATATCTGGCGTGAGTCAAAGTTGTTTGATATGTGGCAGCAGCGATGTGGCCTTTTGCTGTCAGTGCTGCAGCAACTTTTTTATTACTGCCACTACCACCATCATTTTAATGAGGCGAAAGGTTTAATTGTGACAGATGTAAAGTGTCTGAATAATGGAATATATGGTCATATGGAATAGTTTCTTGCTATCTCTGTACTCATAATTACCATATTGTATTATTGCATGTATAAAATATTTTCTAATAGATGTAACAATTCAGTCTGCACTACTGAGCGTACAGTTTGTACCGGTTGAACGAGTTTTATACTGCACGTTAGTTGTTTGCTTGTGAATTTGCTGAAGGTGACTGTAGCAAACTTCAATGCAGTCCTTTGTAACTGTGATCGATAACTTTGTCATGGTGGTGTTTGTTTAGGTCCAACTGGTGCCACCGGCCCACAGGGATTGCGTGGTCCCGGTGGAGGCCCAGGATTGCCTGGAATTCCAGGACCGCTTGGTCCACCTGGAACCACCGGACCGCAGGGACCTCGCGGTGATCCGGGCGAGCGTGGTGGACAAGGTTTTACCGGCGCCACGGGCCCAGTCGGCGGCGTTGGCCCTCGGGGACAGGTCGGCCAGCCGGGACCGCAAGGGGCACCGGGACCAGATGGGCCCCTTGGTCCCATCGGCGCCGCAGGCCAGCAGGGCCAGAGTGGACAGCTGGGCGTCATCGGACCGCCCGGCAACACTGGATCGACTGGAGCCACAGGCACCCCAGGACCGCGCGGCGCGATTGGCGACACTGGGCCCATGGGACCCAATGGCACGGTAGGTCCAGTTGGACCAAATGGCCCAATTGGGCCACCGGGATTACGCGGTGATCCTGGTGAGCGAGGACCCATTGGTAATCAGGGACGCATCGGATCTGCTGGTCCTATTGGACTGCCCGGAGCTGTTGGGCCCAAAGGTAATTTCTTACGACTGGTCATAGTTACTCATTTAATACGTAAGAGTACTGTATAAGTTGACTTGGACCTAATTTGATTGTAATCATAAAGATTGTGAGTGAGTGGATGAATGCTTTTTCTTGTCCTCACCCAAGTTGTTGTTGTCGTCACTGTAAACAGTAATTTTTATATGTATGTCTGCTTTGTTATTAAAACAGAATATTAGAAAACACACGTTATTAAGCTGTGTATACTGTAACTTTGATTCTTTAGAAATAACATGCTTCTGTATGTGTGGTGTTTTGTTTTCACTATAATGCACAGATTATTGCTGAATATGGAAATTTTAATTGTCGTTATTTTTTTGCATTTAGCACAAAATATGAAATGGGACATAGTCTTACTCACTCATTGACTCGCGTCGTGAATCAGTAAGGTTCTGCGTCCCACTTGATTCTTCTCCTCTTCCAGCCACTGAAGAAACTATCCCGATATTAATGCAACAAAAGCATACATTCAGTTGTTAACAAAAAAGTACTGTAACACAAAATGAATAAAATACTCTAGCACAGTTTGGTTGAATTCTACAGCCTCTGACCTGGAAATAACGTGGGCTTTTGAAGTGTGTGGTACATAGCGTGAAGAATTGCATACCACGGTAATGGCTGTGGATGTAGATGTAATGCAACATTGCATCAGCTATGAGCAATCCAAGCAACTTTTGAAGACATTGTTATTTGAGAGTTAGTCGAGCACAGCACAATGGCAGTGTGGTGTAGTGGTTAGCGGCGTTCGTCGAATGAGCGAAGTTAACGCACGTCGGGCCCGGTTAGTACCTGGATGGGTGACCGTCTTCGGGCGGGTATACCATCTCGGTATGTAACAAGCCAACTAGGTCAACTCAGCCTTGCATCCCTCCGGGGTCGC
>Ga0126329_10000190_pt1 | contig 12499 bp, 10 predicted proteins | sample InaspJWI85metaG_FD_104915 | JGI IMG/M metagenome (GOLD analysis project Ga0126329, IMG submission 104915) | Marine gutless worms symbiont microbial communities from Oahu, Hawaii - Inanidrilus sp. 2 OAHU.JWI-85 metaG | ecosystem: Host-associated > Annelida > Digestive system > Unclassified...
ATACTGTCTTGTAAAAATAATATAGTATTTGGGTATTTACTGCAAGGTCAGTACTCATTGACGCCTTGCACATGAACTTTTTTTCTCTCCGAACACACTAACGGCCATCGTCGGTCAACTAAGTCGATAATACCTCCGAGCTCCGACGCTCGACCACTAGTTTATCGCACAGATCGTCAAGCGCTCTCTACAGCACCATTTTGTCACACAGGTCAATTAGTGACAGCTGATACTTGGTTGAGGACTTGTCGTACAAGTAGTTTCTGCACTGTTGCGTGGCAATTGGCAAGATTTCAACTAACACGACGCATCGCGCGGTGTCTTTGAGTCACCATCGTAAGTCCATCTTACGACAAACTTAAGGTAACCTTATGATGAATCGTTAGATATTTTGCAAATCAGGCCCTTGGTCTCTATGAATGGTTGACTGCTGTGCAGGGTTGTCATGACTTATCGCTCGGTTGGCGTCGAACCGACTGCGTCCAATACAGTCAGACGGGTGGTGGTGCTGCTAATGCCCATCATCATCTGACCGCTGACGAAAGTTCTACCGTGGCCCAACGAGCTCATCCATACGCGACAGACGACAGTCCGCAGCGCCAGACGTCGTACGGAATCGTGGATCGAGGTTTTTCGACGCGTCAGCCGGACGACCTCTTAGACCTCGGTGGCGGTCTCCGTCATCTGACCGCTGACGAAAGTTCTACCGCGGCCCAACGAACTCATCCGTGCTTGGTCGGCGACTCCGCCGACAGTCCGCAGCGTCAGACGTCGTCAAAGCTGTACGGCATCGTCGACCGCGGTCCTTCGACGCGTCAGCCGCGCGTTGGCTTGGACCTCGGCGGCGGTGGCGACGTAGGTCTCCATCGTTTAACGGCTGACAGAAGTTCTGCTGCAGCCCAGCCGACTCGTCCATGCTTTGCCACTGTCAGTCCGGAGCAGCAGACGTCGTCGACGTCGTTCCGCCACAAAGGTTCTTCGACTCGTCAGCCGGACGCCGCCTTGGACTTCGACCTCGTCGATGGCGTCCTGGACAGGACGACCGTCGACGGGCGACCCGCTCAACCGTCCGTTGATGGGACCGCGATCTTCGGCGTCTACGCGACGGCGACGCCGCAGCGCGCCGGCGACAGGGTCGACAAACGTTCCACCTCGACGATCCCGTCCCGGCGCGTAAACTTCGACGCCAGCGTGACCGAGTCGGCCGCCTATCGGCCGGCCTGCAGCTGCGGAACCCTGTCCAACAGTATGGACGTCTCGCCGTACTACTTCAGGCTGGATGACTCGGGTGAACTGGCCTCTCCGGCTCCAAGATCGCGCACTAAACTAATAAGTTCACTAAATAACTAGAGTTAGCGTGTGCCCAAACTTCGTGCCGGACAGGGCTGTCGTGCCAACGTCAAAATGTACGAGGAAAAGATACAATTAACCGAGAGGATAATAACGATTGAAACAGTCAACGAACGGAACATCGACTGCGACAAATATTTCAGGCTGGATGACGGAACACAACTGAACTGACCTGAACCAGTCGACCCAGTTACGCCAAGTGTTGATTGGCCATGCGCGCAGTCTAGCGTCACGTCACGTCGACCTAATTCGTCCTGATTGGCTGCCGACAGAGCGAACTAGGTCGCACAGTTCGCGAACTAGAGATTCTGGTTCGCGCAGTGTGGACGTTGCCGTTGGCTAGCACTTGTTCACAACTCAAGTTCAGTTTCGTTCCTTTTATGTGGTGTGAGTAAAGGGGCGTTCACAGCTGTCGAACTGAACTGAACTGAACTCCAGTTCTGAAGACGTGTATTCCGTAGGAGTGTTCACACTGCATGGAAACTGAACTGACCTATACAACAAGTTGACCCAGTCACACGTCGCGTTCTTGGTCACGGAGTTCGCGAACTGGAGTTCCAGTTCACTTCTGTTCGTCTGCTGTAAACACGCCTTAAGGCTGGCTTTTCAGTCGCGTTGCAATTTCAGGCTGGATGATTTCAACGCACCTGTCGTAGCCTGCTCGTCGGCTGCTGTCACTGATAGGTCCCCGCTCATCCCCGGCCAACTTCCGGTGACGTCACACTCGCCGCTGCGTCACGATGACGTCATCATGGCCAGCCAGTGCCGCGACCGTCAGATTTAAGCTTCATAGGGAACGAAAGTGTGCCGATACAGTTGGCACAGTGCTGGTTCCCTGGGCTGGCCATTTCCATTGCTAAAATATAAATGTGTTTTTCAAAAATGTAGGCCTATACGGAAGCAATTTTATGAAACAGCACTCGGAAACAGTTATGATTTGAAATTACCAAAATGCTGATTACAGTGTTATAAATAAATTTATTATGTTATTTATTATAATTTTCGGCACACTATCGTCCCCTATTCACATCAAAACCGGACTGTTTCCGAGAGTTTGTAACTTTGCGACCGTTATAATTTTCAAATTTTCAGATAAACTTTGCTTCATGCAATGCTTTCAAAACGTGTCTGCTCCAAAAATTAGAAACGCCACAACACTTCAAAGTAAACCAGGATTTTGGCGCACTGCGTAGAACGATGAAAATGTAACACTGTTGTGTTGATTGCTGGAAGAGGCGGCCACAAGTGGCCTGAATAGCACCAAAAATTCGATGAAACACGTCGATAGCGTTTGTTGCAGCTTAGTAAGTAAGGTCAATTAGAATTAGAAAATTCGCCAATTAATTAGAATTAGCAATTAGCCTCCACATTTGCTAATTGTTTATAGTTACAACCGGCAATTTTGCTAACTGATTAACGAAGTAAATTAGTTAGTTTAATTAATTACCCAGCACTGTTGCAACGGTTGAGCCTATGACAGAAGGTTATGTGATATGTCGGAAGTTTCCGAATTCTGTCTAGAAAAAAAGTGTGAACTTGGATGCCAGTGAAATTAAATATTAGGCCTATTAAAAAATTGCATTGCTTAAATCTTCACTACACCTCGACTGAAGTGAACAAATATGCGAAATATGCGACCAAGTTCGCCGTGTCTGCAGCCAATCAGCACGATGTGACGTCACCTAGATTGCGCATGACCAATCAACGTTTAATGTAACTGGGTCGACTAGTTTAGGTCGGTTTAGTTCAGCTCAGTTCACGCGATGCGAACGAGGCTCTAGTAATCATACTGTTGACCCTTTACGACAGTGATGGAACCGCGACTTAACTTTTGATCCGAGTCATGATCCGATCGTTGAATCTTTTGAGCATTAAATAACTCGCTACTGTTTCTTTAAAACAGTTCCAGTCGCCGCAGACGGACCCGAGCGACGTGCTGCGTCATGTCCGTTGCTTCGTACTTAATTGTGGACGCTAACTGCGAGAACGGGGTTGCTAGGTAGCCGAGTGGCTAGCGTGCTGGACTCAGGCGCTGAAGGGCCCAGATTCAAATGATCAAATCGCAGTCGCGACGCTGTCGGGTAACAGTCTTTGGCAAACTGTTCACACCCATTGTGCCTCTGTTCACCAAGCAACGAAATTGGTAGCAGCCCTCTTAAGCAGGGCTGTAGTGGGGCGAGGGGACGGCGTCCCCCCACTTTTTTCGACAGCGGGACGCGTACCCCACTTCCCCACTTTTGGACTGAAATTCGTGCAAAAGTTAGCCCACTGTTGCAACTGGTTACTTACTGAAACGCAGTGTAAGATAATTTTAGTACAGCAGAATTAATATTCTATGTAAATGTAAATGTTTGTCTAAGTATTGTTTCAGGCATGGACCCCCCGACCTATAAATAGAAACGCTATTTATAGGTCCATGGTTTCAGGCGTCCCCCACTTCTTTTTTAGGACTACATCCCTGCTCTTAAGGGTTGTGGGGCTAACTGCAGGCCTGGCGAAAAATAATGGCAGCCTACCGTCGGGTTTATGATTCACGTCACCTGCAGGCTGACTGCCAAGAACCGAGATCAGCTCCGGAACCCTACGCTCGGTAATCGAGTATGGGCTAACTTTACCTTTACCTTTTTTACTGTGAAAAACTGGTGTCGGTCAAACTAAGATGACGGCGATCGACGTGCCGCGGTAAAATTTTCTCTCACTTCAGAGTTAGCGACGAAGTTCGAGAGGAAACTGCCCTTATCTTTGGAGATAGCTAACTTTTCTTGTAACAGTACAGAACAGCGAGAGAAGCAGAAGTCCAGCGGTTGTTCTGCAGTTTCAAATTCCATAAGGTAGGCTATTGTATCAACGCGATTGAGCAGAGATGGGAGTATCTATCAAATGCACACAAGGACAGTTACTTCGGTGACCGGCCAGTTAAAAGAGGTTGAAAGTCTGTCTATACGGTTGCCGGCGTTATAACTAAAAGTCGACAGTCTTCTTTCTGAGACACTGCGAATTCGCTGCGGTGGAAAAATGTAGGCCTACGTTCTTTTTGATTGCATAATTTCTGCGAAATACATTTGCGTAAAATTGATTATCCAACAACGCTTGTTCGGGTTACAGCAAATAGGGGCCTATGTCCGGAATAATTTTGTGAGACACCGTGCGTATTTTATTTACTTATTGGACAACCTTATTCATCAGCGAGTGATAAAGAAAAAAACAAACAAAAAAGTATACAATAAACACCAAAATACAACCGATATGCAAGATTATCAAGCGGTCACTTGTATGTAGCTTACAAAGTAAAATGTAAATAATGCATTAAGATTACAAAAGCAGCAAATGTTACAGCGGGACAGGGCAAGCTTGTATAACGAAATATTACAAGACTCGTACTTAACGCGAAATGTCTCACACCTATCCGGAATTATCACACTAGGCAATCTGAAGTTGACTATCGATTGGCATTCCGTAACAATCTGCATATCGCTAGTATTACAATTTCATAACGAATCGGTTAATTGTTTGCATTTACTTGGTGCAACAGCTTTCCCTGGCGTTCAATGTTCTTTGTAACACAGATCATATTACATGTAGGTGAGTGATGATAGGCCTACAGTGCATAGTTAGATACACGCAGCCTATTATAGAGACAGAGTTAAAAGAAACGTAGCCTAAAATGATAAAAACGCATTTAATTCACGCGGCAAGTGCATGCAACGTACAGAAGCGTGCATGTAATCAATGAATGTAGCGTAGTACAAGTTGCTGCTGCGATGGGAGCAAAGGGCCGTATCACTGCATGTTGCCTCTTGCGAATAATGTTGAGAATATCGACTGCGGGTAAGACCGGGCAGACTTAGGTTCGTCCTCTCAAAAGTACCACCCTTTCCCGTGGGGTGATCGAACCCCCATCTAGTGCGTGCTTTCTTCGAATCCAAACGGCTCCATACCCCAAACGGCATATCGATTGGTTCAGCCGTTTTTGCAGTCTATCCAACACACAGATAAATACGCACAGAGACAAACCACGCTGCATCTGTAGCAATAGGCCGCATCATGCTACAAATATAATGCGATTGTCGGGCGAATGTCGGTTCAAGTCGCTATGCATCTGCTACAGATAGATAGAGCACGGTGTGCGAAGCAAGAGACAGTGCGAAAATGACAAAATATTAAATTGGGCCTATAGGGAACGAAAGTGTGCCGAAAATTTTAATAAATAACACAATAAATTTGTTTTTTAAACTGCGATCAGCATTTTGCTAATTTCAAACCATAACAGTTTCCAAGTGCTGTTTGATAAAATTGCTTCCGTATATTTTATTTCCAAAAATATATTTATATTTTAGCACTGAAAATGGCCAGTCCAGGGAACCGGCACTGTGCCAATTATATCGGCACACTTTCATTCCCTATTGGCACTTGTTGGCCCAGTGCGTCGTCCACACAAACGTATACCAGTATGCTGACCGCGTTGATTCAAACGAAGCGGCTAACTAATGCATCTGCGCATCGATCGGCCTATCCACCGCTATTGGCACTCGAACAGGAAATCGTTGGCATCATTGCTTAAACACGACACGTTATTTGCGGTATGTTTATTTTCAGTTACAAATGGCGCGTTGTTTTTGCGAAAGAAATTAGGGTTACGGTTAGCTGGGTTGGTGTGAGGGTTGGCCCCACCATAGGCAAATCTCAAATACAATCTTTAACTCAAATCTCAAATCTTCCCAGAAATGGATTTAAATCATTTAGCGAAGTCTCAAATCCCCATTTTTCTTCAATTCTCAAATCTTTTTCCAAGTCAGATCTTAAATCAAATCGCAAATCTTTCACAAAAAATGATTATGTAGGCTAGCCTAGATAGATTTTCAGTAGACAGTCAAGATTGCGATATGTGATGCATTATACTTTACGCCTATCACACAGTACGGTGCAGTTTTTGCATTAAACTGCATCCGGGGCAGAAGTGTTTCGACGATTTGAGCATACCGTTTCGCGTCGATAAGCAAGCAGCTGATTTGTCGCGATTTAACTTTTTTTGAATCGAATCTCAAAAACTTAAAACCCAGTCTCAAATCAATTCGTGGTCTTTCTAATCGAATCTTTATAGTTCAAACCGAACCGCCAAATGTGCAATCGCGATTGGAATTTGCCCATCACTGGGGTTGGGACATGGGGCTAGCAGCGTTATCAGCCACTAGTGTTAAGAATGTCATCGATTTCTTATGTTTCGAACGCCGATAGCGGCCGATACGCCGATACACCGATGCATAGATTAGCAACACGCCGCGCATTCAGGTGCAAGAGATGGACACATCTTCATCGTGGCTGCAGTTGTTGTCACCCCAGTCGTTATGTGAACAACTGCTCAGGGTTAACTCGTTGCCCTGGCACGTCATTTCATCCAGCCATATCTGACCTGTGCCCACGCCGTACTGGTTGCCCAGCTGCCGGCCGACGTAACTGCAAGTTACCGCAGACGGACCGCGCAACGCGCTGTGTCAGTTGAAATCTTGTCTACAACTGCACAACTGTAGTAACAAGTTGTACGTAACAAATCCAGAACAACTCGAAGTAATGAAGTTTGAGCCTAATGCAGTCAGAGGGTTACAGTCCACAGACGTGTAATAAACTATTTGCGACCGGCCACGACGCGTCGACCGTCATAGGTGTGATACACAAGCTCGACCGTCGACCATCGTTGTTGACAACAACATCGACTTGCCGCTGCGAAATTTTCTAAGTCCAGAGTGTGGGACAAAATTCCAGGGGGAAATACTCACATTTTTTTTATTCAAATGCCATAATTTTGCCTACAGAATTGGTTGCCACGGCAATGTCCTTTGAAGGATCAAAAAATAACTCCAGATCGTTCATCTACGGCGAAAGTTCTGCCAATCCTGCAAATGTCGTGAAGATCGGTCCTGTAGATGTTGAGATAATTGATCTGGCTGAAATCGCTAAAAATATATTTTAAAAATAACACTATCAAAGCATAAGCCCTGCTGGTCTGCGCTTCGTGCAGAGCGGGTGGGCTGACAAGTTGTCGGCGTTTGTGCGACAAGTAGATAGATAGATAGATTGATATTTTATTAACCACAATAACAAACAATAATTGCAAACTAAAGCAGTATAGTGGAAGGCTAACAGAAGGAATACTCCATCAAAGCTGGTAGCCTGAACATATACATATAATAATTATAACTATTAGAAATAGACAGAAGACAGACAGGACATCACACAAAGGACAAATAAAGAAAAAGAGGGACAAAGGGACAAGTTCTACAGCCAATCTATCGCCGACAACAAATCCGCAACATCTGAGGGTAATAAATGTAAATGACGTCAACAAGTCCTGCCACAAGTCATCAACAGTTAACAGCAGGTTGTACAACAAGTCCACAACAAATCGAACAAGGCAGTCATAGACCGCAGACTCCGCCCCAGTTTTGCCTCCTCGGAAGTTACCTTAAACGCCCGAAAACTAGTCCCTGCGTTCGTTGGCATGCAACTGGAATTCATTGCGCACAGGTTACACCCAAGCCCAAGGCTGCATGTGCTGTGCACTTCAGCTGGGCGCCTCCAAAGGAGGACCCACGCCCGAACCACGGCAACATGCACGGCAAAAATTTGTTGAGGACCGGACGCGTAGTTCGGAAGATACGATCGCGGACAGACAAACACACACAGACACAGACACGCAGACACACAGACAAAGACAGACACGCTCATCCCCGCTCCCATATCGGGGGCGGAGTAATCAATGGAGTTAGAGCATTACAGAGGCGTATTGAGGAGGGTTCACTTGACGACCGCCGAAATGAACAGAACTGAACTACAGTTCAGTTTAGTTAGGCGGCCGTGAACCCTCCTTTAAAGTGCATTAAGTTTGTATTACCCGAATCCGAGCATGTAGCAAGCGACTTGCGCGTCCTCATCTTGGAAGCGGTCATCACACACCGTGCCCCAGACATCGTTGTACTTGACTTCCAGTCTTCCTTCCGTTACAGTGCCGCCGGCCAGTCGCACTAACGCACACCAACATCGCGGACATTATACATAGGATGAAATGACGTCACAGAGTCTATGGTCGCTATATGATCGCCATTTTGTGGGTATAATTTGGCATAATGTGCGGAGTTAATTGTTGAAGATTTATCATGTTATTCGATAAAATTTAATCAGTTAGTTGAGGAAAATGTCCACATGATCATTAACATGCCGACAAAGCGTATTTAAATGACGTCACAGTAACAAACATTTCTAAGAGTTTTACCCACAAGATGGCGGCGGAGACCAGTTGGCATAGATATGGAACGAAATTACGTCACTGCCACCCTATGTATACGCAGAGTGCATGCGTCGTGGGTCCGACAAGGTTGTGTCCTCTCTCCGTACTTGTTTAACATCCCAGCGGAGATGGTGATGAGGGAGACCCTCGATGGATTTCAAGGTGGACTACAAATTGGAGGGCGAATGATCACGAACCTTCGCTATGCTGTTGGCCACTTCGGAGGCAGAACTACAGGAGTTGGTGGATTGCCTAGACCGAGTCAGCCGCAAATACAGCCTACTCATCAACATCGACAAAACCAAGGTAATGGCGAGCGACGGCATAGCGTGCCGCATACTCATTCAGAATGAACTACTGGAGCAGGTGGATACGTTCCCGTACCTTGATTCCCTGATTACAAAAGATGGTGAGTGTACGACGGAATTCTGTACCAGGTTAAACAAAGGGCAGACAATCGGGGAATCGCTGCAGAAAATATGGGAAAGTCACAGCATACCGATTTTAACGAAGATACGACTAATGAATTGAAAGCGCTAGTGTGGCCTGTAGCAACATATGGCTGTGAACACTCAAAAGGAGTGAAGAAACGCGTCTTGACGCCTTTGAGATGAAAGGACTGAGAGGTTATGTCGTGGCGACATTTTCCAAGTACAAAGTTTGGGGCGAAGTTTCAGAGGGTAGTGCCCATATTTTGGGTAACCGAATTTCTTCAAGTGCTTATAACACATTGTAGAACGGGTGGAAGAAAGCTTTTATGCCAAAAACCATCTCAATCCGTTCTGCAAGTTTAGTAGAACTCCGATTTGTGACAGACACAGACAGACACAGACAGACGGAAAGACACTGATACAGGGCCAGAACTACAGGAAAGCGTCGCGCAGTAAAAACAACGACGGCACCACACACGACGTTACGCAGCAAGCATGTTACGTTTTAAGTGCTGTTCACACGCGCTTGTTCACACTTGCGCAGCGCAGCAACGCGCAGAGTATGTGTGAACGCCCCATTACGCTGGACTGTAACCTACCGTCTTCGTAGCAAGCAATGGCAACGTCTTCAACATGTGTACAGTCATGTATGCCCCATCCTAAGCTCGTACAGCTGACGATTGAAGTTTCGGTTCCACTGCACGCTACTTCGTCGAGTCCGATGGGGATAGTTCCTGGACCGTACTCATGGCCCAACGTGTGTCCGATACGTCTGCAACGTTTGTTACAATACCAGTTACGGTCCACACACACCGGTTTAAGCAATACATCGGCTTATCGGCCTATCTCCCATACGCCACTATCGGCGCCTGTATCCCCGCTGACACTTCTGCAAACGTCCTTGGTATGGGACACCATAAGTTCAGAAATTGTACTGAACCGTTTGTCACATGGTATGGTAACTAATGCATCGGCCTATAAGCCTATCGGTGGCTATCAGCCTATGGGCCAGGAAAGTTAGCAAACTGTTGAAGTAATCTGGGAAATAATCATTGTTTACTTACATGCCAAAAAGAAAAATACGAACAACGTCACACGGTGTTTACACTTTACAACCCGTTGTACAATCTGTTACACAACCGGTTGCACAACAGGTCGTAAAGTGTAAACACCTGTTTGACAACCGGTTGCACAGTGTACACAGTTACAAACGTGCAACAATTGGTTGTACAACCGGTTGGACGAATGTTTATACGATGCAACCGCTTGTACAACGGGTCGTACAACCGATTGTACAACCGGCTGCATCGTGTATGCCCAGCTTTAATAAACAAAGGATGAAATCAACGACAATGACAATGACACAAATCATTACCCGAATCCGGCCTGGTAGCAAGCCACTTGTGCGTCGAGGTCGCCAAAGCTGTCATCACACACTGTGCGCCAGCTCCCTTGGTATTTGACTTCCAGTCTTCCCGCCCTTCCGTCGCCTCCAATCAGTCTCACTACATGTTGCACGCCAACATTCCCGATAATTAGCTGCAGTGACGGCGCCCGGGCCACAAGCAACGAAGTGGACCCCCCCCCTCCGATTTTTCCGGATGGGGCCGCACAGGGCCCGAAAGTGAAATGCTGTGCAATGGAGTGTCTAGACGAAGTTGGCAACCAAAAAGCAAACTTTTGCTGCAATAGGCTACTTTTGACTCAGTCAGCAAATTATCATACTCACTTTTGTGTGAAGCTGTTTTGCAACCCTCGCCTGCTGGCCCGGAGGCAACTGTCCCATGCACTCTGCCCCGCTAGTTACGCCATTAATTAGCTCGGTTACACACACTTGTCACAACAGTGGCGCAGCTGAGGCAGAGTTGTCCATGGGTTCGGTTGACCCATGGATTGGGTTGACCCATGGGTTCGGTTGGGTCGAGATTTTTCAGTTTTTGGTTGGTTTGGCTGGGTTTAATGCATTTAAAGCACGGTTTGATAAGATTTGGTTGCACCAAGCAGTTAAATTTGATTTTATGGCCGATCTGACAGGTACCGGAAACTGATCAGAAGGAGTAATAAAGTGATAATGTTAGCCAATGACAGTTAGTAATGGGTTGGGTCGGGTCACACAAAATGGACCCATGGACAACTCTGAGCTGAGGAGACTGATCTCAGAAAATCACCGCACATCACATCATCTATACAGGGTGGGCCAAAACAACCGGACTAATTTTGAGTTGATAACTTAGCAACAGTTAGTAGTAACTCTTAAAAAACAGTCCGGTTTTGGCCACCCTGTACATTTTAGGCCGCATCGCATGCACTGTATAGATGCGGCTATTGCTACAGACGGCGCACGTCTCGTGGTCTGTGTGTGTGTTGGGCACACCAGTTGAGCGCTGAAAAACTGCCTAACCGATTTAGATGCCCTTGGAGGGAGCGGAGTCGTGAGGGCACAAGGAATTTCGTTGGCGCCACCTAGGAAATACGACTGAACGATCCGTGCGCTGCGGCGATGCTGCCTTATGTCAAATTACTTCAACCATTTATTATCATTACTATGCCGCATCGCATTGCGACCTATGGTTACAGATGTAGCGTGGTCTGTGTGAATGTGTCTGTCTGTCTGTCTGTCTGTCTGTCTGTCTGTTAGACATAACCATAAGCTGTGGTAAAACGGCTAAACCGGTCGTGATCGGTTTACTTTTGTGGCTCTTATTTTACTTACTTGTTTTACTTGTGGTAGTGATGCGCCGAGTAACTGTTTTATTAAACGTCTAAGGGCAGCTGTTAGTGTTCTTCGGGCATTGATGTCCTGCTCTTCTCAATTGTATGCGCATGTTATGTTCTCTAGCCGACCTCGATCCGAGGGTTGGCCACACCATGGAACGTACTTTTCCATTTATCTCTGTCCTCCGTCATTCTGACTGACTCTTCCATGGGGAGTCTGGTCCACGTCTTGATGTTGTCCATCCAGGCCGTGCGTAGTCTTCTTCGCTTGCATGCACCTGGCATTGTTCCTTGCTTTATCTATTTCTTCAGGCAACTCTCTTGTTTCCACATGGTGTGACCACAGTATGCTAGCATTCACATGCTCCAGTTGTTCATTCTGAATGAGTATGCAACACGCTATGCCGTCGCTCGTCATTGCCTTGGTCTTGTCGATGTTGATGAGTAGACTGTTGTGTTATTGGGCATATACAAGAAGCTCAGCTATCGCCGAGGGACCGCGCGATGCGTCGTGTCAGTTGAAATTTGCCAATTCCAACGCAACAGTGCAGAAACTACTTATTCGACATGTCCTGACCAAATCGATGGAATGAAGTTAGAGATTTAGTCGGAGGCAATGCGTGATAGACAATGTGCACTCAACCATGACGCGATCGAGTCGGCTTCCATTGTCTCAAGTGTCATAAACAAACCGACAACGTTGAGTTGTGTATATCACCTG
>Ga0126329_10000191_pt1 | contig 12478 bp, 6 predicted proteins | sample InaspJWI85metaG_FD_104915 | JGI IMG/M metagenome (GOLD analysis project Ga0126329, IMG submission 104915) | Marine gutless worms symbiont microbial communities from Oahu, Hawaii - Inanidrilus sp. 2 OAHU.JWI-85 metaG | ecosystem: Host-associated > Annelida > Digestive system > Unclassified...
CAAAAATACTGTCTCTCTGCTGTCCTCGGTGACAAGTGTGATCCGTCTGCCATTATTAGTATTATTATTATTATTATTATTATTATTATTCTTTATTACGCCATACACGGCAGCACACCAGCACACAAACACAAACTGCTAACAACTGAAAATACATCAAGACTACATCTAAAATACAAAAACGAAAATACAAGTCTAAAAGCGTCGAGCTGCGCACATTGAGCCACCCCACACGCAACAGAGCCACGGCGGCCTGTGTTCGACAGTCGGGCGGACGTTGATTAAATTAGGACCTATGCCTTAGTTCGTGAGACAACTTCGCAGAAACTGCAGATTACCGTTCAGTTATACGAAGAAGCTGTTGTACATTGTTCTCGCCCACGACGAGGAACAGGGATCGTGTACGGAAAGGTTTCATTGCATAGCGGAAGGAATCTCACATGGATTATTCTGATAATGCCACTTACCGCTGAAACTGAGTCGCTGGCTCTGAATAGCAAGCTCCACGGGTAGCCCTGCCCATGGATCGTCGTCGTTATCGCGTGGTCAGCTGGGACCGTTGCGTCACCCGAGGATCACCACGACGAATAGCACATCTCCACAGATCAGCAGGTGGGACGACGCTGTAGGGCTGTTGTCGGCTTGGATCTGATCTTGCCATTTATTCCTTGTCCGGTCTAGCGGACGTTTCCAACAGTGTGATCGGAAAGTGAGATGCCGATTTGTCTTCGAAGTGCCCGTTGCGCAGACGTGTATGTCCATGGTGGTCCATAGTAACCGACATTTTTGCCGGAACCTCAGCCTTCACTGTTAGAACTATGCTAGTCGCATTACTTCTAGCCTAGCAGGTTTTTAACTGTGGCTGAAACTGCACTTAGTGAGGGGAAAGTTTCTAGAATGTCGGTTGACGAACGTGCAAGATAATGTGCTTTGAATAAAAATTAAAGAACAAAATAAAAATTCTTAACATAGGTTAGCTAGAGCGGGCGATCATAGTAAAAGCAAGAAAAATGTGTAGTCGTATCGACACGAAGACTCACACCGCTCACCCTAGGCCCTGCCATCGATTCTCTCTATACGAACTTAGGTGTATAACCCAAACCGTTTTCCCTTTAGAGCACAGACAAACAGGTACACAAAACACAGACATTACTCAAATCCCTACCCATGCACACAGCGGCTGTAGCCGACATGGGCAATAAACCCGCATTTTGTCGCCTTGTATACACTATGTCCTCTTGTGTGACAGAACGGGGCTTTCTTCAACTCTGAAGCGCACGGGGTCACAGCAGCATCCGTAATGCGCGCCTGAACTCATCAGGAAGTGTACAGCAACACCTGCGTCCTAATCACAACTCTCGTTGCACAGTTTTGTAGGATACTGACTGAAACCCGGCCGGGACCGCCCCGGTCAGCTGGCTAATGAAAGGGTGTGCTACCTTCAGATTGCTGGGAGGGTCCCACTACGTGTCGGCCATCGTGGCCACACCCTCTGCTTCACGCTTGGACCGGATTAATTGCATGGATAAAGGCCGCGAGTAAATATAGCTCTCCTGATGAACCGTAAGTGATGTTCATAGCCAGCGAGCGACAAGCTGAATTCCAACAATATAGTCCAATCAGTGCGCTGTGCGAGTGGACAGTTGCCGCCAGCATACGATATACAGGATCCACTGGCTATGCAGCTGCCTTCTTAGAACACAATCACCTTTATTTGCGGTGAAAAACATGTCGTTAAGTCCATAGTTCTGGTGGTTCCTTCAGTGTGCCAACTATCAAACGACGCTCACAGAAGCTTTGCTTTTTGACATTCTTTTCGCTCTAGTTTTGACCTCCAGCTTTTCTGTTTTTAAAATGGCCAGCATTTTCTTTGTATTTCTGTCTCTATTTTGTCAAGTGTATGGTACCCTTTAGCTGCGTCATTTACACAGATTCTTCACTTCACTTTATTTACTAAGCAGTTCAAAATACAAATGCATTTTTTCTGCGGGTCTGTTTTTGTTTTGCGCCTAGGCCTATAATGAGCGTTTCTTTCGTCATACGATACGATACGAGAAGCTATTTTAACGTGCGCTCAAACGCTGACATAGGCTAAGTCAGCTTAGGCCTAATCTAGCGCAAGGAACCAAAAACTAAAAAAGTGGAAAAAAAGAAAAAAACTAAGAATTGAGAAGTATCGGCAAACACTCCTGGGAATCCGTGAACTGAAGTCAGTCCTGAAGAAGAAAAAGAAGGTTGCGGTGGGAAGAATTTGCAATGAAAGAGTGAGGGGGTGATGGATGATGAGAATGGTGAGTCGATGGAACCGATGGAAGACGTGTCGAAGCAATGGTTGATGCCATTGCAGTAGAACGTACATAAGCTTACAATGTCATAAATTTGTATTGATTTTACTGAACACTAAGGTGTGCTTATCCGGAAAAACAGCTGTAAATTCCAGTGGTTGTCGACAAACGCGCAAGATGCCCTTTTCTTCAACTACGTTACAGACTAACTATGTATAAGCACCTTTGGCATTGTCTAGTAGACATGTGGTGTTTTGCTATTTTATGCTTCCTCTGTGCATCCTACGGGCTGCAGCGGTGTTTTGTTTTCGACGTGTTCACCCGTCTGTGCGTGCGTGAGTGCGGGCGGAAGCAATCTCCCACCGGCTTGCCGACTTCTTGATACTGTTTATAGTGTTACTGTTTGTCTGTGCTCAGAGAAAACTGAATAAACGTACTTTTTGTACGATAACACTTATAGGCTACGGCTACTAAATGATATAATGAAGGTTTCGCTACAGAGCTTGTCAGCAACACTCAGACTGGGTTATTCTTGAATTTCTGTCCTATATCATGACCACGTCGCGCGGCAGAAAATGATTGCCAGCTGGAGCGTGACGCGGCTTATTGCACGAGCGTGCACTATACCAAGCTGCGTCGTGCTCCATTAACTCTGCACGACGGCGCGCCACCGCTCTGACATCGCGCCGCTAAATCATCGCGGCCAGCGAGTTGCGAGTTCGCGCGACGAATATTCCTCAAACTAATCGATTTGCACTTTCCCGGCTCGAGAACTCTAAATCTAACAAGGCAGACTCCGCCCCCGGTCCGCTGCTGTGCCCTGGTGACTAGGTTTGAGTATATGCCATGGTGTCAAATCCGTGCTGCTACCCGACGAGTCACTTTGAGTATAGGCCCTGTTGCGTCGCCTATAGGGAACGAACATGTACCGATGCAACTGGCACAGTGCTGGTTCCCCAGGCTGGCCATTTCCAATGCTAAAATGTAAATAAAATATACGGTAGCAATTTTATCAGACAGCACTCTGAAACTGTTGCGGTTTGTAATTACCAAAATGCTGATTGCAGTTTTAAGAAGCAAATTTATTGTGTTATTCACTATAATTTTTGGCACACTTTCGTTCCGTATTCCTGGCCAACATAACGTCATCCATAAAAACTGAAGTGTAGACTGACGTACGCACGTGCAATCTCCGGACTTAGAAAATTTCGCCATGGCAAGTCGATCGTGTTGTCAACAAAACTCGTTGTCATCGTCGTCGACGGTCGAGCTTGTTGACGACACCTATACGACAATCGACGAGTCGTGGCTGCTTACTACAAGTCGGTCAGCTGTAACCCTATAAATCCATTACTTCGATTTGTCGTGGATTTGTTGTACAATTTGTTTCTACAGTTGAACAGATTTTGACGGACATAGCGCGTCGCGCCGCCCGTTTGCGGTAGCAGAACTGTTGTGTTGACAACGCAATCGGCTTGCCATGACCCAGTAAGTCCGGAGTTTGGGACAAAGTTCCAGAGGGAAGTATCCTAATTTTTGAGATACCCACATTTCCTTACAACGGAGTGTGGGATAGGTGGAAGAAAGCCTCCTAGCCAAAAAAAACCCAGCTCGATTCGTCCAGTCATTTCCATACAATACAGGCTTGTGATAGACGGACGGACAGACAGATAGACGAACAGACACACGACGACAGCATATACGGCGATAGCATAGCGTCACGAGGGTAAAAGTACGCCTACCGCGTACAATGCGCGTAACTTTCAGTCATCAGGCCTGGCTGTCTTATTGATGAAGTACCGGTACTAAAATTTACCGATGCCCTGCACGCGGTCATCATCCAGGGCAACCAGTACGGTACCAAATTTTAATACTGCACTAGTGTGGCGTCAGCGCTTATAAATTATTTTTGTACAGCGCGCGTTTAACGTACATATGCTGTTTTTGCTTTAACGAAATTGCTGTACGGGAAGTCCTTGTAATAAACCTGCGTTTTGGATGCTATTGCAGTACGGACTAAGAAATGCCGACAGTAGCCATAAAATACAAATAAACTCAAAAATATGTAGTGTTGCGAAAAATCTAGACAGTCGTCGTCGTCGGCAACGGCAGTTATGGGCTGCAGAAAACAACTGAGCTGCAGCTCTGCGTTCAATGGCGTTTATTCTCAACTCATCATTGTACGAGGAGCAGAGGAGACAGTGCGTTAGACAGTGGGGTTAGATAAGACGAAGGCCCAGGCGAGACCAAAAGTTTTATTCGTTGACATCGCGACCGAAATTTTGGTCTCGAGACGTTAACATCTGTGTATAGTGAAGTGTGTTGATAGTCGAGTGCTGTTACACTATACAGGTGAGCAGCGGTGACTGGGGTCTCGGCGACCTGCTGTGCGACACCTGGATTGCGTGTGACGTCATGAGCTGTACCGCATCCATTCTCAACCTCACCGCCATCAGCGTCGACCGGTCAGTCTCATTTCCGCGCGACGCCGTATGCTAGCGCCGTACTAGCTGTGACCTTGTGTCTCTCTCTGCCTGTCTGTGTCTGCCAGAAGTCGGTGTTCTATCGAAACGACCGAACGAATCGAGCTGGTTCTGGTATACGAGCTTCCTCTGATCTGTCCTACACTGTTTCATAAGTAAACTCATTTACTTCCAAACAGAAGTGTACTCCCGTCAGAAACTTTGTCCCTAATTCTGGCTTTGAAAATTCAACCAAGGCATGTCGATCTTCGCAATGTGTTGTCAACATTATCTCGACAATGGTGAACGCTCACTGTCCGTGCAACAGGCTTTGCATGTGCATATGCATACATGCATTAAAGAACAAAAAAGAGAAAATGACAGGACAGGAAGCATCAGTAGACTAGTTAAATTTGCCTTCAAAATACTGAGTAAAAAGAAAGAACACACGCAAATACACACAAGAATGCGAGACTATACTGGCTACTGTCTGATTGCTGGCGAGTTATGGTGCCAAACAAATTTGCTATGACTGATTGATCGGTTGATTTCTGGCGTACGATAAATGTTACGTGTCGTATCGTATTCTATCGGCCGACGTGACCGCGACGCCTGTCCGTCTCAGAATAGGCCTATGTTCCCATACGATAAGCCAACTCCGACGTGAACAGCTCACCTCACCGTTCGTTCGACCGCGTGCAGACGGACAGCGAGATCGTATTTCTGTCGACAATATTGCACGTGCATCACGCTGTGCACCCTGGGAACGGCCGAAAAAGCACTCACACCGACGCTTCTAGTTAGTTGGCCTATGCTAAATCTGGGATGCTATAACTCCAGACTGGAGTCATAGCATCCTCCTTCATAGCTGGAAAAGACAGCGACGAAACAGGGAACAACTAAGAAAATGATTGATGGTGTAAACAGAGTGCAACTGCGACGGAAACAAGTCTGTGTTCAGCAACCTACGTACGCTGACAACGTGGCACTGCCCGCATTCGTCCGCCGCACGCCGCTGCTGCAGCAATCGACGATATCTTCTGCCCGCCGGGCCCACAGCAGCAAACCTGCAGCGGCGAGCTTGCTGCTGTAGGCTCATACTGGGACAGACGGACGGAAGAACACCGTGCCGTATAGATTCTGGTCCGCATTCTGTGCGGACCCGGTGTGAACGCCGCTTATCACTTATCACTTCATGCGCCGATTCACCGATTGCTGTATATCACAGCCAATGGGAAATGATAAGACTGCGCGGCGTTAATCCCCGAGCCCGCTAAACCTAACTAGGCCCACTGCAGTGTCCACTAAAGATGACCCCATTCTATACTCCATCCAGAGTCTGTCTTTTAGTACTAGTGTGATAAAGCAACGGAGTGGAAGCATTTCGTGGAATCTTTAATCACCTGTTACCAGTATATAAACTGTCTGGATTCTAATTATCTAAACACCTATTACTATTGCAGCACTGTAAAATTATAATATATGATTTATGTCTGTACGTTTTATGCTCTTGTGTAAATTTTGTGGTGTCTAGGTGTAATTAATAAATAAATAAAAATTATCATTACTAAATTTAACAGATTGTGGCATATAGCATAATACTTTACGTAGTGAAATTTTAGTTAGATTAATACAGAGTTTCCATTACTCTATTTTACTGAATACAGAGTAGATGCTGCAGCTCCGGTTTCTAATTGCGCTTCTTCTGTACTGAGAATTCGTTTTTCCACGCGACGCTTATGCATTGCAGTGTATAGCGTACGAATACGATGTACGTGCTGGATCCCGATGTCTGTTCCTCGTACGTCGGTATATACTATGTCAAAAATAGTGAATCGGGGTATCTCGGGTATCTCCTAATAAAATTGTTTTTGGAAACCTGTCCCATTCTCAGAATTTGGCCGATTTTCTGCTTTTTCGCCACGACACGTCGTTCGTCGCAAGCGCTGTCAGTTCTGTTCGTCCGTCACAAGTTTATCGCACTGCCTTCGTTTGCAACATATCGACCGCGACGCACAGCACTATATATGTATAGTCTGAGACAGCTCAGCACTGTGCGCATAGGCACGCATCATGACAGTGACCAGATGGTCCTGGGTTTATTTCAGATAACACAGAATACAGTACAGGCTGGGCCAGAACTGTACATATTCGAATCACCGTATCGCTGGAGTGAAACGGTTTTTACTGGACTGTTCTCAGACTTAGAGTTTATGGAAATGAAGATTTGTTGCAGTTTTATGCAGTTGTTAAATATTTTTGGACATTAGTTTCTATTTTTATTGCACCATAAAAGTGTTAACTTCCAACAGTTTCGGTTGAAGTTATTTTTCGGTACAAATCGTTACTGGTCATAACGGTAAAAATTGCTAAAATCGCCTAGTATATAACGTAGTTGTCACCAAAATATCATTAGCTGAACAGCTGGAAGTGGCGAATAAGACATTTTACACAGAATATTTCACAGCTACCTAAAACTGCAACGTAATCTCAATTTTCTTGAATTTTTGTGAGTAGTTTGGTGAAGTCCATTTTAGTTTATGTTGAAGGGTTGCTTTGATACTGTACGACATTGAAAGATGTGCAGTTTTTATTGGCCCACCCTGTAACAACGTTGCTGGCATTCTTCATTCGTTGCCGACGTCACCCACGAATTGCGATCTAGCGTCTGGTGCTGCAACGTCATTGCACTAAAAGACGTTACTGCCGATGCTGTAGTTAATCACGTATTCCAGCAAAACCGGTAGAGTACTGTACAGAAACAGTAACGCAGCGAACAATAAACCGATAACTGCGTTCGGTCGAATTCAATAAATGTCCGGTATAGGGCCTAGTGACGGAGTTTGGCGGTAACATGAAAGGCTGCAGTCGCTGCAGACTCTGCAGCGACTGCAGCCTTTCAGTGCAGACTGCGGTTATTTCTGGCAGTTGCACTGAACGCGTGCGACGTAAGGGCAACTTTGTCTCACTCTCTCGCATCACTCTGTCCGTACTTCACCGAGATTGCGTACTTTTTTCTCAAACTTTTTATACGCTGTCGATCTTGAGAGAGCGTTCGGCTGACTTGTCAGAGACGTAGGCTACCGTACGTCGATAACTGACGCACGCGATGAACGCAGACCTATGCGCGATGCGTGATAATCATAGCCAGACCTCGGGCAGAGCTGCGCGCAATAGCGTTGTCCCAAACACCGCGCACATTACAGTGACAGTTTATCTTATCGACACGTCGTGGTCAGCTGCTGCTGACCGCCGGCCCGCCGGCTGTGCAGCAATCGATCGATATCTCCTGTCCGCTGGGCCCACAGCAGCAAACCCACAGTAGCAGCGTGCGGCGGGCGAATGCTGTGACAGACAGACGGAGGGACGGACGGACGGACGAACGCCCAACAGTTGCATAGACACTGCTCGGCATACTATGCGAGCAGTGCCAATAATGCACAAAACTATTGTAGGACTACTAACAAGTCGACAGCTGCGGCAAAGTACGCGCCCATCCATGTGTAGATCAGAAGCATTCAAAACATTGATGAACATGGCAGTCATAAACGCAGACTCCGCCCCCGGTGTTGCTACCTGGGAAGTTACTTTAAGTCCCCGAAAAGTAGTCCTGTGCGTCCGTTAGCCTGCAATTAGTATTACTGCGCACTTTTTATAGCCAAGCCCAAGGCTGTGTGTTCACTGAGCTTCAGCTGGGTGGCGACGTCGAGCAACCTTGGCTTATGAGCAAATATGACGTCATCCATGAAACCGGAAGTACATAAGATATCACTACGCTGGCAGAGGAGGACCGAGCCACGGCCATAGGTAACAAGCACAAAAACTAGGTGAAGATCGGATGTGTAGTTCCGAAGATATGATCGCGGACAGACAGACAAACACACGCACACACAGAAACGCATATCGCAATACTCTGCTCCTCTGTCGCCGGCGGAGTAAAAACTGCAGTTGGCATTTTGGCAATGAAGTAATCGGTTTTTCTCGTGTGAGTATTATAACTTACGGGAACTTTTAGAAAATAAAAGTACTTTGACGGTTATCTTTGAGGCGGATATTAGAATGATAAAATTTGTCAATTTAGAAAATGTGGTGTCGTTTTTCGGTCTCGGGCGAGAGCACTGGCCCTCACTTCCTCTCAGTTTTACTTTCCGCTGTTTAGGATGCTTTTACGCGTATCCTGCAAAATAGTGTGGGAATAAAGAGCCCACAAATTTGTTATGGCGGGCTGTGTTTGTTCTAACAGTCTGAACGCTCCTAAATCGCGCACTATGTACGAATGAAACAGCGAAGGGCTCCGAAGTGGAAGTGGCAGTGGCAGCGGCATGCAGTCTTCTCTGACCTGCGGAATTTCACCCGATTCCAAGTTGAAGTGTCGCATTTTCAAAACTGCCCGAACAACCACGGTAAACTGGCTTTAATACAAGGTCGTCGTGGACAGTTGCGGCGTAGTGTCTCACAGCCTGCTTTCTCTCAATTCTCTGCCATCGAGTCATGGTTAATTCAGACCAATCCTGTGGCTTTCGACAACGTTGTTCACTTTCAAGACAGCAGCACGACCGGACGTTAGCGATGAGATTCCTAAAGCCCTATCACAGCACGAAGTATATACCGTGTCCCAGTCAAGGTGTGAGTGCGAGCTACTGTATAATTAAACCAAAAATCCAGACGACAACCAGTGAAGTACGCAAGTAATAAAAAATTGATAGCGGAGAGATTAAAAGCGAAATCGCTAATGCACTGCAATCCCTTTGAAACGTAAGTAGGCCCCCTAGATGTATCTCTAAGTAGTCGTAGGAATCCCAGCGGTTCAATCCTGAAATCTTCGTCCACGCGTAGGCCTGCTAAGATAATTCATATTGTATAGTCTAGACACTGAATGGCGTACCCACTTGAGCCACCTTAATGTACCGGGGTTGTCCAAGCTTTCGGCCATGGCGAGCCGCATTCATTTCATCCTCGGCGTGGCGGGCCAGTATGCAATATCGGCCGATATCAAGGCGATATTTGAATGTGAATAATGGAATTGTTATTGTAATATAACTTGGTCAATGTGTGTTGTTGTTTTTCTATTAAAATCTACTTGACTTTGTTTATATGTTTATTGCAACGCTACGCCACGCCTACGCTATTGCCACACCATCTCCATGGCTCCAAACATTGTTCACACAAATAACAACTTATTACAATGACACTCAATTTGGCTTAAGCTGTTCAACTTGAAAATGTCGACTGGGATCAGTGGCGGATCCAGAAGATGGTGGGGGAGGTGAAGGGGGCCTGTGGGCTGTGCACCCAGCTGGGGTGCAGGGGGCAGAGCCGTAAATACGTCAGATAAATACAAGAACCGAATGTAAGCAAGACAACAGCCGCGTCGCCGAGTGCCGCCGCTGTCAAGTTATTTGCCGTTAAAGCCAGCAGTGCCGTACTCCGTTGCGAAGACGGTTGGTACCAAAAGCGACTTCGATCACTTCCGATCGTCGGAACTGCACATCAGTAGTACAAATCGACTTCATATTAGTGGTCTATACTGACCTCAGGTCACAAACCTTTTTTGGATTTTGGCAGCCTCGAAAGGCTAGATTAAACAAACATACAGGAAAATTATGCATAATGTGATGGTCTAGACGGAACGGCTACCGATTTACTTACAAGCCGTTAAAATCAGCACATTTATGATCTCAAACAACAATAGCAAGAAGAATAACGTTGCTGGATATTTACATAGCTGTTTTCGTTACGCGATGCGGCTAAAAACGTAACTAAAAAGGGGAAAAAAACTTGACGTGACTAAAATTGGGCACGTCGAGCGCATGTCACCCGCGGACAGAATGACGGGGTCAGTCATTGTGTACGCGTCGCTGATAGGAAGTTAATGACATCCTTAAAACTACTGGCCGGTGCGCCGATGCATAAACTAACCCTAACACTAAACCCTAATTTCTGTTGCACAAACGATGTGCCGTTTGCAGCCGGAAATAAACATACAGCAAATGATGTGGTTACGATGATCAGTGATGTGCTATGCTTTGAGCGCCGATAGCGGCCGATACGCCGATGCGTTAATTAGCTAGACGGTGGTGGCTGCGGTGCGCAGATTCACGGCGGTGACGCGTCCGATCAACTACGCTCGTCAGAAGACGTCGCGACGCGTCTACGTCATGATCGCGGCGCCGTGGCTCGTCTCGCTTGCCATCTCGTCGCCGATCGCCCTCGGTCTCAACCACACCGCGCGCCGCGCCGACACGCCCCGCCTCTGCACCTTCTACAACTCCGACTTCCTCATCTACTCGTCGATGGGCTCGTTCTACGTCCCGACGGTCGTGATGATCGTCCTCTACTGGCGCGTCTATCTCGTCATCCGCGCGCGCCGCTCCGTGACCACGTCCAGCGCCCGCGGCCGGTCCGGCCCGCGGCCGCCGGGCGCCGGCGAGGAGTCAGTCAGCTGCCTGCCGGAGACAGGTGCCCGTCGAGACGAGGCCGATCAGGGGTCCGAGGCGGTGCTGTCGGCCGTGGCGGCCACGTTGAGCGCCGTTCAGCGGCGCGGCCAGCAGCTAGCGCGGCGGGTCGCGTCCGTCGTCGGCGGCGAGCGGACGGACGGCGGGTCCGTGTCGGAGCGCCGCCGCCGCCCCGGGACGATGACGCTGTCGCCGCCGATCGCGGTCGTTGAGCCAGACGATGACGTGGCCACGCCGGCGTGTTCGTCGCACGGGACCCCCGCCGCGGTGCCGGCCACTGCCCAGCTGACGCCGATGTCGTCGCCGGCGGGAGCCGTGGACGCCTGCGCGACGCCGGAGGTGATGTCCGCCGGCTGGAACGCATCGACGAACGCGACGTCGAGGCAGCAACTCGACGCGATTGAGTGCCGCGAGTCTACGACGCGTCGCCCGGCAACTCTGTCGGTGCCGCCGGCCGCGCTTGAGGTGTCTTCGCTCAGCCCGCGACGGGTCTGCAGCGCCGCGGCGAACGCCAGCAGCGCTGCGGCGGACGCCGGCGCTGCGGCGGACGCCGGTAGTTCCGCGGCGGACGTCGGCAGCGCTGCGGCGGACGCCGGTAGTGCCGCGGCGGACGCCAGCAGCGCTACGGCGGACCCCAGTAGTGCCGCGGCGGACGCCGGTAGTGCCGCGGCGGACGCCGGCAGCGCCACGGCGGACGCCGGCAGCGCCACGGCGGACGCCAGTAGTGCCGCGACGGACGCCGGCAGCGCCGCGGCGGACGCCAGTAGTGCCGCGACGGACGCCGGTAGTGCCGCGACGGACGCCGGCAGCGCCACGGCGGACGCCAGTAGTGCCGCGACGGACGCCGGTAGTGCCGCGACGGACGCCGGCAGCGCCGCGGCGGACGCCAGTAGTGCCGCGACGGACGCCGGTAGTGCCGCGACGGACGCCGGCAGCGCCGCGACGGACGCCGGCAGCGCCGCGGCGGACGCCGGCAGCGCCACGGCGGACGCCACGGCGGACGCCAGTAGTGCCGGGGCGGACGCCAGTAGTGCCGCGGCGGACGCCGGCAGCGCCGCGGCGGACGCGTCCAGCGTCGCTCCGTCGATGAACGTCACATCGGACGAAGACAACGGCGAGACGGTGATGGGAGCGGAGGCGCGCGCACCTGCGTCGGCGCCGGCGCCGCTCGACGACCGAGTCAACGGCGGCCGCTTCGTGACGTTCTTCAACTTCACGTCGTCGTCGAAACAGCGGTCGACGACGGCGAGCAGTGCTGCCGACAGACGACTGAAAC
>Ga0126329_10000192_pt1 | contig 12423 bp, 5 predicted proteins | sample InaspJWI85metaG_FD_104915 | JGI IMG/M metagenome (GOLD analysis project Ga0126329, IMG submission 104915) | Marine gutless worms symbiont microbial communities from Oahu, Hawaii - Inanidrilus sp. 2 OAHU.JWI-85 metaG | ecosystem: Host-associated > Annelida > Digestive system > Unclassified...
GGGGTGGGGCAAATGTCTGATCACTGGGACAGTAAGATGTATCAGCGCCACAACATTGTGAATTTGGTCATGGTCGCCGCAAACCTGGAATGCTCAGGGATTTCTCTGAACATGGAAAATTCGGGGAATTCTCTGCCACCTCATGGAAAAATTGTAACGAACAAAGTAGTTTTCGTTCGTCATTCAGATATTTGTGTAAAACAGTTGTTGACTGGGTAAACAGGATCACTATATACGATCCCAGGGAGTAGCGACTTAATTGCGGTGGCGACCTGTTATATGGCTGGAGTTGATCTGGAACGACCCTTGATGAAGGTCATTATTACGCTACGTTTGCTTTTTGTTGCGATAACCTATGGAACAGTAAGTTTATGGCTCTGGAAAACTCGGGGAATTTTTTTTCTCATAGCCTACTTTGTGGCCACCCATGCATTCAATAACCGCGGTAAAATAGTCAAATCACAGACTTAATGTAGGCGGCAAGGCAAGGCAGGCAGGACGACAACAGGACCATTAGGCAGTCTGGTTGTAAACTGCATGGCCCATTGTGTCACACTACGACGCTCTGCAGTACGTCGAAGGTCACTGTTCAGACATCGGGTGGGGAGATTATGCCTTACAATGGCGAGCGCGAGCCTATAATGGTGGTGTACTGAACGGAACCCCCAACGGGGTTCACGGGCAGAGACGAAGGCAAATCCCCCCCCGTGTAGCTAAGAGGTTTATAATTGGTCACCCAACCGGACCCGGGGTAATAAATGTGTACCGGGTAAAAAGGAAGCTTAAGTGTGTGTAGGCCTTTGGAGAGGTCCTATAAAGAAGGAAGTTATTGCCTGGACCTGCTGGCACGCTGCGGAGTCGTATAGGTCGAGGCTATAGGCTTAATTCAACAAGTATAGGCCTACGACTAAAACTGCCGTCGAGCAACAGTCGACGCACAACTCTATGAAAACTCTTCCTGCCATACAAAGCAGTCGTAGATATCAGATTCCGCCTCGGTCTCGTATTGCCCGCTGGATTGACGATACGCCGCCGTATCAAATCCATTGCTGACCCCGTTTAGTTGCCTAACTTTTGAGTTTACGCCTTTTCCGGGTCGACTATGCTCGGCCATTATGTGCAAACATGACGTCATCCACAAAACCGGAAGTATAACGTATCGCATCGGCGCCGAAGGAGGACCGAGCCACGGCCACTGGTAACATTATTCATAACATGCACGCAGATTTGTGTGTAGAATTTGCGTGTAGTTCCGGAGACATGCGAGCGGACAGAGAGACACACAGACACGCTCGTCGCGATACTCTGTCGCGAGTCCGTTTTTCCTACCTAGGCGTAGTAAAATCTGGGTCGCCATGCGCTCCGCCCATGTGCACGTTCCATCAGGCGCCTCGGCTGTGTGTGTGTGACTGTTCGATGCGGTTACATACTCGTACACGCGTAGCCTTCAATGACGGCACCCGGCCGCCAGGTACAATAGGTCAACTCATAATAAAAGGCACGGTAACGATACAGGTGTGTCGTACACGTGAGCGTATGTACGCCGACAGGTGCGGCAATCAATTGCACTGGACCCCACGCACGCCATCTCGCTCTGCATGCCCTAGTGATGAACGGTCCACAAAAACGAGCGAATCGATTTTCCGTCGCAGCTCTGCGAAAAGTCCATGTGACTGTCCGTCAATGTTGTTCTTGCGGTTGGAAACGTAGGCCTGCATGCGATATAATATTGTTGCTCAACTTGCGCCAACATTATCCCCGCGTTAAGGAAAGGGGCATTAAGCAATGCTGCGGAGATCCGTCCGTCTGTCCGCCCCATACCTATATATACCCATTTTACAGCTGTAGTATATAGAAGAGCAATAAAAAACCATGCTGGACGTGGAACGCACTTTCGGCCGTCGGAGCAGCACGCCGATGGTTGCGTTTGACTGGCTATGACTTCCTATTAGTGTTCTATATGACCTCAGGTCTACCGTCAAGTTATAGGCCGCGTTAAAGTCGGTAATTCCTGACAACAAGAAGAACGTGGCAGGGAATTCGTACATCCGCTTCCGCAACACGACGAAGCTAAAATTGCTGTTGATCTGGTATATGCCGGTCACAAGTCCTTAGCACAACAGTGTTGCCAGGTAAAATATTCTCGCATATACGCTATACGTAACATAACATAACATAGGCCTATTCGTTTAATTAACCGCCTGACAGAACGCAGTGGCGCCAGTGAGAATGAGAAAACATTTAAACCGTACATAGTAGGCCGAGTAGTAAACTAGATAGAAGTCTATGGAATTATGTATGTAAAAAGGGTAGCCCATACTCAATTACCGAGCATATTCCGGAGCTGATCCCGGTTCTTGGCAGGTGACGTGAGTCATAAACCCGGCGGTAGGCTGCCATTACTTTCCGCCAGGCCCGCAGTTACCATAGCAACCCTTAAGAGGGCTGCTACCAATTTCGCTGCTTGGTGAACAAAGGCACGATGGGTGTGAACAGTTTGCCTAAGACTGTTACCCGACAGCGTCACGGCTGCGATTTGAACCCAGACCCATCTGCGCCTGAGTCCAGCACGCTAAGCACTCGGCTACCGATCCACCCCGTAATGTAGGCCTATATGTACTAGGTTAAAAGATATCTTTAAAATGTTCAGTATCTAACAACATGGTTTAGTTGTACTGGCATACAGTCTATGGCGTGAGTCTGGCCGACTCAGGTCCGGCTGAATGAATAGGCCTAATTATAGCGTGGACTGCCATTCGAGTTACCAATTACTAGCCTGGACGTTGCATGATCACCCGCCGTCGCTTCGTCATCTCTAGCCCTGTAACTACTCCGTGGCAGTCATAAATCACCTATCACACATACACGGGAAGGCCTGTAGGGCCTGCAATCAACATGTAGGCCTTCATTATGATCACCGGTTAGGCTATAAGTCACTAATAATTAGACTAGTTGCTCTGGCGCATTTCGACCAGTCCAGGCCGGTTTGGGTCAGGTCGGTTTTTACTAACCACTTTTGTGGTCTGGACAGAGAAGTCAGTCGCGTGCATAGGCCCAACCACCCTTATATGGTGGGACGCGCCCCCCTCCAACTTTGGAGATCACGGGGACCGAGTGTATTTGGTCCCCTCCAACTTATGCAATTGGCTGTCATTATTCGCTGGGCACAGTGGGAAGCTTACGGTGCTTCCGCAGACCTCCTGGCTGAATTTAAGGGGAGATGGAAAGAACAGTAGGAAAGGGAATGGGCAAAACATGGGTGGAGCAACAACGGAAGACGGGGGAGGGACGGAGGAAAAAAAGAAAGGGGATCGACACCCACCCCACATGAGGTCCCCTCCAACTTTTCAGCCGTGCTTGCGCCTATGGTCACTTGAAATGACCACCGCCAATTTCACCAATAGGCCCACACCTATTGACGAGTACTGATGGGCGCACGTTTCCATGGTCCGAGTCATGCAGGCTCGAATCGGAGTCCGCGAGGCAGGTGTCTGCGGCACTTGACGCTTTTCTTGGCGATAGCTCAATTCTTGTTTAGCCAGGGGAACATTTTGAGATCCAACAAACACAATTGTCCAGCCCTCTCGAGCTCTGTCTATCCCAACGCTGCTATATAGTTTAGGCCTACTCGTGTTCGGGTATCTAATGGCAGCCATCCCTCGGAACATGTTCTCCCGGTTAGGGGCTTAGGGCTAGATTATGAACACCGCTAGATTCGTGGGCAGATAGGGTCAATCTTGTAGTTGAACAGAGGCTCAATATCCATGCGAACCTTTGTTCCTGACCAGCGACCACTTTTCACGTTTGTCTGGTGCGCGGGGTCCAGTTTATTAGTGGACCTGACCAATTTTTGGACTCTGGGTGAGGTGGAAAGGAGAGGAAAGGGAAAGGGAGCGAGAAAAGGGGATGGGAAGAATGGAAGCCGACCATGTTCGGAGGAAAATTGACGCTCCTGGGTCTGGATGAATGGAGCAAAATGTCATAGCTTACTGGATACGCCGGCGGTCGCCCTTGCACGGCGTAAGCCATAGACACCGTGTTATTGATCGAACTGCGAGACACGACAGACATACACACACACACGACAACATTAATCACGACACGACTGCTATGAAAGAAAACGTCGTCAACATTCAACCCATCCCCCACAGGCTAACGTCATGTGCTGCTCGCTCGTCGAACGTGGAACATTTGCTCCCGGCCCCTCCCCGAAACGAAATTCTGCCCCCAGACCTAACATTAATCCCATTACTGTAGAGCATAACCCTGCGTGGGCAGGGAGCCGCGGGGTTCAGCGGACCCGAATGTTAGAGGTGTGGTTAGGGCTATATCTCTGGCTCCTGTGGTGATTCCCCAATAATCCGTGACAGGTCGTAAAATTGATCCATCTATCGAGCGTTGAGGAGCACATTTTCTTACCTGGACGCAATTTTCGGGAGTGATACCCTTAAACGAGCTAAACCCCTCCTGGAGTCCCGCGGCGCGGAGGGGGCCAACCCTCCAGCATCTTTCCCATGATTTCTGATTCCTATTTTTGACATTCCGCCGCCCCTAAACCAGATGTCCGCGACGGTGGTTTTCAGTGGGGGCACGCGTCCGGGGAGGCGGGGTGGGCAAATGTCCGGTCACTTCTCACACCCAGGGTTGAATCTGAGCACGACTGAATCACTTGAAAGCGCACTGGAGCATGTCTCATAACAGCATGAGTATGTAGGCCTAGGCTATACACGACAGATACAGGGCCTATACCTGTAATGCAGCAGCCTACAGCGCACGAACACGCTTCACACGATGCGGATGCACGATTGATTTTTACAACTACACGACGGGTGGTTCGGTAGCCGAGTGGTTAGCATGCTGGACTCAGGCGCACTAGGGCCTGGGTTCAAATCGCAATCGCGACGCTGTCGGGTAATAGTCTCGGGCAAACTGTTCACACCCATAGTGCCTCTGTTCACCAAGCAGCAAAATTGGTAGCAGCCCTCTTCACCGTTGCTTGGGTAACTGCAGGCCTGACGGAAAGTAATGGCAGCCTACTGTCCGGTTTATGACTCGTGTCAGCTGCAGGCTGACTGCCAAGAACCGGGATCAGCTCCGGAACCCTACGCTCAGTAATCGAGTATGGGCTACCTTTACCTTTTTAGTGTCAGCGCACGAGCACGCTTCACACGATGCACGATTGATTTTTACAACTACGTGACGAACGCACGAGCAGTAGCTTTTACCACACGACGCCAAATGTAAAACATCTAGTGCACACTCTGCGGAACACTATCGCGCATATGTTATGTCCCAATGTTCTACGGAAAGAGAATGGGTTGAGCTGGCATAGGTAGACGCTCAGGCTTGTCCCCTACAGCATCTCAGAAAAATAAGGGTAAGCTGAAGTAAGTAAGTAAATGAGAACAGTTCATCTCCATCTTCCGATAACGGTGCCGACTCGATTCCGAGCAATATCGCACCACAAGTGAATAAGCAGATGTTTGTCGAGAAAGCCGTGCAACATCAAACAGTAACTTCGGATAGAAACAGTGCAGTGCAGACGATAAATACAGGACGTAGGCCTAGTCCCGCGCTCAAATGAAGTGGAAACTGTTGAGATGGGTATTGAAACTGTCAGTAGATAGCTGGCAGATGTCTACTGGCAGAGTGTTCCACAGCCGGATTGCACTTAGAAAGAAGGTCTGACTGTATGTGCCTGTATTGCACTGAATATGCGCATGTAGCTCTCGTTTCGAACCTTCTGGTGCAGATGGAAACTGGTTCAACTTCAAGGTAGGCTGCAGCAAGTATGGCGACGTTACAATGCGCCGTGGTCGTCTACAGTCAAAATGTGTCCGTGATTTCTTGAGATGTCTATATTCGTGTCACGATAACAATGATAGGCCTATTTAAACATTATATTAGGCCTACTATAGCGGCGGCCTTGACATAGTGAGAAGGTGACCTTTGACCGATTAACATCCTAGCCATTGTTAATATATTGAGAATGCTGAGCGTGTTCTGATGACAGTTGTGATTCAATGTGGACCTGGAACTTTTTCGAACTTTTCTGAACTGTAAATTATTTTTTTCGAACTTCGCAACTATGCTCTCAGATGCTCACCCAAGCTGAGGACGGTCAGTTTCGGCAGTCGTGCGCTCAAAAGCAGACATAATTAAGTCAGCTTAACCTATATACCGCCGGTGTGTTTGTCCAGTCAACGACTGATGCAATGCGAGCTTGAATTCAACTCTGTAGGCCTATTCACTTTCCCCGGAAACTTTTATTTTATTTGTCATATTCATTTCGAACTGAATGTAACTTTCTTCTCTTGTTCTGCATGGACGCAAGTGCACCGACTCATAGGCCTAGCCTATAGTCTTTCTTCTTCTTCCAGTGACGGTGTCAACTCGAATTCGAGCAATATCGCACCACGAATGAGTGAGTAAGCAGATGTGCATCGATGTAGCCGTGCAGCAAACAGTAGGGGGAGTGCGGAATAGACTCTGTGCCCTACTATAGGCCAACGTGCAGCAAATTGGCCAAGGCACACACCCGTCGTCCAGGCCTTCTCTTCGCTATTCTGTATAGGCACACACGCATTTTGACCATTTACATGCCGTCGACCGTACAACGAACCCTTTAACACCACCGTGCCATTTATCATAGTATCATAGCCATTGCTATAGCTAGCTAGGCCTAAGTTAGGCCTATACAGGAGTAGCCAGGTTAGCACGCATACGCCCATTTTGATAACCAGAAGCCATTATGTTTCAGGCCTGCCTCGGCTTATGTCACTCTTTCTGAATGACAAACTATCTGTACTGTACTACCTGCATGGGCAACGACATTTAAACACCGTCACGGATCACAGCCGTTGTGCCCGGGCCCGTGACCCAGGTAGACGGACTGGCGGAGTTTTATTGCGTTCCTGAGAAAAAAAAACAACACCAATAGGCCTACACCATGAACTGTAGCCTACAAAACGCGCACATGCATGGCATGGCTATAGTTTTCTGCGATAACGCTAAAGATCGTTGAAACATAAGTATAGTAATATTTGCAGCTCAAATCCATCTCTTAACCGTTGTGTTGCTAGGGTGTGTTGCAAGTCGGCGCGTCATTGGTTGACGTCTGCTCCCTGGCAACTAGCAACAGGTAACAGATAAATGTGGCCTCGGTCACGATGGCGTCGGCCACGACCGCTGTTGTGTTTCAGATGCGTGCAGGCGAGACCGGCCCAATATATCATAAGTATCAAGCCGGCACGGAGCGAAGCAGCGTGGCGGATGCAACAGGAGGAGGAGCTCTGTCATTGCCCATTTAAAAAGCCGCTGAACAAATTTCAAGACAGACAAATTTGCCACCTCCGCTGGATGTAGGCCTACAAAGTCAAAAATAATGTCACTTTCAAGGAACTTCGCTCCTGACACCCTGACCAGGGGCTGTCAGCTGTCTGCCGGGAGTCCCGGGATGTCCGTGGGGGATACCCAAAGACCCCATTATCATAGGCTAGTAGTGAAGTTTGGAGAACGTTCGTTTTCGTAATTTCGTGTGCCAGACCAATAGCTTGGAACAGTCTGTCGATCACCACTGCATGAACACACTGACACTAAGACTTTCAAACGTGACGTATTTTTAAAACATATTCGCCAGGTGTCGCGTCAGAACAGATCATAGCAAGTTGCAATTACGTTCTTGTACGCTCCAGCCAACGTCAGGATCATCGATTATCGCCGACAAAAACGTGCTCAAACAGCTCGACATCATTGTAGGCACCTGGCGTTATCTTCCAATAGAAGTCACGGTAATTCTCTAACTGGAAATGTCACCTTGGTGTCCTGTAGTAAATTCGTAAACGAAGATAAACGTGTACGGTTGGCTAAAAAAGTGAAGCCACAAACTCATGGCCATAATTCTGCCAAATCTTAACCGATTTAAGATTTTTTTTTGCCACGGGAAGATTCGTTGGTAAATTTGCAATAAGATGGTTATTAAAAATCCCACAGTACCTTGCATATGTTGCCACACTACCTTGTGAAACATTAATATAAGAAAACAAGTGATCAACGATAAATTACAAGATAGTGTAGCTACATAATGGCGGGGTTGTAATAACCAAATTAATAAAGGTTTATTGCTAAGTCTGTCAGTGAAAGAAATGTTAAAATCGGTGAATATTTAGCAAAGTTGCACGCAAGAATGTGGTTGTCTCGTGCACTTTGTGTGTCTGGCCACCACACTGCTAAACGACGAAGAAAGTGCACGAGACAGCTACGTTCTTGCATGTAACTTTCCAAATATTCAAATATGCAAGTGTATTTACCTTTTTTGTTGCAACTTTTTAAGAACTTTTTATTTCTGAAACTTCAGTATTTAACAATTAATCGATGTGATAAAAAGTATTTAGAACTAACAACTATGACAAACTTGAGAATCACAGTTGAAACCACACGTTTCTAGGCCTTAGGCTATACGTTTTATTAGAACACAAAATTCTGTAACTTCACACACAGCTGTATTTCAGATCTAACTTCTTGTACAAACAACGGCCACTGAGAGCGATCAACTTCCGCGTGACTTTGCTCCATAATGTAAGCAATTTATACACTGTGTCTCAAAAAACACCGTTTTCAGCTGTAACTCGAACAAACGTTACTCGATTTTAATAATCTGTGGCTAAAATGGTATACGTAGAAATCAGGAAATTGAGCAAGGACTGGTGAAGTCTGGCAAAGTATCGCATAAAATAAGAATTCAATTTCCTTCTTTTTGTGTTTTACATAGTACCGCAGAAATATTAATCAGTCGGGTTAAATGGGCTAATAAACTGACTTTCTGTTGCCTAATTTCGAGGAAATATTTTGTCATAATTGTTAAAATATGAACGCTTGTTAAGCTGCAACTAAAGACGTCAGGGGTTGTTTTTTGGGACACACTGTACATACGAACTAGCATATTTGAGAGGTAATATACGCGACACTTCGGTCGACAAACAAACGTTTAACAAAACAAATCACTAACACAGGACGCACGATTCACTACAAAGAATTGATCACAATGAAGTCATGCACGACTTTTCATTGGTGCTCCTTGGTTTCTCCATTTACGTATTCGAGTAATGAAACCCATCAGTAAATGTGCCAATCTTGTATCATAAGTCACAAGTCATCAGAAATACGCTACTATTTAAGTCCAGTAGCACAGAACTACCAAACTACACACGGTACACGGTGTTGTATTAATATAAGAAAATCTCATTATTTCAAACCTATTTCCATAGGAACCCAAACCGCCCCCTGTGGGGCTATCTATTATTCACTAACACGACAACAGCCTTAAAGTCCACGTCAAAAACTTGTTGGAAACATATCGAATGAATCTACACTGCACCTTCAGCATATTGGCAACGGGCGTCAAGAAATAAACTAAATTAAGTGAGCAATGAGCTGTGTGTGTGTGTGTGTGTGTGTGTGTGTGTGTGTGTGTGTGTGTGTGTGTGCAGTGGCGGATCTAGGATTATGTAGAGGGGGGTGACTTTGGGAACCCGAGCTAGCGAAGCGAGCAGGCATTGCGGGAGTCTGGGCTTACGGGAGAATAAAATTTGAGCGTTTGTGAGTTAGGACATTGGCTATAGTCAGGTCGGTATAATAACTGAACGTAACTTCTTGGTGCAGTGGCGTCGCCAGGATTTAGCTCGAGGAGGGACACAAAACGACATCGAGATAACTTAAGTCACACGCATAATAATAACATGAAATAGGCTGCCGCGCCAGGGGGGTAACTAGTCATCCTAGTCACCCCCTAGATCCGCCGCTGGTGTGTGTGTGTGTGTGTGTGTGTGCGCGCGCACATCCACACAGTGATTCCGTGCCAGAAAAGTTTGCAACTTGGCAGTGTTCAACAAATTAAGTGCCGACTAGCTAAACTCCTGTAGAATATGGCCACTGCTATGCTAGATACAGAAAACAAGCGTTCATCAAGTATCCACTTAAAGAGACACAAACGACGGTAGAACTAAGTACAGCCTAGTAGTCGAAATACATCACATTCTGTGAATCAGGCCGGAGCACTGAGACAACAGGAATGTCATTATGCCCTACAATATTATCACCGACTAACACACAAGCATAAGACTAACATAACACTACGACTGAATGAATATAACCCGTTCCTGACACTGTAACTGTTCTTGCTAGGGTTATGCATTCTTATGCTAATTAATGGTTGCATTCTGTTAGATTTCAGCAACATTTTGGCACCGTTTCTGCAGTTCTGTCGACGAAGTTTAAACAGTGCATTTTGTGCACCCTGCGAATAAGCTGTGTATTGTTTATATACATACTATGACCAACAAGTTACGTCTGAATAAATTATGATAATAATTTCAATATGGTTATTTTTTTAAAAAAACATGCATCAAGAAAAAATGCCCAAGTCTGACATGACAGTTTAACAAACCATTTCATTCATGCAATTAGTGTTAACCAACCACAACTGCGACAATTAGAACTACAAAAACTATTGGTGCTTGATGCAAAGTAACATATTGCAGCCACTAGAACTTAACTAGTGAACCTTTGTAATGAAACACTGATTACTGACTGACAAAACTTCAAAAATCAGTACTCAATCTGGAAAAATCTACGACACTGGAAATCTCATCTTTAGCAACTGTGTAACAGTATAAAAAGCGTGGCATCATCCAACGAATTGCTTTTGACACATTCATTACTCGGCAACTACAGAGTGGCCCAAAAGTTTACAAGTTACAAGTTTACAAAGTTTACAAGTCAAAGCAATTTCACATTGTAAACAACTGACAGAAACAACTAATCATATTTTGTAGGCGACTGAATTACCAACTCCTTGTTATGATACTAACTACATAATATGCATAAATACACGGTGCACCGACAGTGCATTTTATAGGTGCAAGCTTTTGGGTCAACCTGTATACATGACGGTAAAAAACATATACACACGTATAAAATACAAAATGAGCATGCAAATACCACTGTTAATCTGAACTGACTGGCACAAACACATCTGCAACAGACTGCATGGGCTCAGTACATATGACATATCTGTGTCCCAGTGGTGTAATATCCAGCCACAATTTAAATAAGTGTTCAGAGTAATTCGCCGCCACGTTGCGGATCGATCAATCGTATTTGCCAGCTGGCGCCAATGTGTGCACCCCCATCAATATCATTTCTTGGGTCCATCGGAGTCTACATCCCAGATGGCATGTCGATCGGTTCAGTCGCTTTTGTAGGACTCACGGTCGCGACAGACAGACAGAGAGACAGACCTTGCTATGTCAAGACCATAGCTGTAAGAAACGTTCAAATAAAAATAAAAAAAATTAAAAAACATAAAAAACGTGACAAAAATAAAAAAAACGTTTGTAAACGAAACCAAAAACGTTACCTCTTCTTAGTGTAGTTCAACTCCACGCCTGATGCCCAAGAAATGGCCTTCAAGGCAACTCGGAATATGACGTCCAGTTTAGTTTTGCAGAAACTGTCGTCGTTTTAGGCTAGCAGAGAAATCTTCAATATTGTGCTATTCATGGTCTCTTACATTCCAATTACTGGATACAGTATTCTGTTATTTATGAATCCATTGAATTTCATAGGTCTATTTTGTTGCTGTTATTTTAAAACTGCTTCTAGTTAATCTGCTTGCCGCTCTGAACTTTGCCAATGTTTTTTAGAAATAAAACTTTTGGAAAATAAAAAACGTGACCAAAATAAAAAAGTAAAAAAACGTTTTTTACATCTATGGTCAAGACACCTGTAGCAACAGGACCCATCTACCATGTCTTGCTAAACTTAATGAGATGCCAAACTCAGTATTTTGTGAGTGTTTTCGTAACGATAATTATCTAAGACTATAAATTCACATCCAATGCACTGCACAAAGCACACACAAACACTCTGCAAGTACAACAGAATGCCAATCAGTACTCCAGTTAACAACAAACGTTATACCAATATAAACACTACGATTAATCACAAATCACATTTTGTCAATTATTCGCAACAAACAATGCTTAAAATTGATAAATATTATTAAACGTTAAGGAGTAAAATGCACGATGTTAAGTCAGAAAACTTCCATGGACGGTTAGAACTAGGGTTAAAATTAGGGTTAGCCCTAGTTAGCATTAAACCTAGTTTCACACATCTAGCAAAGACATTACTACACTACAACTACAACCATTTAACGGCCTCTTTTCCAGGACAACCTGGGTAAGCCGATACCAGATAGGTAAAACCAATCTGGATTTTACTGGAGCAAGAGACAGTGACTGGCAGTGGCATCAGCTGGGCCATATGCAAGTCAGACAGATAACCACGCCAGTACCCCACCACTCTGTTTTTTACAGGCCGGATGCCCTTCCTGCCGCCCAACCAACAGCGTCAAAGCACTGA
>Ga0126329_10000193_pt1 | contig 12411 bp, 9 predicted proteins | sample InaspJWI85metaG_FD_104915 | JGI IMG/M metagenome (GOLD analysis project Ga0126329, IMG submission 104915) | Marine gutless worms symbiont microbial communities from Oahu, Hawaii - Inanidrilus sp. 2 OAHU.JWI-85 metaG | ecosystem: Host-associated > Annelida > Digestive system > Unclassified...
AGAGCTGAACTGACGCGGTGGCGGAGGCGCCTTTTTGTCGTCTTTACTCGCGGCGGCATCAGTCCACGGCTCAGTAACTGCCGGGATGAGAATGCCGTTACAGTCGAGAAAAGATATCGCCGTAATGGAGCCCTTCAGCCGGAATATCGTGCCTGTACAGCCAACACAATCACCCTCGCTCGCCATAAGGAGAAAAACATTTTATAAACGAAAACCGATATAACTGGCCTACTTCAACTTAAAACTGCTGCTGATTAGATGTTTCATATGTTGGCGGCGCATGAACGAAGTTACAGGACGTCGGGCCCGGTTAGTACTGGTATGGGTGACCGTCTTTGGGCGGGTGTACCATCTCCGTATGTAACAAGCCAACTAGGTCAACTCAGCCTTGCATCACTCCGGGGTCGCTTAATCAAGTACCAGCATCGGCTGGGGTAAGGGCGGTAATCTCACCTCTGCCAATTACACACACACACCCGTTTAACGGCCGTTTGTCCAGGATTACCCGGGTGAACCGGTACCAGAAAGGTAAAATCAATCTGGATTTTACTGAAGCAAGAGACAGTGAGTGGCGATGGCATCAGCTGGGCCATATGCAAGTCTGCACCTCGCTCCAGACAGATAACCACGCCAGCATCCCACCACTCAGCGCTACTTACAACACACACACACACAATCGTTTAACGGCCGTTGATCCGGGACTACCCGGGTAGGCCGATACCAGAAGAAACTCACCCACTCACACCCATCCTGATCATCGGACATCCTTTATCAACTTCCTCCATTTACTACGACCAATAGCATCCTCATCGCTACTTAAAAAGCGACGGGTGGCGGCGCGTCGTGCCGGGCACGACAGGCCGACTTGCAACACGCCCACCCTAGCAACACAACGGTTAAGACACAGCTATCAGAGACCGCTGGGCGAGACGATGACGGGCTCTCTCCGTCGTACGTCGGCGTCTGTGGACAGCGTGAGAGTGATGACGAGCACTGTGCCGAGGCTCGTTCCGACCCACAGACACGGACACGTCGACTGCTCTGCTAGCCAGCCAGCCAGCCAGCCACAAACACCCACAACCAATACTATATTACCACTACCACACTGTGTCCCAATTCATCATCATAGACATCTTTAGAGTGGCTTAAACAGTGAAAACTATTGCAAGGACCACTGTTCTGGAGGGGAAATAATGACTAGGGAAAGATGTAATTCAAAGTCAAACAGTTTCGTAGCAGCGGCGTATGTCTTCAGCTTGTTCTTGAACACCGACAGCTACGAGGCCGACGTAACATCGCTTGGCAGGCCATTCCACACATTTGCTCCAGCAACAGGAAAGGCACGACCTCCGATAGTTGACCGACGACAGGTCGGAACGTCAATTGAAGTGACGCCAAAATTTAAATCCGTTTAAATACGACCTAACTCAACGTAAACGCGTACCATTTTAATCACATATATTACCATTTATTTAATTCAATACGTAACAGTTTCATCAAAATGTACAGCCGAGTTTCTGAGATGTGGAAATTTAAAGACCGTCAGTTCGGACACGTCGACTGCTCTGCTAGTCAGCAACATACACGCACAACGAATACAACGACCACTACTGCACGCCGGTAATACTACACCGTATCCCAGATGAACGTCTATGTGTATCTGTCGAAATAACTCGGTCAAAAATCAGCAGATTTCGATAATTATTAGTATACAAATTTCTGGGGAAAACGCAAATTGCTCGCCATACCTTTGAAATGTTACCACACGTTTTAACGTTTTAGTTTACACCCTCTCTCTCTCTCTCTCTCTCTCTCTCTCTCTCTCTCTCTCTCGCGAAGTAGCCTTGCGGTCTGCGGTCATCACTCGTTAGACAGTCATTACTCCTGTACGCAAGGGTGTCCACACGACCCGTGAACACAGGCTATCTGAAAAGACAAGCCGCCGCGTCGCTTCGCTCCGTTCCGGCCTGAAGCTGGTGATATATTGGGCCAGTTATCGTGGGTAATGTGGGCGATAACAGCGTCAGCAGTTATCACCTGCAAGCATCTGACAGCCATCTTGTGTCCCGATGGCAGACGCCACACCCATCTGTTATCTGTGTGGAGTTGCTGTGGGGAAGCCGTCAACCGATGACGGGCCGACTTGCAACGCACCGTAGCAACACAACGGTCAAGACATAGATACCAGTGTTCACGCATCGTGAACGCGTGTGGTGTGTACAGAATCCTGAGCTGGATGGTGTGGTGTTGCGCTGTCGCGCGCACGTTAAGCATCTGCACAGCGTATCAGAGCGTAAACGCTTCAGTATGGGATTTTCTAAAATGCACCGGTTTTGAGCTAGGGGCATCGGACAGACAGACGGACTGAGGAACGGATCGCGATATCGCTTAATGCCCCCCCCCTACTGTAGTGCGGAGCATACTACTGCAGTATCATAGGTATGTATGACGGTCTACGAGTAATGTAATGTAAATGTCGATGTCGATTTGTAGAGCGCATAAACGCACGCAACCTAAGTACAGCCGCAATGCCTCTAATGCGCTGCGTGTCCCAACTGCGCCGCAAACACACGAGTCTTCTGAAGCTGTCGATATTCCAGACGATGAACGCTTGCAACGGTGTTGTGGAACGGCCAGCTGACGACAGTTGGCTGACAGCTGGAAACGTCTGATCTTCAAGCGAGTGCCAACCTTCGTCCAAAGACCAGGCACACCACACCACAACCACACCGCACTACTTTTCTCGTGGTGACACCGCACTACACGTTGAAATGTAGTGTGGTGCGGTTGTGGTGTCGGTGTGATGTGCATGGTCTTTGGACGAAGGTTGGCAACTGTGGGCCACCATACACATGGCATACGGTCGTATACTGCGAGAGACTACTGACTACGAGGAGCCGTGCTACTGGTGCGGATGGTAGCGCACCTGCTTTGCGCGTGTAGGCGTCGGTAAAGACGAGACACTGGATCGCTTCCTTGTTGACGTTGTCGAGGCTCGTCATGCTCGAGCTGTGAGACTGCGAGAACGAGCTGTCCGTCTTCTCTGAAACACCAACCAACACACGCAAACTCGACTGTCCACCTAACTCTCAGACGCATGCACGCTGTTCACGCTATACCACAATCCCTTTTATACTGTTTATATACTAATAATCGGGGTGCCTTCAGTGCTTTGACGCTGTTGGTTGGGCGGCAGGAAGGGCACCCGGCCTGTAAAAAACTGAGTGGTGGGGTGCTGGCGTGGTTATCTGTCTGGAGCGAGGTGCATACTTGCATATGGCTCAGCTGATGCCACTGCCACTCACTGTCTCTTGCTTCAGTAAAATCCAGATTGGTTTTACCTTTCTGGTACCGGCTCACCTGGGTAGTCCCGGACAAATGGCCGTTAAACGGGCGTGTGTGTAATTGGTCCAATTAACTTGTCGTAAGGAAGCATCGCCGCCACGCTCGGATCGTTCAGTGTATTCACCAGCTGGCGCCCGCCAATCTACCCCTCCCCCTAATCTAATGGTTCCTTAGGACTCATAAGCTAATTCACACCGCCACGCCAGACACGACAAGACTGTCGCGCCTGCCTGTCGACCGCCGCCGCCGGGACGCAGGCCGGGCAGAGAGCTACGCCTAGCCGCCCGTGTGTGTGAACTGGGCATAAGAGTTTGCCCGCCAAACCGGCTCACGGTCGGTTCAGCCGTTTTTGCACAGTGCAACCACATGCCCAACACACAGACGCACAGACCAGACGAACGCAGATGGACCCGCGCGACGCGCTGCATCTCGCGCATCGAGCTATACGCAGAACTGGACGCCCACTGTAATAAACCGCGTGGCCAAGCTCGTCCCTCGAACGTCGACCGATGCGAATATTGTCAGCCAAGTTTGACCAAGTTTGGCTCGACATGACCATGATACACCGGCAAAATGGCTCTCCACTCAACCGACCTCCTGACCGCACGTGGCGTCGCCCACCTGGTCGTCCACGAAACAAGTGACTCGACCAGCTACGAAATGATCCTACCCGTCCGATTGGAGACCTCTGGAGGCATGCTGTCGACCGTGGACATGGTGGTGCAACGACGCGACGGCCCTCGCCGGCTACGCAATGATGATGATGATGATGAAGTTCGACCGGTGACGGTCCAGTTAATAGCGCCAAGCGTCCATCTTTGTCCGGCCAAGTTGACAACACGCTGCGACCATCAACGTGCTGTGGCGAAATTTTCCGAGCCCAGAGTTTTGAACGAAGCTGCGCAGGAAAGTACCCCTATTTCGCAGAGATCCGAATTATCTTATAATTACACATTGAAGACTAGGCGGAAGAAGCCTCCATATCAAACAGCAACTTAATATATACATTTGTTCGGCAGTTTGGATACTATACTGGCTTGTGACAGACGGGCAGACACGGCGACAGCTTATACCGCACTATAGCATCACGCGGGTAAAATGGTAAAGCCGACCTAACTAACAATCGTAGGTTCCTATGTGTTTCTTGTTGCCAAGCAGTATAAACTGGTACCGGTCAAAAGGCGATAGTACCCTACAGCTGGGACGCCAGACCCACGGTTACCTTCCCAGCCGTATGGCATCATCACCCCTTGACGTGCACCGTCTTATACTGCTTGGTAATAATAACAGCTCAATGAATGTGCGTATCTCTGACCGATCCGAGTAATGCTGTACCGACTCTGTTACTTATCTAGCGCCGGGATCTGTAGTATCAGTATTTGTGAGGTTATTAATATTCCCAGAGATGAGCGGTCGTGCCTTAACCGCTTCACTATTCTGTGGAACAATAGGCATACACAAGAATTTATGCATTTTGGCTTTCGCCGAACGTTTGTCGGCTGAGAACGAACATCGAAGACATAACCTCTATTGGTGTTTATACGGTGTTATGTCAGCCCATCCCTAGAGTGATTCCCATCCAGTTATTGTGCCGTAACCCCTATTCTTGCTTGCGTCACATTCGCATTAACGGATGATACTGACACTGCCAATGGCACTTGTGTTTTACTTAAAACTACAAGTAACGTAAGATAGGCCTAATCCAAGGATATGCCGATGGCCTATGACCCAAACCGATTACAATAGCTTACATCTAGAAATGAGGTTTTGCAAATACTCGGATCTCGTTGCCATTCACATAGACAGCAGTATTTTTCTGCGTCATATAATATAAATAATAGTAGCAAAAGCGTTCTAAAAAGCGAATGCAAAAGTAAGAACATGCAACATCGAAAACAAAAGATGTATGCAAACTTAAGCGTTATTTCAGTGAAAATAGGAACAAAAGTATGCAGCATTTAAAAATACGTACGAATAGACTGGCCTGTTGTTTAACCAATACAGTTATAATGAGGCTAATGTCTACACTACAGTGTGAAAAATTTTCGCGTTTAAAAAGAAATTCACTAGATTATCGCGTTTAATGTGGCACAACCTTCTCAAAGTTAGAGATTTTTGAATAAAATTATGTAATTTTGCGGAGATAAGAACGTACAAATAGGCGCGTAAAATCTTTTTTTAAATTGTTAGCCGTTGGGGAAATATTGCCAGAAAACCTTAGGGTGTGAATTTTTTTACCCACATGTAGTCCAAATTCAGACTTTTCTCCGCAAACGGACTTTTAAGATATCGGCGGCCATCAGACAACTTAAGAAATGAATTGAAACTGTCGTGCACATGCAACATGCGTGCGCTAAATGGCATAGGCCTAAACAATATAAAGACTGAACAAAAAATTGTTACGTAACTGACACAGACTCAACATGTACAGACTTTTTAATCTGGGACATGTGATATTTCAACCAGGTCTACTTTAAAAACTCGAAATGAGGTCCTAATCAAGTAGTATGATACTGATCTGAATAAACTAAACGTACACGCTAGGCATATGTCGCAATGGTTTAGTGGTTGCTACTCACAACAATATTCAAGTGCGCTGTGCTAGATCACAGGATCAAATCCCACCCATAAAAGGCTCGCGACGCTCCCGAAGTTCTAAGATCTATACAAAGTTCGAGATGAAAGACTGACAGGCCTACACTACACTTCGGTATTTCTCGGTGATCATCAGTCGCATGTAATACACTGACACGATCACAAGAGTGACACTGCTACAGCTGCTGCCATGCCACTACCACGCTCACACGCACTGCGCCAGGGTAGCCTACAAGCAGGGGCGTAAATCGTCGGTCACGAGAACAGAGGACTGTCTAGCGGCAAGTCGTCCCCACATTTTACCAGGAACTCGCCTTATATTTCGCAATTAGTAGCTAGGTTTGTACAATTATCCACTATATTTTTCAGTTTCATTACTGCACATCAGATAGATCTCATTATGCTTGAAATGCAACACTTTTATGATTTACTTGGAGCACTACCCAGTATGCTGCTAACAGATTTCGCAGGATTCTGCAAGATGCCTTAACTGGCTTGAAAGTAGCCGGTTTGCAAATGGGTAGACAAAATTTTAAATCAACGGGAAAGAAGTTTTAAGAGAAAAGCAGGGATAGTGAGAGGACAGAAAAAGAAGAAAAGGAATGACAAAAACTGATGGTCAAGGCATATTGATTTAACTAACAATGTTCAGGTAAGTTTGTTATGTTTTTCTCGTCTTATTGCAAAGGGTTAAGCCTCTTTTATGACGAGTAACGGTTCCTAGAGGTTCTCATTTTGGAGCGATGGGTTTACGCCAGAGAGGCACTACTCGCAAACAAACCGAAGCACCGGTATAGTAATAATCGCAAGATGGCTGCTGGAAAATAACCTAATAACCAAATTTAGGTATTCTACGTTACAGCAGACGACACGTCACTGGTGATCTCCGACAGCGTAACCAATCACAGCAAAAGCTGCTTCGCTGTGATTGGTTAGGCAGGAATAGGCTAATAATAACTCGGGCAGTCCGCCATCTTGCGATTACGACTTTTGTCAATGGTCGGTGGCAGCGCCTTCCGAGCTGTTTGATTGGCAAGTAAGGTATCCGGATATTTATCTATTCTATGTCTACGGTTTACGCCCTTGGACACGAGGTCACGAGGGATCACGAAGTCACGATCACAAGTTCACGAGGGTGGAATCACAAAGGCGCGCGGGGACCAACCACCGGGCAGCGAGCGAGCAAGCACTAGAGCCGCAGAATCGACACCGGTCGACGAGTTGTTGGAACTGGCGGACGACGCGGCGGCGGCGGCGTCGTCGGTCGAGCTGGCGACCGTGTGCATTCTGAGCAGCAGCTTGGACGTGCACTGCGAGCGGCTGCGGCGCAACTGGCCGGCCAGTTTGTACGACTGACGGATGCGGTTCGCCCGCGACGTATTGAGACAGAGGCTGCGCACGTGCTGCAGCTGCGCGCACGCCATCACAGTACGACACCGCACTCTTTCAACGACTACTGTAGATATGCGTGGTGGTTTACGTGCATGTTGAACTGTACGTCGTGGCTATCTCGTGGCGGAATAAACCACAATCACACTACACAGCCGTCGTCACGCGAACAAGGGACGCAAAGGCTTGTGCACAGCACATAAGCTAAACTGAGCTGAACTAAACAAGTCGACCCAGTTACACGACGCGTTCATTGGTCACGGGCGTCAGCGTCATGACTATACTTCGTGCCGACTGGCTGCAGCAAACAAAGACGGTTTTGAGCTCGCACAGTTTTCAACGCATGTATTCCAATGCGGCTGTTTATAACAAAGTTCAGTTCAGTCCAGTTCGTGCGCTGTGAACAAGCCGTGACGTTCGCCACGACGACTGCGATACCGGTCGTATGCGGCGGAATCAATGCCGAAATTGCCGCTGCAGTCGTTGCAGCAGCGGCCGTGTTAACAAGGCGGCGCCACTGCAACGACCACAACAAAGATTGCAGCAATGATCGCGCTGAATACGATGCGTATTAGAACAGTTGCGGCAAACGCTATAGCAGGTGCCGCTGTGACGACTGCGGTAACAGTTGTATCGTGTATTCAACATGTGACAAGACAAACTAATTACGTGAACAGGGAGATATAACGATACAGAACAGTTAAAAAGATGAACTAGAGAAATGTGCCACACAACAGCATGTATACAGTAAGTGATTCGACGCGGTAATATTTCAACACAACATTACAGGTTAAAATTTATGCAAGGCAAATGGAATAAAATTATGGACATATATTGCACACATAAAAATGTGGAAATAATACACAGCGAAAGCAGCCAAACGAAGGCAAAACGAATTTAGCGGCCAAAGGCAATAAAAATAAGCAATGCGGCCGTGACAATAAAAATTATGACAATAAAGACACCTGCCTTGAACCTGCGATGCGGGATGACAGGCCGTATAAAGCAATCCAGTATTACATGTGCACAATCAGCAAAAACAGACCAATGTATCTCACGAACTTGCTGTGAAATCTACTAATAGTGTAGAAGAATGATCCGACATTAACAAATAACAAGTCAGTTTTCGATTTGCTACATCTTCGAACTCAAAACATTAACCCAGGAAAACTGCCCAACAAAACAGCCTTTTTGAAGTCGATCAATCAACTGACTTCTGAGGAAAAGTAAACCATAATGCCGGCTATCCATGCCAGTACCTGATTAGTTTCAGATTTGCGATAACAAAAGATTAGTGGGAATCTACTTTACTTGATAAATTTGAGCAATTTTACACGGGAAAAGAAATATTGCCTAGGCCTAATGTATGCGTATAACTGAAATGGAATTGGCTAAGCTTCTGTTAATGTGTACAGAATCTACAGTAAAATGTTCTAGCAAATTTCAGTACTGTGAACAGGTAACAGAAAACTTTACAAAAAGCAGTTGCAAATAGGGCTGTCAGGAAGAATATTGACAACTAAATTAATTAATTTGATGCTATTATACGTGACCTATTGTCATACGACGCAGGATTATGAAATGTAGTTATGACGACTGTCAATGAAGTAAATGAGAATTCCTTAAAACGAACACGAAAATAAACAGACCCGAACGGCCAATTATACATGTAGCGAAAAATTATGTTTAGTTCGACCTGCTCAACGCTCGGCGATTTGCAGTCTTCGACTTGTGGACCTGTAGTCATCCCGGTGTCGAAGAACACCTTTGATGTCTGCTGTTTGCTTTTCGGCGACCGTGGCGCCCTCGAGTACGGATCCATCGAACCTTCACATGTAAAATGTATAGGCTAAAAGCCTCGTTCACATCACACGAACTGAACTGAACTGACTTGAACAAGTCGACCCAGTTACTCCAAGAGTTTGGTCATGTGTACATAAAGTGTGTACTGATTGGCTGCAGATACAGCAAACTAGGTCGCATAGTTTTGCGTTCAGAACTCGAGTTTAAGTTAAGTTCAGTTCATATGATGTGAACGAAGCTTAAGCATGTGCGCGTGCACACGCGTAAACGAACATGTTTACAATGACAAAATCTGGTGCTTAGAAATTAAAACACTCAATAGCACACCGTAAGATTTGTACAACTTTATGCAAAATCTAACAATAATTGGACTAATACACACACGCGCGCGCGCGCGTTTAACGGCCCTTTGTCCGGGACTGCCCGGGTAAGCCGGTACCAGAAAGGTAAAACCAATCTGGATTTTACTAAATCAAGAGACAGTGAGTGGCAGTGGCATCAGCTGGGCCATATGCAAGTCTGCACTGCGCTCCAGACAGATATCTACGCCAGCACCCCACCACTCAGTTTTTTACAAGCCGGATGCCCTTTCTGCCGCCCAACCAACAGCGTCAAAGCACTAAAGGCACAATATGGACTAGGTGGACTAATATACAGATAACTTAATTTGTATCATCACACTAAATGTTTCGTGACGACAGTATGAGGGTAGTTCTAAAAAGACAAGCCTCCAGCCGTTTCGATATTTGTCAGAGACAGAGAGATACAGGGCCACCGCATATACCGCGCGACGAATATGGTTAGCATGTGCGTTGCGCGGTAAAATGTAGCCTACGTATGTGAACAGTATATAATTGAGAGACATACCGTACAAGTCGGGAGTACCCATGCTGAGCAGACAAGTCTTCTGCACGATGTCGATAATCGCTATACCGTACTCGTTGCCGAACGCCAACCTGACAGCATGCAACATACATGGTGCATTTTAGGCATAAATTTGCACCCTTGTAACTGCTTAATGACGAATAATTTCCCAGGTTTATTGTCCATTAATAGAAAGTTTCCGTGATATATTTGTAATTCACTGTCCCCGTCGAAAAAAAGATTTAGAGCGCACTATTTGTCAGCCGTTGTGAGGGAAGGAAATGTAAGTTTTTGGGGGAGGAATCTCTCCCCCCCCCGAAAAAAACATGTCTGGAATAAGCAGTGGGTGACGTAAGTAAGTAAAGTAAGTAACAAGTGTATAGCAGTTCGCAAGGTTGCCACACCGCTACGGGAACTCACATGCCACGTGGAATCACACGGTGTTACCTGCCACCCGGCAGAGGTGACATTCCCGCCCTTACCCCAGCCGAAGCTAGTACTGGATTAAGCGACCCCGGAGGGATGCAACGCTGAGTTGACCTAGTCGGCTTGTTACATACCGAGATGGTATACCCGCCCGAAGACGGTCACCCATCCAGGTACTAACCGGGCCCGACGTGCGTTAACTTCGTTCATGCGACGAACGCCGCTAGCCACTACGCCAATACGCACAGGCCGAAGCGCGAGTTGACGGAGAGGCTGGTGACGGGCGGCGGCGGTTCGCCATCGACCCACGTCAGCAGACAGCAGAGGCTCGGCTGGTAGCCAGGCGACCACTTGCGCTGACCCGACCGCGCACGCAACGTCGTCTGACTCTCCTGCACAGTCGCCAACCAACCAGAGTAAACAATGGGTCATGGGTCAATGGGTCAAATGGGTCAGTTTTTTGGATGGGTCACGGGTCGATGCATTTTCACCCATGACCCACCTGCATATTTACTGAAAGCATGCAGACATACCACCCAAGAAGAAAGTGGTTTCAGCGTGCTCCAGATGGAACTAACGTTCAATCAGCATCTACTACATGGGTCAGTTTTTGTGTGGGTCAGTGGGTCATGGGTCACTGCCTGTGACCCACTGTTTACTCTGCAACCAACAGCGTCATGGGCGTCCGCGCATAGGGGCAAATGGGGTCAGCTGACCCACCCCCGCTGGAAAATTGATTAAAAATTAAAAAGCGAAAACATGCAAAAAAAGAGCAGTTTTCTATGTTTATCTTATATTCTGAGAGCAATCAGGGCAGGCAGGTGTAGAGAACGGCGCTATGCTGACCACATATTTATTCAGATATACTTCAGAAATCAGAATGCACTATTTCGTAGTAAAATTTTCAAATTTTTCTTCGCCTCAGTCGGCAAGGGGGCACTGACCCCCAAACCAAAATCCTGCGGGCGTTCCTGAACAGCGTCGCTTATTCTAGTTGAATAAGCCTACACATAAGATGACAGTGACGTAATTTTTTTCCATATCTCTATGCCAGTTGATTTTTGCCGCCATCTTGTAGGTATACAGTCTGAGAAACGTTCGTCGCTGTGATAGCGCTTAAATACGCATTGCTGGTAAGTCAGTAATGATATGGACATTTAAAAAAACTACCTGATTCAGCCTTATTTGAATAACACGATAAATCTTCTCCACTTAACGCATTATATCGTGTTTTACCCACGAAATGGCGATCGAATTGTGAGCATAGACTCTGTGACGTCACTTCACCCTATGCATTACAAAGCGGGAGAGCTATCAGTGCTACAACCGGCCGACAAACAAGTAAGCAACAGAACACGATCACAGTGGAAACCAACTGTACTACGCCATCAGTAAATACTCATAGGACGCGAGAGTAGATAGTAGATACTCGTGTAGCACATACGTTTGCATTGACCTTTGACCCCTGATCTTCGGCGAGTTATGGCCATAACCCATATATGCGTGCAAAAATCAAGATTAAAACCTTTGACTCAAAGGTCGGTTGATCGGAAAGATAGAAGGAAAACGTACGGATGGACGGACACGACCGATCGCATTACCTACTCCGCTAACGCGGCCGGTGATCAAATAATCGCGTTTTACGATCGAAGAGCGTCACGAGTGCGCCTGATCACGTAGATAAGCTCGACGAAAGTATAGAATGTCTTCAGTTCTCGGCGGAAACAGTTCACAGACAGTTTGTGTTCCGGACACAATACGAAAGCCATGTGCGCGAACAACTTGCCCATGGTTGTTACCTGAAAGCGACCTCTGGAGTCTCGAGTCTAACGATACGCTACGACATTCGGGCTGAAGGGCTCCATAACGGCGATATCTTTTCTCGACTGTAACGGCATTCTCATCCCGGCAGTTACTGAGCCGTGGACTGATGCCGCCGCGAGTAAAGACGACAAAAAGGCGCCTCCGCCACCGCGTCAGTTCAGCTCT
>Ga0126329_10000194_pt1 | contig 12385 bp, 9 predicted proteins | sample InaspJWI85metaG_FD_104915 | JGI IMG/M metagenome (GOLD analysis project Ga0126329, IMG submission 104915) | Marine gutless worms symbiont microbial communities from Oahu, Hawaii - Inanidrilus sp. 2 OAHU.JWI-85 metaG | ecosystem: Host-associated > Annelida > Digestive system > Unclassified...
CCTTCGGGCGTAATAAATAATAATAATAATAATAATACTATTTAAAATTTAAAATAAAATAATAATAATAATAGGGAGCAGCAAAGAATATAGACTAATTCATTCCTCAATGCCGGCATGGCAGCGCGACTGCTCTTTCTAACTGCAATGTTTCGGCTGGCCAGTGTCACATTACATTTTCCGCCCCCTGCAGTGCGGCCTGTTCCCGAATTAGTTTGGTCAATATTGTTTTCGATTGCAAGAGATATGGCTTAGCAACAGTACTAACACTGTTAACGTGCTCTGAAACTTGGAAATCACACGTAAGCATGACGATAAATGAAAATTTCACGTCATCAACCATGCAAAAGACGTTTCTATACTAAGGCTGCCGTCGACTAGTCGATAGTCGACTAATAGTCGACTAATATAATAGTCGACTAATAAAAAATAGTCGACTATTAGTCGACCATTCGACGTGAAAACATAGTCAAAGTTTTATTTTATTGTCTCATTTTGGTGAGTTTTGGAAGCGTTTATCGCCAGCTTACAATTGAATTTTACATGTTACTTCTTGCTGGCACGCTATCCGGGTGAAAGGAACCAGCCTAACGCATCATTACTTCATATTGGCTTGAAACCAGATTCCGCACACTAGCAGTTCTTGATCGCAAGTATCTTGCTATTCCTGCGACGTCGGCGCCATCAGAACGGGTGTTTTCTGTTGCCGGAGGCGTTTGCAATCGTCGACGTGCTTCTTTGTCGCCTCAACACCTGAACGCATTGGTGCTTCTAAATGTAAACAGCGACTTGCTCAGCAAATAGGCTAGTTTGCAGTCTGTGGTAATTTGGTAAACCATGATCATTTCAACTGGTAACTATCAGCTGTCAGGCACCTGACTGACTGGTAACTTTCATTGACAGTAATCATTGCGTTTGTCATGTCTTTTTTATTTTGTTTAGTCTTACTTAAACAGTAGACCTTCGAAAGTGGACATTTAATACTGCTACTATGCATGTTTTGGTTTGCGGCCTGTTGCCCTTCCCTATTGTCAGTGTCTCATCTTTAAGCCTTTAACTCTTAACAAGCCATTTTTACGATGCAAGCGGAAAATATTTTTACGTGTTTCAAAAATCGATACACTAATAATTAATCGAGTCTATTATAAAGTTGGACAGTTGCAGTACTTAGTGAGGGCCCTTTAAGGGCAATTGACAGACCACTGTAAATATTATGCAAAATTTCGTCGACTAGTCGACTAGTCGGCGAAATAGTCGACGACTAGTCGACTACTAAAATAGTCGATTGTGGCAGCCTTAGGCTGCTGGCCGCCGGCGCCTGCCTTGTCGATCAATACGTCCTGCACGAACAGCGCTCATCAGCAAACCCGCCGCACGCTGCAGCGGTTGTCAAACGATGGGACAGACAGACGGACGGACGGACGCCCGATCGTTGCATAGACCCTGTTCCGCATACTATGCGGGCAGTGTTAGTAGAGACCGACAGAAATTCGGTTACGGTTTCGGTTACGGTGTTTCGGCTGAAACTTGACCACGTGGAGACCGAAACCAGCCGTAACTGGATCAGAATCGAACAAACCGTTGTTGGGAATGATTTGCCAGCGAACAATTATTTAGTTCGGCAGGACAAGTCTACGCGGACAGACGAAGCAATCTAAAAGGCGAAAATTCTGAGAAACTGTTGTTTTTAGCGTACAACATTCGTTTGTTCGACTTTCATTACTGACTGGAGAATTGGAAGTATTTTCTTTAGTTTGTATAGCTGTATTATTGTCACTGTGCTTTTAACTGTTAACAAGATTGTGATTAACAACTGGTTTCGGTTTCGGTTACGGTTACGGCCGTAAGTCATTCGTTAGTTTCGGCCTAGTTACGGTTACGGCCGAAACTAAAACTTGAATTTCGGCGCCAGTTTCGATGACGGCCGTAACCAAAAATAACCGTTTCGGTCGGTCTCTAAGTGTTAGTAACTGATCCCTATGAGTAACAAGATAAAATGTATAATAGGCATAGATCTCACCAGACTGAAGATAATTAACTTAAAAATTAACTTACAGCATTTTCGGAATCAGCGTAGAGTACGCGACAGACGGCGTAATTAGTGTATCGGACTGTCGGCGCCCTATTTGTGCAGAATGAAGACGACTTTAAAAGTGTTAGGGATAGGGATCGCCTGGAGCTAGGGGCTTTATGCATATGTGTTGGGGTTAGGGTCAGTTGTCGCAGCGGCGTATCGGCAACTAGTTCTAAGAATATCATCGACTTTCTATGTTTTGACGGTCGATAGCTGCCGATAGGCCGATAAGCCGTTGCATTAACTGGATGCATGGCAAAGCCCAACGTTAGCCAGCCCGGATGCGCCACTAGCCACTGTCGTGAACATAATCAATACCGGGCTACGGGTATTATGTTTCGCTTCGGTTTCTCTTATTTTTAACGATTCTCGTCAGACGAATTATCTCAAATCTACCAGACCGATCTTCGCCAAATGTTCAGGGTTGGTAGAACTACGGCTGTAGACGATGAGTATGGAATTATTTTTTGATCCTCAAGGGACGTTGCCACGACAATCAATTTTTGTCGGTCTGATCGGGTGGACTGAAAATGCAGGACCTGAAAATGGGGGCTCAAAAAGATGAAATACCTGAAAATGCAGGACCTGGAAATGCGGGACCACAGAAACATGACCGGAAATTGGAGGACAAGCTGCCGAAAGTGATTACACAATGTAACTAGTGGGTAATTACGAAATCATAATGGGATGTTCTGAGTAGGCTATAATCTCCAGGGGCAATTTGCGTGATTGTGAACTATGCTTGAGGCTGTTAGTAAACTACAGAATGTACTAAAGCTATCACAGTTGAGTGTTTTATTTAAGCACCGTAACGGAATGCACATAAATCGTCCATAAGCACAAATGTCCTTAACAGCAGCGTATTCATTAAAAAAACTACGACAGTATTACGTACGCCCATTCCTTTTGAAGAAGTCACTGTCCATTCAACGTATATTTAGCCACACAGGCGCAGCATCATGCGACTGAATGTGCGGCATATATCGGGCAACCACGGTCTTACGCGGCGGTCGAAGTCGTGGCGTTCTCGGCGTCATCAACGTTGTCGGACTGGTCAGACTCATCAGCGCTGTCGTCTGGCATCTATAGCGGCTGCTCGCGTGCATGATGCTGTGGCTGACAGCACGGAGAAACTGCTCACTGTATCTAACTACAAAGGCTCGCAGCATTCCTAGAAAGTCCCGCATTTTCAGGTCCTGTATTTTCATGTCCTGAAGTTTGCTCCTTCATTTTCAGGTCTTGCATTTTCTGCTCCTGCATTTTCAACGCCCCGCCGTGCGGGCTAAATTGGCCACACCCGTGACAGCAAAATACACTGTCTATAGCAGCGAGCAAGACGCTAACAGAGATGTGCAACTTTATTACTCGTAATTTACCATAGCGTAGAGAGTTTTGAGCTCTTTCATTTCTGATTTACCAAGATGCCTATATCAGCTAATTATAGGCTTGGCATCTTTGCCAGTTTACAAGTTGTCGTTGGGTAGGGCCTACGGAACTCAGTAGTCCCTCTCAATAGTTTTTACTGTTTAGGCCACTTTAAAAATGTCTATGATGATGATGATGATGATATTACTGATTACTATTATTATTACTACTTACAGGACTCATTGTTACTGAGTATTATTATTATTATTATTATTATTATTATCACTGTGAACTGTGCACATTATTAAATGCATAAACTTGCCGGTCGGTCGGTGAAGTAGTATTGTTGTTGTTCTTGTTGTTGTTGTTGTTGTTGTTGTTGTTGTTGTTGCGCAATTGGCTCGCTCGGAATGACGCCCTTCTGTCAGCTCACGCCAGCTTGCTGTGATCATTCGACTGCATTCTGTGAACCAGCGGAGCGTGGCCGCCACGCTCCGCGCTAATGATTATTAGCTCGCAGGGCAAACTGCCGATAGACCTGTTGCCGCGCGTTCAGCTTACAGTAGGAACCCGACCGCGGGACAACAATCTTGGTCGGATCGGGTCGGGTCGTGACTGACAGTGCGTCACGCCTGTAGTTTGACGTGGTTTTTACAGTGCGACGGTGTGTGTGTGTCTGTCTGTTTTCGACCTATCCCACGTCATCATCATCATCATCATCGTCGCGTAGCCGGCGAGGGCCGTCGCGTCATTGCACCACCTTGTCCACGGTCGACAGCACGCCTCCAGTCTCCAATCGGATGGGTGGAATCGTTTCGTAGCTGGTCGAGCCACTTGTTCCGCGGACGACCAGGTGGACGACGCCACGTGCGGTCAGGAAGTCTGTTGAGTGATACGTTGACGTGGAACTGAAGAGCCATGTTTGCCGGTGTGTCGTCGTCAAGTCAAGCCACATGCCCAAATACCGAGATGCGTCGACGGGATAGGAGATATGACAGTGAAGTCAGACCGGTCCGCTGTATAGTACTTCATCATTTTGGACTCAGTCGTACCATCGGATTCCAAGCAGCTGTCTCAGACACATCTGGTGCAAAGCATCCACAGTTCTCACATCAGCTGATAGTAAGGTCCAAGTGTCTGCGGCGTAACACAGACAAGTGTCTGATATATACGGAGGTTGGTGTCGCGTGTCAGGCGCTTGTCGCTCCATATCCGTTTTAGAGACGCCATGACTGCACAGGCAAGGCCGATACGGCGTGTTAGGTCTGGACGAAATTGACCATCCCATGGTTGCAAACTGCCAAGGTAGGCCTAAACAAAGCTGTTGACTGATTCGACAGTATTACCGTCCACTGAAATATCTGGTGGTTTTGGGCTGGAACCAATGTTCTGCAGTTTTGTCTTCGGCCAAGAGATGTTAAGTCCTAAATGTGAAGCAGAATCACTGAAGTTCTTGAGTCGGTAGCGTAGCCAGGATTTGGAAATAGGGGGCACAGGGGCCTGGGGGACGAAAGTCCCCCAGCGGGGTCCAGGGGCAGAGCCCCTGGCGGTGGGAGTTGGGGGGGGGGCGAAGCCCTCCGAAAGCTCACAGCATATTACGGATATTTTGCTGTTAAACCATGCACAATTTTGTGTATTTAGCCAGACTGCATGAGCCGCTGGCAAAGCATGAGAAAAACCTAGTTTCTGCAGCCGAATCGCTCAGCAGTAGCCATGTAACTGAAGTTTCTGGGGTGGGGCTTGGGGCCTAGTCCTCCCAAACCCTTGATCATGGACAATTTTTTTTTCAAAACGGAATCAGCATACGGCACTTACTATAACCGTGATACATAATCACCTCAAAATTTATTACCTTCATTTTTCGTCAAGTACGCTAGAAGACTGAATCATTTGAAATGTTCCTACTTCGATCGCCTGCAGGCTGCAGTCATACTCATTAATGGGCCTACTATCAAAATGCGCAAAGCCATTTATTTTATTTGCTTTGAACAAGTCCCGATTTGCCTTAATACTGTTTAAACTGCACGAAATTTGGTTAGCTAATTCTCAGGAAAATCATTAACATTGTTGCCACCAGATGTCATACTTTAAAGCTAAAATGCACCAAGTTCAATTTCGGCTGCGGCTCCGCCCTAGACCCCGCTGCGGGAGCTTACAGCGTTCCTCCAGACACCATAGCTGGATTTAAGGCAGCCAACTTCTAAGGGAAGGGAGATTACGAAGGTTGGGAGGGAAGGGCAAGGGAGGGGGAAAGGAAAGGGGGAGGACCTACTTCTAAGGCTACGAGGAAGAGAGGGGAGGTAGGAAAGGGAATGGGAGGGTTAGCCCCCCAAACCTAAAAGCCAAACTTCGCCCATGGCAGTAGCAACGATCGAAACGATAGCGGAACTGATCAACTCTAGGTACAACTGCGGCATCGGCGATGGTGTGTATAGGCCTACATGAAATCGTGTGCTTCTAGCGCTCTACGACGTTAATTCGCACCGTTCGCTGCCATACGCATAGTCCTAGAGTAGGCCTATGGACTACGTAAGCGGCTGCGGCGGTGAGCGCAGAAGCAGACTGAGACTGTAGGCGTATAGATTAGTTCAGACAATTATTCACCATGATGCTTGGCCGAGATGATCCGGTACCACTACCCCACCCTACCCCAGCCCAATTTTTTCTTCTCGTATTTCAGCAATTCCCATGACCCGGCCGGACTAGGGTTGGAGCCTGGAGGCACGTGCCGCCTGTTCCCCGTGGCTATGCCACTGTCTTGAGTGATGTGGTAGCATCAGTGGCCGACAGAAGAAGCAAGACAGCGTCGTCCGCATAAACTAGATCAGTGAATGTCGAGGAGCCCACGGTGATACCGGGGTTAAAGGACATGTGCTGAGTTATACAGTCAATGGCAACACAAAATAGGATGGGTGCTAAGATGCAACCCTGTCTGAGGTGGTGGAAATTCTGGGGAATGCAATTACCCCGTGATGACGTCACAGTGTTCGATTGCCGGGACTGCTGATGCACAAATACATAATTCGGCATGACAGCCGAGACGTAGAGGCGAAAGGCACATTTCAGACGCTTTCTTTCATCAGCTTGTTCGGCAGCGGCTCCGACTGAAGGACCGAAGAAGAGGGTCGTCCACAACAAGACCAGAGTAGGCCACGAGCTCACACTTCGCGGCGTTCAAAACGAGACCCATCTTAGAGCCTAGCTCCTGCTCACATCCTGGGCAACAGTAGCGACATCGCCACCCAAAGTAAAGTCATCCAAATTTTCAAGGGCTTACCCTTGATGAAGCCAAAGACAAAAGAAGCGGCTGAACCGTATTACAAAACACATCATTGTAATATTATAAGAATTGGTACGTACGTCGGAGATATTTTAGTTCGATTATTCTTTTCACTATGGTTTTGTCATTATAATGATAATAGTAATTATTATTATTAGGCCGCATAGCATGCACTCATTCTGTGATCTCACCAAATGGCAGACTCGTCAGTAAATTTGCAGTGAAGTGCGAAATGTCTGGAATCTTAGCGTGCGTATCGGTATCGGAATAGGACATTCTTGGCTACACACTCCCACTTACTGAGCAAGTATTTACAGCAACTTGTCAGGGCAGCAAATTTCCTGTCAGAATCCGTGCCGTACGTCACCTGAACTTAACTGAAGATCGCAAACTCCTGTGTCAACAGTCCCATTGGAATACACGTGTCAGACTCGAGTTCAGTTCAATTAAGTTCACATGCTGTCAACAGGACGTAATAAACGAGTACCAGCTGTGCTGTCGTCACGGAGGTAGTGGGGCGTTTTGGTTTCGTAATCTCTACTGTTCTCTGTGGTGAGTCGCGATTTGTATGCCTCGTGCGGACGGGTGCGAGCTGGCGGGCGGAGATAATGTACATGTACATGTACGTAACCACGGGTATCACTTTCATATGCCGATTAACTTCGAAATTAGACAGCAGCCGAGTTGCATTATCTGCATACAATTCAAACTTCGTGCGAATAAAATGACTGAAACTCTTGAAATCGACGTTTTCGCCAGATCAGTCAGTGTTATACGCTTCTGAAGTTCTGCTCAACTGGTGCATGCACGGTTGCAGTGCCGTAGTCGTAAGTCCCGCCTACTCCGCTCTACCCTGCATTGTCCGTTATACAAATTCTGCTTTTGGACATCAAAGGAGGTATATACGAAACGTCTCACAATCGTCACAAAACAGAGAGCATCTGTACTGCGTGTGCGTTTGCTATGAATGCGACTGAGCGAGTCTAGAGAGAACGGCGCTGACGGCGGCTTGAAGCACGAGCTGCCAGTGACAGTGACGGTGACACTGACACTGACAGTGAGTGGTCGAGACGCCCAGTGATGACGATGACGACGCGCGTACGGCGTGAACGTAGCTTCGCCGACCGACGTCACGCGCAGCCGTCTCGCGTGACGTCATCGTGACGTCATCGTCGCGCCCTCGCGCCGACGACCGCTGTCGACCTGCAGCAAACACGCCTATAGGCTATCACGTCTCTCTCTCTTTTTGCTCGTCGTCCATTGACTGATTTCACTTTATTTGGCAAGAACACTCAGCTTGTCGATGATACAAGACAACTACAATTCACTATTATTGACATTGATCGCACAGTATACGGAGAAGCGTTTGTGATACGGTCGAGCGTCTGTTTATCCGTCAGTCCGTCTGTCTGTCCCACCGATCGACAGCAGCAGCGGCCTGCGGTGGGACTGCTGCTGCGCGCCTGGCTGGCAGGTGATATCGATCGAAAGCAGGCGACGGCGCTCAGCAGCAAATGCGAGCAGTGTCGTGTTAACAGTCGAGGGACGATGATGAGCACAAATTTGCTCCTCTTGTTTTGAGTGGCATCAATCAATCAATCAATCAACGTGACACGTCCAACAGTAGTCAGTGGTAAGCACGATCAAAAAGTACACTCTTTAGCCGTTTTCTGGATGTACCGGTGTCAGTAATGTCGTGGAGGTCGGAAGGAAGAGTGTCCTAGGCGGCTGGGTCACAACAGGAGAGACCTCGTTCTCCAAATCTGGTTCTTGTTCTTGGTAGAACGTAATCCGCTGAGCCAGTCGACCTCAGCCGGTATCTGCCACTAAGTGCAGAAACTGCGGATACACAGTCTGACAGGTACTGTGGTGCTTGTCCAGTGTGGATGTGATGCATGAAGACAGCTTGTATGTAATTCTTTGCTCTACCGGGAGCCAATGTTCTTGCGCTACGCAGGTTGCGGTTGGGATTTTCGCGCTTGTCACGCAACGATGATGCTCTGCACTGCATGGTGGGAAGTCACCAGCAAATGCGGCACGTGTTTATTATGCTGTCCTCTACATTCGAGACTGTTGTACAAGGACCATCGAAATTGAAAAACACATGACTTTTACCGCGCAACGCTATGCCAGCGCGGTTATGCTATGGCCCTGTGTCTGTCTGTCTGTCTGTCTGTGTCCGTCTGTCGCAAGTCGGAGTTCTATCGAAACGGCTGAACGAATCGAGCTGATCTCTGGCACGAGAGCTTCCTTCCACCTATCCTGCACTGTGGTAAAAAAAATTCCGGTATGGCGGTATCGCCAAAAATAAGGGTACTTTCCTCTGGAACTTTGTCCCAAACTGCCGACTTCGAAAATTTCGCTTCGGCATATTGATCGCCGAAACGTCGACTTTGTTCGACAAAGGTAGACGCTCAGAGCATGATAAACTGGACCGTCGACGGCCAACTAAGTTGACAATAGGCCTACCTGCCTGTGATGATCGACCGCTATAAGGGGAGGCCCAGTTTATCAGAGTGATCATCAAGCTCAGCGCGCGTTCAATTTCGACAGCTGATAATTGTTTAAATTTGTTAAATCGGAGCACTTTTGAATTCTAACTGTAAACCGGTTTGGCATAGTTGAAACTGTTTTACTGCCGTCTGTCACGTGTGCTGCGACGAGCGCACTTAATGTTGCTGGAAACACCGAAGACAGACAGAGACGGACGCCCAGAGGACTGCAGTGTGGGCTGTGATGAGTGCTGCAAACTAACTAGGCGGAGTGAGTTGAATGTCCTTGGTCGCTATGGCGACGCTGTTCTCGGCGACCAGCGTGTACGTCCGGTAGTAGCGCTGGCGCAGACGGCGAAAGTGAAGCTGATAGCGAGTCGTCTTGTACGCCAACTCCTGCACGGCCGTCCAACAGTCACTTCACTTCAGGGATGTGTTCAACATCTTCGAGGCCAAGATGTTCGTTATCGAGGACTGACATCGCGGTCGAGGACAGTCCTCGATGACCCCATCCTTGATACATTCACGGATTCGCCTACTAGTTTCTACCATTATGTTATTTTAATCATAGGCTACTACAGTGACTTTTTCTTTGTGGGTTTCCTACGACGTCAAGGCCAAGGCAGCTCAAGGCCAAGGCGGAGGCCAAGGGTGTTCCAACTTCGAATCCAAAGCCAATGCCGGAGATTCTTGTCCTCGAAGATTGACCTCGAGATCGAGGTCATGCAGTCCTCGAGGACCCCATCCCTGCTTCAGGTCGGCGAAAAAAATTACCGCATCAGCCATATTACGATCACGACACAACTGACAAATTCTATGTTTGCGTCTTCTCAACCGGACAAGTGCAGTTATATTGTAAGTAAGTAAATATAATTTATAAACGCACACAATGGTCAGCAAAAGCCGAATATGAGGCGCAAGAAGAAATGCGCTAAGTGGGTTGAAAGGCCTGCTAAAAATAATCGGTCTTGAGGTGACGACGGATAGACTACGATACGATACGATACGATATGCTATTGTAACGTGCGCTCAAAAGCTGACATGAGTCAGCTTAATCTACCGCACGGAACCAACAACTAAAAAGTGGAAAACAGAAAAACTAAAAAGTAAAAAACGGATATGCTCAGAAGTATCGGTAAACAGTCCGGGGAATCCCTGGAGTCAGTCATGAAGAAGAAAAGGAAGGGCTGCGGTTGGAAGGATTTGCAGAAAAGGAAGGTTTTAAGCCTGGAATGAAACAATGAAGGGATGACGTATGATGAGAGTGGTGAGTGGATGGAACCGATGGAAAAAGTGCCACTCAAACAGCTGGGAAATGAGAGGCAGATTCGAGATTGGCGGTAGTTGGAGAGTTCCTCTTTATCCAAAGTTGGTTTTTGGAAGGTATCCAGACTGGTACAAGTTGGGAGAGCTGGAGGAAGAGAGTTCCAGATTTTATTGACTGCAACGCTGAAACTGTGGGCATCAGATAAAGTGCTGACAATAATTGACAAATGAGTTTGTGACAGTGTACACGGCGACGCAGTGTGCAGTGGTGGTGTGATGGACAATGCACTGACCGCGCTCGACGTCCATATGTCGCCGGCCAAACCCTCCACGTCGCCGGCCAGGCCGGGCCGTGCAGGAACTCTCCCCCAAATGGGCGTGGTCGGGGTCACGTGACCCACTTTAAAATTTCCATGCATCTGAAATATCTACGAAACGGTTAAAGCTGAAGACCAACTTTTGTACATTTATCGGCCATATGAAGTGCTAGACTACGCATGACATTCAACCCCCGAAGTGGGCGTGGTCACGGTCACGTGATCCATTACTGTATTTTGGGTCTGCAGGTCGTCGGCCAGGCCCAGGCCTTGCAGACCCTGCAGGCCGAGGCCGCTGTCCGCGTCACTGACGGTCGTGCCGTTGTCGTCGACGATCCAGAACATGTTGACGACGCCCGGCTTGGCGGTGACGTCACACTGGATCACCGCGCCCGCGCTGACGTCACCCGTGACGTCAGACGTGCCGCCGCCAATCAACTGGCGACAGTCGATGCGCGGCGAATCTACGATCACGTGATCGAACAAGTAACAGCTGATGACGTCAGGACTGTTGCAAACTGCTATATTCCGTACTTTTATATTTAGTAATATATTTGACACGACATGAAAATTGGTTCAGGGGTTCGGGGGCGTGGGGTGTGAAATTGGCCCTATTCCACTGACGTTAGCATTCGCTCGTAACACAGCGTTACAAAAATAAAGCGCTGTTACGCAGGCTGACGGCGGGTGTCACGAGACACGGCGCCGCCTCCCCCGCCCCCGCCCACCCGTCTACCCGCCGTATCGCAATGCGCTGTAACTAGCAGCCACAATCGTACACGGCAGTGGCACGTACAGTCGACGTCGAGTCGGACGGAGCGGACGAGCGGTCGCAGTCCGGCGACGGTCGCGACGCAGCTGAGCGTCTTCTGGTCATCGTCGGCCGTCGCCAGGTAGTTGTACGTCCAGCGCTCGGCCGTGTGAACCGACGAAGAACCTGACCTCACGTGACCCTGACCACGGCTCGTCTGTCATCCTAATGCCAACACTTCACATGCCCTATCAGTCTGTAGAATTTGAAGTCTCTAGTTTCAACCTTTTGGAGATATTTCAGGTGACCCAAAATTTAAAAAAAAATTGATTACGTGACCCTGACCACACCAACTTGAGCGACAGTTTGTCATATCGTAGCCAACACTTCACAGATTTGAAGAATTTTGCTTTAGCCGTTTATACAGCGAAAGATGCGTTGGATTCAAGAATGATGGGCACGTGACGCTGACCACGCCGTTTCACGGATGGTCTGCCGTTGGCAGGCGGGGACGTCCAGCGCTCGGCCGTACAGTGCAGTCGCCTCATTCCCAGACGCGATGTCGAGCTCTTGTCATTGCTCTCACAACTCCACCTGCGCCGCCCGGCAACGCCACGATACGATACGAGATGCTATTTTAACGTGCGCTCGAAAGCCAACACGAGTCAGCTTAATCTACCGCACGGAACCGACAACTAAAAAGTGTAAAAACAGAAGAAACTAAAAGTAGAAAACAGATATGCCCAGAAATAACAGTAAACAGTCCGGGGAATCCATGTAGTAAATATTTAAGTAGAAAGAAAGGAAGGGCTACAGTGGGAAAGATTTGTAGAGAAGGAA
>Ga0126329_10000195_pt1 | contig 12384 bp, 12 predicted proteins | sample InaspJWI85metaG_FD_104915 | JGI IMG/M metagenome (GOLD analysis project Ga0126329, IMG submission 104915) | Marine gutless worms symbiont microbial communities from Oahu, Hawaii - Inanidrilus sp. 2 OAHU.JWI-85 metaG | ecosystem: Host-associated > Annelida > Digestive system > Unclassified...
GGCCCGTCGCCACAACCGTCGTAGCAACTGTTGTTGCGACGGTTGCAGCTCAGTTCAAGTCAGTTTAGTTTCGTGTGGTGTGAACGTAGCAGTATATCGTCATATCACTAGTTTCCTACTACTCGCGTTCGTCGCACGCTTCTCGTTCGACACGACGCACGCGACGCAGTGGTATATCGTCGGTGGCCGCCGACTTTCTCGGGTTTACTCGAGAGATGTCCGGCCACATGCTTGGCATGATGACCCAGATGCAGGCCCAAGCCCAAATGCAACATGATCTAGGTCAAAACCAGGTCAACCAAATTTTGGCCATGTCGGAAACGCAACGCGTAGATGCTAAGCAGAGGGAAGAAGCGCAGAGAGCAGAAGCCCTTAAAAGGGAAGAAATGTTAATTCAAGCAAAAATGAATGCCGATCAGATTAATGCTGATCGGGAGAAATGCCAAATCGATCGTGAGAAATGTCAAATCGAAGCCAACCAAAAAAGGGAGCAGGCCCTGCTGAAACTAAAAGCTGAAACAGAAGAGGGTAACCAAAAAACGGGAGCAGGCCCTTCTCTAACTGAAAATGGACAGTGATACTTTTTGGAAAATGAACTTAAACGACAGAAAATGTTGGTTGATGTTCAGACTGTACTGAATCAGGAAAAAATAAAAGCTGACACAACAAAGAAAATTGCCAGCTTAGAGGCCTTTGGACGCAGAGAGCTGGAGTTCCAGCAGCTTCAGAAAAGAGAAAAGGAAAGGGCAATTGATGCCCAGCAAAAGCTGAGAGAAATAGCTACAGAGGAACTGAAAAAAGGTGCACCTAGAACGTGAATTGGCCAAACAGCAGCAGCAAAATATTTTTTTTGCAGAAACAAAATGAAATCGATCGTTTGAATGCAGAGGCAGATAAAAAATTATTTCAGCAGAGGTTTGAAAATGCAGAAAAATTGGCTGCCCTGCAGAGAGAGAAAGAAATACAGAAAGAAAAACAAAAGGGGACTGCCCCCACTGTTGTTGTTTCCCAACCGGAAATAGTTGTTGCAGAGTCAACCGACTCTGACTCTACGCCGCCCCCCAGTCAAATCAGAAAGAGGGTGGTGCATAGGATAGTTGATGACACTGAGCACTTAGTTGTTGTGCAGGAGATACCAACAACTGATGCTATGTGCACTTCATCACAGCTTATCGGTGTAAGTCAGGTGACCGGCCCGTGTGTTGGCATGGCAACTGGTAAGGTGCCTGCCGCTGCCCAGGCCACGGCCTATGCCAGCCCGGCCGACCTAGGTTACTCAACAACGATGGCCGACCCAGGCCTAAGGCAAGTTGTCCACACTGGGGCAACCCAACCTGCACATCCGGTCCACAACCCGGAAACAAATTTGGGTTTGCTAGGTAGCCGGCCCATAGGCAACTTGTCACACCAGCCTACCTTGGCCTAAGCTGCAACATCTTTGATTCTGCCTTTGTCGACGCAACTTGTTGCGGCGCCTAGTGCTATGACGTCTACGACGCCACCTGCTTTCACTCAGTTTACTCGACCACTTACTCAGACAATACCGCAGAGTCATGTGAGTATGACGGCAACGATGGCGCATCCAGGTGTTTCTACTTAGCCCACTTTTGTTGGCTTGGGAACTCCTCAGCCTTATGTCCCCCCACCTGTCGATGTCAAAACTTTGTCTCTAAGTGGGGCTACACCTTCTGTTGATCTTGTTCCACGGAGGAATGATACCTTACAGACTCCAGGTGTAAGTCTACCTGTTGTTGCCACGGCACCAACAGTTATCGTAAAACAGCCAGAACTAGTTATACCATACAATGGTTCCACTTCTTTCAAAGCTTATCGTGAGTATTTCGGGAGAGTCAATGGATGGTCCAGTCCCCAAGAGGCGGCCAGCCATCTCTTAGTTGCGATGGACGGGCAGGTTCTGAATCTGTAAGGGGAATGAAGGCCGAGAAAGACTCCGATTTAGCTCAAATTTGGGACGCCTTGGCACGACGTTTTGGTTTCCCCGATGAACCTGAAATGGCTATGCGACGTTTTGACGTCAGAAAACAACAAGACGGTGAATCCCTTGCTGTCTTTGAACACAGCCTAAGAATTTTGTATAGGGAGGCATGGCCCAAGACCGACATCAAATCTTCCGACGCCGATTCGTTGCTGCGTCGCCGTTTTGTGGATGGGGTCGACAACCTAGAACTGCAAAAATACCTGCGCATCCACGCGGCAAGCGTTGACTTTGCAACAATTGTTTCTAAGGCCCGTCACTTCGTGGACGCAAGTAAACTTTCAAGAATGCCAAAGAAACCTGCGATTAGGGGTGCATCACTTAGCGTCAATTTTCAGGCTATAATTGACGGGTTAAAGAGGTCGTGGAGACGGCGTTGCACGACCGAGGCCGTCAGGCGGAGGTCCACAACTGCCAAGTCTCCAACTCAAATTCAAAATCGACTTCTAAAAATAAGAAGCCCCAAGCCCGACCGAGTTCTTCCGCTGTCAGTGACACTTCGTCGGCAGTGTCTAGCCGTGCGTCATTATCAGGTCGTACGGTAAGATTCGAGGACCAGGCCAGTGATCAGTCGAGTGGCAGAGGTTTCGGATCGTCCGACCGAGGACGTTGGACGAGTCGTCAATAAGCATCAGGGTAACGGTGACTGCCCCCGGCCGACGGGCAACAACAGCCGTCCCGGAGGTCATGGGAACACGCGCCCGCAGCCCCTTTCTTCGGGCAACGCTGATTCGTCGTTCCGGTAGGGTGGTCCTCGTTATCAGCCGCCGCAATCTGAAAGTCAGTGAAGGCCAGGGCAAGGGAGCCCCAGCTATCGACCCCGGCCCTCGGGAAACTACAGTGGATGGAGGCAGGAGTGGAGGTCATCACCCAGAGATCGTGATAATGGGTCGTCAAGGCAACAGCAGCCCCGTTAGGGTGAACGTCGTTGGAGTTTTGGTTCCACAGGTTCGCAGCCCCCGGGTTTTGCCGATGCTCCTCCATACCCTTCAGTGAGATGTTACGTCTGTGGGAACTGGGGCTGTCATTCGAGTTTCCATCGTGGTAATGTCTTGTCGCCACTAATGTCGCTGGATTCGTATTGCCAGATCTGTGGAGTTCTTGGTTGCCACGCAACACGTCACCAGGGTAACGTTGGTCCACCAGTTGCTTCTAATTCGGGCCAGCGCAGAATTCCAGCATCTGCACCAGTGACTAATCCACAGTCAAACTGGCAGCGGGGTCCGCGACAGGGCGACCGGGCTCCGCCCCCGTCTGTATCTACCCGCCCTCAGAACAATCAGGAATGGTTTGTGTGGAGACACAGACCACCCTGGGTGTTGTGGATGGAAACCCAGTAACCGTTGATTTCATAGATGGCTACGTAAGTGATGAAGACGATGACAATTTGCCAATTTGCTTTCATTTTAGAAACAAACATGTTTTTGCCAGATCCCCCCGAATTCCTGTAAGAATTGAAGGGATTCGTGTCCCCATGCTTGTGGACACAGGGGTAGAAGTGACAATAGTCAGCACAGTTTTTGTGCAGCATCTATTCCGTGATGCACTTCTACCTAACCACGGACGAGAGGTCCGCTCGTTAGCGGGCACTCGGACCGCTCTTAGGGGTCCAATTTCACTAACAATTCAACTTTATGGTCTGAATTTCAGCCACCCGGTTTATTTTTGTGAGAACGTTCGTACCTTCTTGTTAGGGTACGACGTCATTTCAACCGCTGGTCTTGTAATCGATACCGAGTCTCGAAATGTCTGGTCTAAATTTACCGCCACTTGGTCCGATACCCAGAGTTTTGCGAGTCCAACTGACCCAGTTTCTGTTGATCCGTCCATCACTATTCCGTCCCTCGATCCGACGACTGTAGACGCCGTTTCTGCTACGTCCCTTGATTGTGGCCTTCCGCCGTGTGAGTCCCAGAGGCCGTCCAGCGACTGTTTCGCTTCTACTTCATCGACTTTTACTACTACCGCCCTCGGTGACTCAGCACGTGCACCTGCTCACTCCGTACCTACCGCCCACTGTAACGGCATGTCCACAGTCCTCGATCCTTCAGCCCCAACATTCTTTCCACGTTCTGACGCTACTACTTTGTTGTCGTCACTCCACTCACCCCCATGTTGTTGTCAGTTGAACCACTCTGCTTTTCCAGTCCACACTGATGAGACTCATGCACTTTGTACTGACCAGTCAGTAGCGGTTGAAAACCTGCCCCTTGTAGGCACGTTCTCGCAGGAGAATGAAACTGAAATTGCGGTTAATGAACAAACCCAGGTGAAATTCAGCCCAGAACCGGAAATTGCTGAAATAGAGTTACAAGAGCACGTAAATGTTCTCTACATTGACACTCTGGAAAACACTGATTTTCCACAGGAGATAACTGATGGTCTTAAACAAGTTCTTTACGACCACAGGGAGACATTTGCTAAGTCATCTGCTGATTTGGGATTTTACCCAATCATAAAGCATGATATCGACACTGGCTCTGCCAGACCAATAAAGCAATCTCCGAGACTTCCCCCAATCTCAGCGAGAGAAGCCGAGGACGAGATCCTCGGCGAAATGTTGGCCACCGGGGTTACACAACCTTCCAATTCGGAATGGGCTTCCCCCGTGTGCCTTGTGAAAAAGAACGATGGCACCTTCAGATTCTGTATAGACTACAGAAAAGTCAGCGCTGTGTCCCGAAAAGATGCCTTTCCAGTACCCGACATTCAAGATGCCCTGGATAACTTGAGGGGCGCCCGTTATTTTATAACGGCTGACCTACTTTCGGGGTATTGGCACATTGGCCTCACGGACCGTGCCAAAGAGAGATCTGCCTTTTGCACGAGGCGAGGGTTATTCCAATTTACAAGAATGCCGTTTGGCCTCTGTGGTGCGCCTTCAGGTTTTTGCTGCCTGATGCAGATAGTTCTAAGGGATCTCCTTTGGGACATTTGTTTCTGTTATATTGACGACATCGTCATTTTTGCTCGCACTCCCCAGGAGCTCTTGGAGCGCGTGAGGACCGTTTTGGATCGCCTCCGTGAGGTGGGCTTGAAGGTAAAGCCGTCAAAATGCGAGCTGTTCAAAACGGAAATTAAATTCCTGGGACATTTGGTGAGTGCCCACGGCATCAGCCCACTCCCAGAGAAATTGGAAACCATCAAAGAATGGCCCATACCCCATTGCTTAATGGAAGTAAGGGCATTCTTTGGCCTTGCTTCATATTACCGCAAATTTGTGCGTAATTTTGCTACCATTGCCGAGCCGTTGACTCGCTTGACACGTAAGCAAACACGTTTTGAATGGACTGAGGAGTCCCAGAAAGCTTTCGAGGCTTTGAAAAAGGCTCTTATGGAAGCCACTTCCCTGGCTTTTCCATATCCACACGTCCCAGCCACTCTTGACACAGATGCCTCAGACGTTGCGTATGGAGCGGTGTTATCCCAAACCACTGATGGGGTGGAACGCCCCATAGCCTTTTCACGGGTGATGAATCCTGCCTAACGAGGGTACTGTACCATCCGCCGAGAACTTTTGGCTGTCATATCCGCTCCACAGCACTTCAGGCATTATCTGCTTGGGAACAGTCATTTTGAGAACCAACCACCATAGCTTAAAGTGGCTACAAACTTTCAAGCGCCCAGAAGGAATTCTTGCCCGATGGGTCGAGACTCTTTCCGAGTTCGATTTTGAAATTGAACACCGCCCGGGACGACTCCACAGTAACGTGGATGGCGTCTCGCGCCAATATTGTAAGCAGTGTCTAGATAAAGTCCCGAAAACCCGCTGTGTTGACAAATTGGACAGAGCTGACGAGTTAACTGAACCTTTGAGAGTTCAGACAGTTGCTGTCACCCCATAAATTTCTGACGACCAACTCAAAGAAATGCAAGCCGAAGATATAGATCTTGGTCCATTTATAGACTGGCTTGAAAACGGACTACCCGCATCTGCTGACATTTTGCGCCAGCATTCGTTGGACGCAAGAAATTTGTGGGGGCAGGTTCCGGCCGTGCATTTACTTAACGGGTTGCTTGTTAAGAAAGCTTCTGATGAAATCCAGCCACAGCTTGTGGTCCCACACCAAATCAAAAAGAAATTATTTGAAATGGTCCATGCAGGACCACTTTTTGCTCATTGGGGTATGCAGAAGACCTATCTGCAAATGAAATTGGCCTACTGCTGGCCAGGAATGAAGCGTGATATTGCCCAATGGTGCAAACAGTGCGGTATCTGTGCCCAGTGTAAAGGCCCACCGACTCGTCGGCAGGGTAAGCTACAGAAAGTAATCACTGGGGCACCACTCGACATAGTGGCTGTTGACATTCTTTGAGGACTTCCTCAAACTCCAGACGGAATAAAATACATTTTGGTACTGAGAGACTATTTCACAAAATGGGGTTGTGCATTCGCCCTTCCAGATGCAGAAGCTTCCACCTGCATGCGGGAGACGTACGACGGATTTTTCGCCCATTTCAGTCTGCTACGCCATATTCACTCCAACCGCGGAAAGAATTTTGAGTCTAAATTGTTCCACGAACTGTGTATGTCGGTGGGAACAACAAAATCCCATACAACAGCCTTCCACCCACAGAGCGATGGACAATCGGAACGGCTCATCAAGTCTGTAATTCAAATGCTCAAAGCCGTAGCCGAGGAAAATCCGACCACGTGGCCAAAAAGACTGCCAACAATCATGGCAGCCTATAGGATGTCTGTGCACAAAACCACAGGTGTAACACCTAATATGGCCATGTTGGGAAGGGAAGTGTTGCTGCCAGCAACACTAGTAGCTCGACCGCCCGAGGAATCCCATCGTATCACAGTTCCTTTTGTTAAGGACCTAAGAGATGCGCTTAGGGATGCCCATGAACGTGTTAGAATTGCTACCAAATCCTCTGCACGAATGCAGAAACGTTACTACGACGAGCGCTCCAAGCAGACTTCTTTCTGTGAAGGACAGAAAGTCTGGTTGTTTTGGCCGAGACCACCCGTCCGACAAAAATTCAGGAAGCTACAAAAGCTTTGGACAGGACCATGGGTAATCGAAAGTTTCAAAACTCCTGTTGCGGTTGCTATTAAACACTGTAAAAAGAGAACGAGACAGACCGTGCATGTTGACCGACTGTTACCATGCACTGCTTCTGATTTAGTTTCTGCTGAAACTGATTCAAACGTCCTCCCCGACACGTCGACGCAGACGGAAAAACTTTCGCTTCCGGACAGTCGGCCATGGGACGAGTCACAGTCCCAGTCTGTCTCGGAATCGTCGCGTCCGACCAGGACTCGTCGACTTCCCGCTGCGCTTGAACCGTACATCCTAGGTTAATCTGGAATTTCTGTCTAGAAATGCCCTTTCTTCACTACTATGCTAAAATAAATCTTACTATCAACTGGAAGTGGTGAAATAACGGAAAATACTGAAAATAAAGGGTTAAATTAATTTACTCATTGAAATAAACAGAAACAGTTGAAAAATTCTAACTGAAATAATTTTTCAGTTACTTGGAGTCTGGAGTAGACTACGTTTAAAATAGTAATTTTCCTCTGTTGAATTGCCTAGTTTTTATCTTTTTATTCTTTCTTTTTAGGAGACTTCTGTCTCCCCATTTTTCTTGTTTTTGCTTTGTTGGATGTCGGACAAGTCACGTGACGTAGACAAATCGGGAGAGAGAAGATCTGTTCCAGAAGGTTGTCCATATCGTTTTGTGCCCGATGAATGGCTAGAACATGGACTTCCTCCAAAAACGGATCCCAGACGTTTCACTTTTGTAATTATTTGCAACCACTGCAAAGCTCGTAAAACTACACTTCAAGAAATGAAGCAACACTTCAAAATTTGCCCAAATAAAACTTCTCACCTTGACCTCACTTGTGGTCACTGTCGCTATTCTACTCAGTCCTGGGCACACATGTGTGTCCACCTAAACCAACCTGGAATGCATCTGGAAAAACCATGCCTTCCAGAATTTGCTTCTCCTGAAATTCCCCCTCGCTCGAGTTTGTCACGTGTTGCAGAACCTCCTTCTGCAGCACTAAGTGATAAACCTGTCGTTACATCTAGCTCGCCACCTCCCCTTCCTGCTCATTCAGCTACTGGTATTTCTACTTCCATTTTAGATCTTCCCAACGTCAAAAGGGACGACGCAGACGGACAAATTTTGCCCCCTCTGGGCAGTTCGCGTTCACCCAGTCCCCATCATCGAGATTTTCTCGGTGTAACGTCCCAGACCGTTTCTGATCCCCTGGAATTGGCACACCCCGAGCCCAGAGCTTGGCAGGCCCTAGCACATCAGCAGCCCCCGCTGGTTCTAAACCAACGGTGGGTTGGGATGATTGGTTTGGCTTTGGTATGTCACCCAGTGCACTGATGGCTGCTGACCCAGCAGTACTGTTAGTGACACCGGTGGGAGACTCTCCTGCCTCCCAGTCATTTGTAGAAGCTGCCGCGCCCGCCCCGGGGACTCCAACTCCAGCCCCCGTGTCGGTCGAAGCAGCTGCGGTTACTTAACAGCTGTCGGGTGCAGATAGTTCTACAGAGGAAGTGCCACCGCCAGTCCCGGTGACTCAGTCATCTTTGGCGTTACCGTCCCCCAAAATCAAATCCGATCCCGACGAAATTGTAATCATGAGCTCCCCCGAGCGAGCCAGATCTCCCCCTTCTGTACCTTCTGTCGACTCTCTTCAGAGAGGCGACAACACCTCAGTGATCTGCGCCAACTTAAATTTTTGGCTGATACCGTTGTTACACTTGATAACGACACTCAGCGTCAGCCCACTACGGCTGAGCGGGCCGCTCGCCGTGCTCTTCTAGCACGGGGTGATTGGCCAAGACATCTTACAGGAGTTGGTTTCGCTTCTTTTGCAACTATGGGATCAAGACTGGCTGATGTTTATGGAGCACAGCTGCATGAACGTCGCTACCAATTTCAAACGCTTGTTAAACCCCCTCCCTTTTGTGTCGGTGTAAATATACGCCGCGGCACTAGTTTTAAAAGGGTTGGGTAAGGGCATGTGTTTTCCCCTGAAGCCAAGTGTTAACCCCCCTGAACTTACCTGTTTCACAGCTTGACAGCCATTTTGGCTGGTGAGGTCATTTATGACCTGGGGAGAAAGATTTTGGATGGGGTCTCCCACCTCATGCCCCACAATCTTGTCTCCCATGTAAATATTGTACAGTTCATTCTCTTAATTTCTCATTTGCTTTAACCGTTTGTATTGTGAATACAGGGACGAAGCTCGTGCAAACTCCTGGCTAATGTTTCACGGCTTTGAACCCCTGCATTATTAGTCCCAGTAAAAGCATTTTATTATTATTACAAAAAGTGTTAAACCGCCAATATATGGTTATTTTCAACTTCCATTTTCTTATGTAGCTAAGGGTTAATTACAGTGGCAAGGCTTGTGCGAACTTCTACCTAATGTTCCACCGCCATGTGCCTCTGTTTTCATTTCCATGTTTTCATGCATTGGAAAGGCTTGTGCAATCTTCTGCCTAATGATTCACCGCCTTGTGCCTCTGCATGAAACATTTTATTATTATTATAAATCCTATTGCACCGTTAATTTTAATTTTCCAGGCCGTAGGAAGGGTGCCTCGTAAATTCGACTTTGCGAGTATCCTCCCATAGTATGGTGTGCTTATCACTCCATGCATGGCCTATTTTTCGCCCCATTATTATTATCGCCATTTTTGTGTCAGTTAACACACGAATTTCGATATGCTTCAACCACGAATTTTAGTGTGTATTCACACACAAATTTTTCTATTACTCGTGTATAATACTATATGTTAAAACATGGCTAGTTAGAGCCATAAAACAAAATGAAACACCAACATGAAAATGTTGAATTTTAAGTTACTGACTTATTGAGGAAGGAATCTTCTCAATATTTTCCTTAGTTTAACGTTAGCTATCCTCAAAAGCAGTCTTTTTAATTCGTTGTGTATCTTGTATACGCAATTTCCGTGTATACGTGTATTTTGTACCGTGCACACGTGCACACAGAAAACTGGAAAATGCTTATGTGTAAATACGTTCAAAAATATTAAAACATAAAGGACAGTAAGTAGCTTTGCAACAATGCAACGTTGCAACATTTTCTTCTAAATAATAATTTCTACGAATATTATTGCTAAATTCATTTCATTAGCCAGCATAAGAATCGTAATTTGGGAATAGAATGTCCATCGGCATTCTTTCAAATTGCGGGGCCCACCTCCCACAAAATTTTGGGGGAAGAGAGACAACTTCCGGAAGTTCAGTTCAAGTCGAAGTCGGAGTTGAAGTGAACATTGGAAGAAGTACTGCTGCAACATGTCAACTGCTTTGAATATGCCGTTCGAACAATGTTCTGCCGCGAGAATGTTCAACTGTTTACAGGCGATATGGAAAAGTATAATATTTTTCAATGGAAATTTGGAGAGCGACGCCGCCTGTGTACGCCAATGAACGTGCACGTCGCCGCTGGCCACTTCTACGCCGGCGCCGCCGTTCCTGTCGCTCGCCTGTCCGAGTGCGCTCCCAGCGACTACTACGCCGCCGCCGCAGCAGTTCATGACGTCACACGCGCGCGCCTCTCGCGCCGCGCGCGTCGCTGACGTCGTCCGGTTCGCGTGTGTGTGTCCCTTCACTGCACACGCCACGACCGGTGTCGATGTTCATGACGTCACCGGAATGCAGGCGTGCATTCCCACGCACGCCGACGGTGGCATCCAGCCGCCGCCGCTACTGATCGTCATCCATCAAACATTTCAACCCCTTGTCCCCCTATTAAGCCTGAGGCTTAGCATCTATCTACAGTTCTCCTATGTGCAACGAATTTAGTTGTCGTTTGTTTATATGGCCACTTTTTCTGTAGGCCTAGACATTCTGGTAGTTATTAGTTGGCAATGCCAAGCGTTGCAATGCATGCGATATCGCCAAAGAACTTCGCTTCCAAGACTGGTATCCGTTAGAATCGAAGCGAATCTTTTAGTTGTCTGTATATGCTTTGGCATATATTAAGGTTTTGGGAATTTAATTTTCATTTTTATTTCAAAAATGGGATTAGTGTGCTACCTCACACTATTTTACCAAATTTATTTCACAGGCTAGTACAGTTCCAAGCCTAGACATTTTATTTTTGCATACCAATACCTAGTACTATTCCATGTTCATTCCACATCCGTATCCACGATCGACTACTACGTTGTCAACTTCTCTATATTTCTTCGTGACGTCACAAGTTTCCAGCGATTCAGTAACGAGCCACCGCTATTGTACAGTTCTTATCCAGTACAGTTTGTTTTATCCAACACAGTTGCTTCCAGTACTCTTACATGTCCACTTCGACTATAGTCGTCGAGTTTTTTTATTACTATTAACACTGGATTGTCAGGTTCTGGTCCGGTCACCCTTGTGTCCGGCCACTTTGTTGTTGATACCCTAGGCTACGATGCTTGTTGCCTCGGCATCAGCTATACTTGGTGTTTTCGTTCCAATCTTGGGATAGAGTCACATGATCTGATCCTGGGATTCCACCGAATCTGCCTTCATGCAAGGTTAGGTTGCAACAAGGTTTCTGCATGATCTTCAGTGCTTACTACTTCTACGTTTGTTCCAAGCTGATGCACATTCCAGCTACTTCGTTGTTCCATGTTTCCATTTGTCCAGTACTGGTAGCTTATCTTTCTTTTGTGATGTGACATAATAGTGCAAGATGTGACGTAATAGTGAGATCTCTGACGCAGTAACACAATATGTGACGAATCACTTCACATTCCAATTGTGCCTTAATATACTGCAGCATAATAAACAGCATACACTACTACATTACCTAGTACACACTACTACAGTACCACGGTACTACAAAGTTATTCAGACTCATATTTTTATTTTACTAAATTTATTAATAAATTTTTCTAAATTTATTAATTCTTTCTTGGGATTAATAAGTTTTAGTTTATTCTGTCTATACTTACCTACTAAAAAGAATTCTGGGGTAGATAGACCCCTCGTTCTCGTTATCGTTGCTTAACAAGCGCACGCTGACGCTTGTTCGTTAGGTTTAGTCGCGTATCACCACCCCAAATTTTTGTGCACAATCAGCTCACACCACATCGGTCCTTAATTTTTTTTATTGCTGCATCTTTTATACTTCTTGTCCTTTGATGGACTCGGACTACTAGTATCTACTACTAAACTATAGTTATGTGTAGCATGACTACCGTACAGCAATGCCTAGGAACATCTTAACCTTTATTGCATAGCAAGTTTCGGTAATTTTTTTTACTGAGAGACATTTAACATTTAATTTTTCAGAAAGTCCGAGCATTTTAACTTCCGGGCGAAGTTGAGTCAAGCCCCACGAGTAGTGTGAGAATTGGAGGTGGACAATAATATTTACCCCCTAAACTTACCCC
>Ga0126329_10000196_pt1 | contig 12382 bp, 12 predicted proteins | sample InaspJWI85metaG_FD_104915 | JGI IMG/M metagenome (GOLD analysis project Ga0126329, IMG submission 104915) | Marine gutless worms symbiont microbial communities from Oahu, Hawaii - Inanidrilus sp. 2 OAHU.JWI-85 metaG | ecosystem: Host-associated > Annelida > Digestive system > Unclassified...
AGATAATTATGGATGTATCATGTTTTATGATTTTCTATATTTATTTAATTTATTTGCAATTATTGTATAGATATAACACATGTGTTTTGTTTATTGAAGTTCTGTTAATATATAAATATTATGAAAGTATTATCCTCGTTGTCAACTGTCAAAGCTCTATGTCTGTAAGTGCTATATGATGCAGTATTTTTAACTGTCGGTCTGAAGCAAGTAACAAAATTTGAATATTGTAGGCACAGCATCTGCCTATATAATACAGTATTGTCATAGCGATTGAGCTACTGAACCGTCAACTGGTATCTGCACACATAAGTTGTTGAGCAGTGAAGTAATGTCTTGTAGGTAATGTGTAAAGAGAATTGCTATATGATGTTGATGTCTTCTTGTGGTAACTGCTAGTTACGGTCAGAGTGACTGTGTGCTGTCACGCACGCTTGAGTTGAAGTTTGATATTTAAATGAACAGTTTCGTGTTGATAAGGTGGTTGAACACTTGAGACTAAGCTGTAGCTATAGAGTTGTTTGGTCAGCTGACACAACATGGATCAGGACTCCAACGATGTTCTATGCTAATTTTCTTTTATTTAAAATTTTGGGGGTTAATATTGTGTTTTGATTCCACGTGATAAAGTAAACTGTCACTCTTTTCAGTAAACGTTTTCACAATTTGTGTATTATATTTCGGTTACAGTATGCACATATTACTTGGTTTAATAGTTTATAACTTGATTTCAGTGTAATGCAAGTAAAAAATCAATTACGACCTAAATGTTTTTCCTACAATAGTGTTTTCACGTTAGCATAAGGAAATAATGAAGTAGAATGTTGCTGACATTTTTGTGTGCACTTCAACAGTAGTTTTATTGGATACAACTGCAAGTGTCAGACAGTTGTGTTGTTAGTTGTATGTTTACTGTTGGTAATTTAGCCCGTCCGCTTGCTGAAAGCAGGTCTGCAGGCTGTAATGTGCTTCTGTTTGTTATTTTTAGTGATTTCTGTCAGACCAATTATCTCAAAATCTATCAGACTGATCTTCGCCAAATTTTCAGATTTGGTAGAACTGTTGCTGTAGATGATCAGCCTGAAACTAGTTTTTACATCCCTCAAGGGACGGTGCCCTGACGACCATTTTTGTTGGTTTCATAGCAGGCGGCTAGTGGTCAGCCAGGTGGGCTAACGTTGGGCTTTGCCCTGCATCTTGTTTAATAACCTTAAGTTATCACTAAGGAATCCATTGTGTTTCTTGTTGTTTCTTGTTTGTTTCTTTTCTTTAGTTAATAAAACATTAATAATTTCGTTTTTTACTTTTATTTTTCGTAAAGCAGGTACAACAACGATACACCCAGACACGTGCTATAAACGTCACCGTCTGTAGTACAATTAACACCAGCTACTGTTAGACAGACATGTGGACAGACGGACATCGGGCCGTAGCATACCGCATTGCTGTGCATATGCTTTGCATGGTAAAATGTATAAGTACTGGCAAAATAGTTTGTTCGTGTTCAGTGGTAGAAACAGCTGCAAAATGCAAATCGAGTCTTATCAAATAATCAAGACAGCTTACTGTTAAGGAGGCAGTAGGCCTACGATTAACTATCAAGAATTAAAGAAAAACGGCAAGAAATCGACACAAAGCCTAATCCTTATTAAAATGAAAGGGGTCATCCATAAAAGACGTCCACACGGAGGGGAGGGGAGTTATGTCAAACTGGACAAATGTGGACATGGAGTAGGGGGTATTAAGCTACAGTGGACGTCCACAAACTGTACCGTTATGATGATTATACTAACATTTGTGACAGTTTACAGTTGTTTGACACTGTCATTCCAGAAAATGAGCGATGTATATTTGACTAGTAAAATGCAAAATGCTCGTAGCTAAAATTTCTTGAGTGAGCCATCCTGCTTTTCTCAAAACACGGGCCGTAGTCACCCATTTTATGGTATTACGAAATTGGTGCTACAGTAATTTTGACATTTATGTTTTCCTTGCTTATTTATTTTTAATACATTAAAGAAATGACTAAGTTAAAAACAGAAACAGGTTGATCTTTAACGTGGCTATACAGACTAGAGATACTGATCTCACGACACGGACACTGTGTTGAAGTGTGGCCATATGAAATGGACGTCCACAAGGAAGAGGATTTGGAAAAAGTAGACATAGATGGACACGGGGGAGTGGGTAAAATGCCAGAATTTTGTGGACGTCTTTTATTGATGGCCCCTAAGTTGCTCGACGAGTAAGCAAACATGAACGGACTGCTAATACTTGAAGTTTTCATGTAGGGCCTACTCAGCAAGCAATGAGCGCAGTGTAAAAGATCGGTAGTCGTGTACGAAGGAGGCAGTCAGCAACAGCCGGTGAGCGGCATGCTGAAGTTGGCTCCTCCGCGGGTCGGGTCGATGGAGACGGTCTTGCGGAGACCGATGCACTCACGCCGGTCAATGTCGATGCTCGACTCCTTGACGGCGATGTCGTTCTCGAGGGCCAACTTGGTCTTCTGCAGGCGCGCCAGCGACTGCATCGCCGCGTTCAGCTTCTCCTTCAGTACGCGCATCGACTCCAGGATCTCGCGGATCTCCACCTGCAGTCTGCGCAACGCATCAACGGTGCGATGGTTAACGAACGCCTGTAACAATACAATAAAAATACTATAGATGGCATTCACGTGCGCTCAAAAGCGGACTGATAGCCAGCTTAATACTTACACACGGGCCAAAATAAAGTAACGAGAAACAACACTAACCAAAAGCAGACATGCTCAGGATAACCGGGGCCAGTGAAAAGTCCGTAGAGTCAGTCTGGAAGAAACGACAGAGAGTCCATGATGGGAAGGATTTTTGAAAAAAGTGGGTTTAAAGAAGTGGAAGAGTGAAAGAGTTATGAATGGCAAGAGTGCTGAATCGATAGCGGAAGATGAGATGACAAGTGTATGAAGAAGAGAGTTGAGGAAGGGGAATGATGCGACGCTGACGCGTCAATAGGAAACGAAAGTGTGCCGAAAATTATAATAAATGACACAATAATTTTTTTTGAAACTGCAATAAGCATTTTGGATTTTTGGTATTTTCAAATCATACCAGTTTCCAAGTGCTGTTTGATAAAATTGCTTCCGTATATTTTATTTGCAAAAATACATTTATATTTTAGCATTGAAATTGAAAATGGCCAGCACAGGGAGCCGGCACTGTGCCAATTGTATCGGCACACTTCAGTTGCATATGACACAGATAAACCTGTTAAGGCTGTTATAACGAGAAGGCCCTCTAAGTTGGAGCTGACATGATCTCCGCAATGTTTTAAATTTTAATTCCCGTATTTTCTTATTCGTGCATATTAGGCTGCGTGTTACGCCAATGCTGACATGTAGTTTAGTTACATTATCCACCGGTTGCCAAAAAGGAACACAACAAACTCGTGGCAGTTATTCAATCAAATTTTAACCGAGTAAAAAATCCACTGTAAATTTTCAGTGAAGTGGTTATTAATAATCCCGCCACCTTAAACACGTTGCCACACTACCTTGTGAAATATCCGTCTTCCAGAAAAAGAAAGTGCCATGCTCAAGAAATGAGTGAAGTGAAAGTCATGCAAGACTAAAATTGCCATGCAAGGTTCAGTCGATTAAAACAGTCGTTGAAAAAGTACTCCTGTAGTGACGTGAGCAGTATTTAATTTTACTGACGAAAAGACATTTACAGTCTCCATACCGAGCAATGCACCTGCCGCAACAAATATCACAAAAATGTCTTTGCTTACCAACGTCAACGTTCAGTTAGTTGCTGATGGCCATGGCGTCATTCGGCAACTTAAAATCCGTGTACACCAGTTTGGTAAATTGTCTGGGCCAAGTTGTATGTTTAGAACTTTGCTAAATGTACACCAATTCTAACATTTTTCACTGCCAGACCTATAGTAAATTTGTGGAATGTGATTTTTGAATAGGCTGTCCCATCACAGCCCAAATGTAGCTACATTTCCTTGTGATTTATCCATTTATCACGACACATTTATCACGACATGCGTTTCAGATTGTCGCTTGTTTGCTGGCATTAATATTTCACAAGGTAGTGTAGCAACACGAATGACAACAACTCTTCTCTGTGATTGGAACGTTAATGTTAGGCCTACTCAACTAAAAGGAATCCGAATTTCTGAAACCGACAGACTCAGGACATCCAGAAGAGTAATGACTTTTTGCACAACAACGCTTAATAAAACTTAGAATTACTGCAAATATTTAAAACATTTTCTGAAAAACCGAAAACAGCAATAAAGTACAATTAAACTCTGAATAACTACAGAAACTAATGCTTAAAACAAGAAAAAAGATCTCATAGGGAACTTCGTCCACGTTAATTGTAGCTGATATTGATGCTGCCCGCATAGTAGCCTAGGCTACGCCAGCAGGGCCCGAGTAAATGTCGAGAGTCCGTCCGTCCGTCTGTCTGTCCCGTCGATCAACAGCAGCAGAGGCGGTCGGTAAGTTTGCTACTGAGCGCGAGCGTCTGCAGCAGATATCGATCGATAGCTGGTACGCAGCAAATGCGGGCAGCGTCATGTTGAGCATCAAGGGACGAGGCTCAACAAAGACTTGTTAATTCTTGTGAAATGTGAATAAAAAATAAGTTACCCGTTCATTGGTCTGTCGTTGCACAGTTCGACGTTAACACGCCTCGAACGTTCTTCAAGTCGCGTCTGTGCAACTTTCAGAGGCAACTCCTTGTCTTCAATTGCCTTCTTGATGAGGTCAATGCCTCGCTCGAGGTCACGAATCTCATTCACTGTCTGTAAACACCCGTACCAGCATTGTCATCGTCACTATCGTCAGGAAATAGCCGACAGCTTTCGATGTTTTGCCGTTGCAACTAAGTGAAAACTTATTTTAAAAATCTACAGCCACGTTTGACAACGTAATAAAAACAAAACAATCGCAGAGACATCAGATGTGCTGCTTTTGCTGTTGTCCGTTAATCAACTCAGCGCTGTTTCTCGTAACCACAGCAAACTCGGCGCTTCGTGTTGTAACGTCACCCAAGACTCGGCTGCATGGCGCTTTCCTCTGCATCAGCGGACCGAGCGTCTTGTTTACACTCGGTCCCTACGGTCACTAGACGTCGAGAAAAGGGAGAGAGGGAGTACCCGCTGAAGGTGAGCCTGTAGTCCTTCCTTGGCGCCCTCGAGCTGCTGCAGACGGGCATTGAGTGTGTTGTTGACGGCGTTGTGCTGCGCCCACATCTCGTTGGCGCAGGCGCGGATACACGCGTCGACGGCGCCGCGCAGCTTTGCCGACACTTCGCGCTCGTGCTGCGAACGACTCAGGTTCTCCTGGGTGTACTTCACCCACGACTCCGGCACCGTCACCCTGCAACATCGCCCGCCCACAAGTCTGCGTCGAGCCTCCTCCGTCGGCTCTCAACATGACGCTAGCCGCATTTGATGCTGAGCGCAGGCGCCTGCAGCATGGCCTCGGTAGCTATCGATCGATATCTGTTGCAGACGTCGGCGCTAAGCAGCAAACTCGCCAGCCGCCTTAACTTGTCGGTCGATAGGACAGACGGACGGACGGACGTACAGACGGACGCACGACCGATACATAGACCCTACTCCGCATGCTATGCGGGCAGCATCGATAACACTTGGCTTTCTTTAGTGAGACTTTAAGTATGATTTGTTGAGAAAGCATGCCTGTAATGTATATCCATTATTAGGCACCATCACATGCACAGAGTGAAAAGATGCGGCCTATTGCTACAAATGTAGCGTGATTAGTGTGTCTGTGTGTGTATAGTCGGTCTGCTGGACACAACCGTGAGCCCTACAAAAACGGCTGAACCGATCGAGATGCCGTTTGGGGCGTGGACTCGGGTTGGCCCAAGGAACCATGTATTAGGTGGGGGCTCGGATCCCCTCCAATGAAAGCGGCAATTTTGGGGGCGTGCCCTCGCAATGCGGCCTTTCGTCAAAATAATTTTAACCACTTTTTCATCATTGGAGCTATTCAGAAAGTTTTGTTGCAAATCTGTTACAACAATTAAACGTCCGAAGCAACTACTGAGTACGATTTCTGACGTCCGTAATGTTTTACGAATCGAGAGACGAGAGTGAGAGAAGCAGCGAGGGGGAATAACTGGCACAGACGTGTTGTCGAAGTCCTCGACGCCCGGGTAGAAGCCGAGTCGTGACGACGTGTTGCGCAGCTGCTGCATCCGGTCATCGATCTCCTCGGCGTGATGCTTGTCGGTCTTGTCCGACTCACACGCCCGCTGAGCCATGCTGTTCATTCTGCACACCACGTGCATCCCACAACACGCTCATTCACCGTCACAGGCTGCCACAATCTACTACACTAAATTCACAAGCTTTACGTGCAAGACGGGGCGTGGCCGCAGGGCCAGGGCCCCGGCGCGGCCTGCGGCTGCAGGGCCAGCGCCGGCGCCAGCCGGCGGACGGGTCTGGCGCCGTTAGGCGCTAGTATGATCAACGCTCACACAGACAGAAGCATCCATATCTTCTTCAGGACGCACTCCACGGATTCCCCGGACTGTTTACCGATACTTCTGAGCACATCCTTTTTTACTTTTTAGTTTTGTTTCTGTTTTCCACTTTATAGTTGTTGGTTCCGTGCGGTAGATTAAGCTGACTCATGTCAGCTTTTGAGCGCACGTTAAAATAGCATCTTGTGTCGTATCGTATCGTATCGTAACCGTTGTGTTGCTGGGGTGTGTTGCAAGTCGGCCCGTCATCGGTTGACGGCTGTGTCCTAGCAAATCTACACAGATAACAGGTGGGCATGGCGTCGGCCACATGACAGCTGTTGTGCTTCAGATGCATGCAGGAGATAATGCTGGCACTGTTATCGCCTACATTACCTACGACGACCGGCCCAATATATCATCAGCGTCAAGCCGGCACGAAGCGAAGCGGCGTAGCTTGTACACTCTAATAGCAGTCGTCGACAAGTTTATTTCCCAAGTGCTATAGTCGCCACAAAATTCAACCAGCTGACAGCATCCTCTTCAGATTAGCACAGAATACTCAGGCCACCTTCAAACCTGGTCAATGGGCAGGAGTACACAGTGTGGTCCACGGCATTGGTCTGGGGGTCGCTACGTAAACAATCTGGTGATGATAACAGCCCCCACTTGTACAGAGAAGCTTTGCATGGACCCTGACTGGTTGCCACGCAATTATTATTTGTTATACATTTTCAAAACATGTTTACGAGAAGCCGTCGCACGAGATCGCACCGAAACTTTATCACAAAGAATTCGACTTCTCGTGCAGGTGTAAATCTAATTCCTATAACCGTAGCCATAACCATACAGCTAAGAACTGCAACACATGAGCTTGAGCTTCTCACGCGACCTTCCTATGGTCAAGGTGAACCAGCTATAGCCATATAACTAAGTCAAAGATTCAAGTAGTTCTAAAGTCCGACGACAAGGACAGACACGGCGGTCCGCTTTACCTAACCACTAAAATGATCAGTAAACATATTGATATAAGATCGACGTACTTTAGTTGAACATCGACTTTTTCGAGCAAGCGTCTCATTCTGTTCTGACATTTCTTGATAATGTCAACTTCCTGTGTAACAGACACCAATAATCATTAATGTCGCTGTCAGAGTAGGCCTATAGCGAACTTCAAGCATCTAGTAAAACGGTTAATATCATAAAAAGTTAAGAAGGTAAAGGGTGCTATAGAGCTAATAAAGCGTGGGTGATGCTCACCCCCGTTAACTAGGCCACGATCCTCAGGTGTTAAACCACTGAAGGCTGTCATGAATGGCCAGCGCGATGCTAGACTTACGGTTACCTTCCCAGTCGCAAAGCGTCACCACCCACTGACTGGCACCATGATATTGCTGGTAACAAGATAACAGACTACGGTATCAGCACATTTGGTCTATCTGCACCGTTGCATGCATCATCTACAGTATTCAGTACCAGACCAATTAGAGAGCAGGTGGACAGAACGTCTCCACAATGATCCAGGCCTATCTTGTATCGAGTGGAACGTAGGCTAAAACGTCAACTGGTCATTCAGTTCAGGACTGACTCCACGGATTCCCCGGACTGTTTACCGATACTTCTGAGCATATCCGTTTTTTACTTTTCAGTTTTTCTTTTTTCCACTTTTTAGTTTTTGGTTCCGTGCGGTAGATTAAGCTGACTTGTGCCAGCTTTTGAGCGCACGTTGAATCGTATCGTATCGTATTGTGCTCGTAGGTTGGCAGTGAGTTCAACGCCGACCTTGGTGAGGTGTCGCTCGACGTCGTCGTGCACGAGGTCGATGCCCATGCGCTTTTCTCGACGAGTCAGGCACTCCTCGGCGACTGACAGCGGCGACGCGGTGTCTGCAAGTGCCTTCTCCAGCATCCGCCGGTGCTCCTGTATGCAGCAGCGCACCACCCGCATCCAGTGCGCGAGAAAACGTGCGCAGCAACTTAAAAACGTTAAAAACACATTTTTTCCGATTTTGAAAAAAAAACTGTAAAAAACGTTAAAAAACGTACGTAGTTCTAGAGACCACTCAATCTATTCGGCTTGAGTGAGCAGCTTTTTAACGGCACATCAGCAGATTATAGGCTATTCAGCCATGAAAAGTTGGATAGCCATACCAATAAAAACAGATAATAGCTAACAATAACAAATGATAAAAATAAGTGTAAAACCGAAGCAAAGTTGTGAACTCATTTCGAAGTATTGAGGACTAAACATTTGCTGACGACTTTTTACGTTTTTAGATGTCAGTTGAAAAAAACGTAAAAAACGTTTTTTTTAAATCTGCAAGACGTAAAATACGTATTCTCGAACAATGCCCGCATCAGCTCAGTTGGACTGCGTGACGTTATATACTGACTTCTATTCAGCCTGGAGTGTGACGATATGTTGACTCGGGGTGTGGCGACATGCAGAAGGCGAGGCGGCAGTATATATAAAACGTGTATGTTATAGTGTGTGCAATGCTATCAAGGTAACCGTAATGACAGTCGAGTGGTCGCGGTTCGATGCTGCCCCTTGGTGGGTCAGTCCGAGTATTCGCTGCCGTATCAAATCCATCCGCCGCTGTTGAGTCACTTCGAGTATATACGTTATGTGCAGACACGGCGCCAACCACAAAACCGGAAGTGCATTACGTATCGCAACGCCACCAGAGGAGAACCGAACCATAGCCGTACATAGGTAAAATGCAAAAAAAACGTGGTAAAGATTGGACATGTAGTTCTGGAAATATGCTCGCAGACAGACAGACACACAGACAAACAGACATGCTCATCAGTCATCTCAATACTCCGCTCCATTATCGGCGGCGGAGTAATAAGTAAAAGCTGCAGCCTCACTGGTTCATCCGTGTTCATGTATGCTACATCAGTCAGCAACATTCGTTGTAAAATGTTAGTTTACCTCGAGGTTTGATGTTTCTTCTGACATATTATGAACTTCCTTCAATAGCTCTTCTTTCCAAAAAGAAACATCTTTCACCCTCAGACCTAAAACGGAAGAAATTCATTGACATCTTTACTTTGATAGAAAAGAAAAAAAATATGTTATTAGGCCTAATATGTTTAAGGTGTTGCAGAGAGATATATGGAAATATGTTGTAGGCACGAAGCATAATTCTCTTAGGCAAATTCTGAATCAAACGACTGTATGGGTTGTCTTAAACGTCAACGACATAGTAGGTCCTATGATAAACATACACTTATAGACTTCTGCTTTTCTAGCTGTATTTGACTGAATTAATCTATTAGGCTAATGCATACAGACGGTACATTAACTTGAAACGAGACCCAAATGGGGGTAATAGCCGCGTCGCCATACCGAGTGCTAAAGACAGTAGGTGCTAAAGACCATTTCGGGCACTTCCGTCATCGCAGCAGCACGTTAACAGTTGTTTGACTGGCCAAGTATGACTTCCTACCAGTGTTGAAAATAGTTCTATGGTGACTTTAGGTCTAGGTGAAACCGGTGTCGAGTTATATAAGCCGTTAAACTCAAGTGCGTATACACTTAGCAGCCGGTTGCACAGCCGGTTGCACAACCAGTTGTACAACGGCTGTAAGGTGTAAACACCGTGTCAGTTGAACCGTAATTCCCAACAACAAGAATTACCAGAAAAAAAACTATAGATCCGTTTTCGCTATACGCGTCGCGACTATGCTATTAACTCAGTCATACAGACGAAGAACACTGAAAATGGGTTAGAAGAGATATTATGCCTGTTTCAACAGTGACAAAACATTTCTCGTATACGTTAGCTGCAGCGGCGCGCAGTCTACCGAGTTTGCGGGTGTTGCACTGTTGGCGGGTGCGCGTCATCTGGTCGGTGACTTTGACGGTTCTGAAGAGGTCGGCCCTCACTCGCTCCGCGTGACTGCGCTGCTTCTCCGCCTCCAGGAAGTTGTTGCGGTTCGAAGTCTCCCAGTCCGACGTCGAGTAGCGCTGGTAGATCGAGTTCCTGCACAGCAACCGACCGTCGTCAATGTGGTTTCCTATGGTCTCCATGCAGTGCAGTGGACACAGGAGGTGGGTGAAAGCGACGCGTCGCCAATATTTTACCGTTTGGAAAACCGCAATATTTAACTCTTTTCTTCTTTATACGGTCCAGATATATTCATGACGGTTTTATGCTTAACGGTGAATCAAAAACGTTTCGAACTACCGGAGGCGTATACGATTTTTTTCAAGAACATCAAACGACTGAATTGGGTCATGGGGTCACCGGGTCAGAAACGTCCTGGTCGGTCAGGGTCATGAGTAAAGAGTTTAGATTCGGTTTGATCTACAGCACTAATTCTGGTATCTTACTGTGACGAAATCGTTGCCGTAGAAGAGTCACTTTAATTAGCAGTGTTGTGACTACCATAAGCAAACTTAGTTGATTTTAATCCCATGACCGGGCCGTATCAACCGGTCCCCGTGGGTCGTCGACTTCACAAGGGCTATTAAAGTGACCTGACACTCGAGTCTACAGGACTCTTCTCTATTCTTGTTCCTCTTCTAACCTCTTACAACTTTCTCGTGCTAGTCTAATTTTCGGTTCTCGCTCTTTCTCAGTCCGTTCCTCTGGTACATCCAACTCTGTCCGGCGGCATCTTAAAGCACCCTGTACAGCGAGCTTTCAGCACTCCATATAGCGGCGAATTTCAGCGCTTCCGATTCACTCGTGTGACTAGTGGCGCTTTATAAATGTTTCACGTACTTATGGACTTACTTGGACTAGGCAAATGCTGGACTCGTTACAAGCCTGGAAGATTTTCACACTGTATGCCTGGATTCTTTAACGTTATAATGCCAGTAAAATCCTATCGCATTAAAAGTGCGGGTAGCACATACTTGGCGGTGTTGAAGTAGTTGGACGCGTGAGCCAGCGAGCCTGCACTGCCGGTGCCATACACGTTGTCTCGAGATCGCTGTGAAACTTTGGTCGTGAATCCACCGCCGGACAGGCCGCCCACGCCGTTCATGCCGTTCATCACTCCCGACGAAGGCATGCTTTGCTGCAACAAACGACCACACAGTCGAATACAAGTCTGTGTCCAGCCTTCCACGCCGGCTGTAAACGTGACACTGCTCCTCGCGTTTGCTGCTGAGCGCCGTGCTGCTGCGGCGCCGTTGCTGGTGGGCGCCCGACGTGCAGCAATCGATCAATATCTCCTGCACAAACCCGCCGCACGCTGCTGCAGCGGTCAATAGCTGTGACAGACAAACGGGCAGACAGACGGACAGACGGACGGACATCGTACCGTTACGTAGACTCGGCCGCATACTATGCGAACACTGTCAATAACACGACGTCGGACGTCGTCGGTTCACCGTCGAGACATTTATGCCTTGAACGCGAAGTAAATGTCCCGGTTTTGTCGCCTGCCTTTTACCGACCTCGTTAGCGATGAAAGTAATGCTATCGGTCGTGTCCGTCCGACCGTTTGTTTCCGCTCTATCTTTTGAACCAACTGGCTGTTGGTCTTGATTTTACGTGTGTATATACGTCAGCCGTGGATTGAAAGTCAAGGCCATAGGTTATAGGCCTAGGTCAAGGTCAAAGGTCAATGCAAAATTTGTGTGTGGAGTCTTATGAGTATTGATTGATGGTCGTAGTAGTAGGTTTTTATTATGACGTGATCAGCTGCGAGCTAGCGCGGCGAGGCGTGACCGAGGCCAGTGGCGGCGGCGGATCCTAGCGCGTGTGATCGTGGTATCGCGGTCGCTGAACTCTCTGACCTCGATCCTCGATTGAAGGCAATTTTTTTAGCTATCTTTACAAAAAGTAGGAAAATCTAGAAGCTTTCAGAACTACATATATTTTGTATTTAACGGCATAAGCAATTACTTAAATTATTTATTTATAAATAATTAATAAATAA
>Ga0126329_10000197_pt1 | contig 12367 bp, 9 predicted proteins | sample InaspJWI85metaG_FD_104915 | JGI IMG/M metagenome (GOLD analysis project Ga0126329, IMG submission 104915) | Marine gutless worms symbiont microbial communities from Oahu, Hawaii - Inanidrilus sp. 2 OAHU.JWI-85 metaG | ecosystem: Host-associated > Annelida > Digestive system > Unclassified...
AGGCTAGGAGCTTCGCGTTTCCCCCATTAAACGTCCCCACTCTACCTCAAGGCAGTAATCGCCTCCTTGTCCAGCGTATCTTCACTTCAATCTAACGCCTAGTGCCTGAAATGCCGCCGCCCGGTTATGGCCATCGCAATACCAAGTTCATCGCAGGCGGCGGTAATCTCTCGATCGCGAATGGAGCCGCCCGGCTGAACTATGGCTCCCACTTCCGCGGATCCCGCGATGTGAATAGCATCAGCGAAGGGAAAGAAGGCGTCCGATGCGATAACAGCGCCTCGAAGTTTCCTACCCTTCAATGCGAGTTCAACCGCGCCAATCCGATTAGGCTGGCCTGCTCCAATGCCGAGAGTTTTCTTTGCAGAGGCAACTACAATCCCATTCGATTTCACGTGCTTGGCCACCCGCAGTGCAAAGGCCAAATCCTCAATCTGATCGTCCGTCGGTTTTACCCTCGTTGGATATGTCCATTCCTCGGCCGATCTAAATCCACGGTCGACTTCCTGAAGACAAATGCCCCCATCGATAGGCGCGAACTCCCATCTGTCGGCAGGTGGACCTTGGATAGTAAGAACTCTCAGTTTTCTTCTTTTCTTGAAGACCTCCAGCGCTCCCAAAGTCAGTTTTGGCGCCGCAACCACTTCCAAGAAATGCCCAACAAGAGAGGAGGCGGTCTTTTCATCCACCAAGCCATTGAAGGCCACTATTCCGCCAAATAGAGACAGCGAATCGGCCGCCCATGTTTTCTCCCAAGCATCGAGGGCAGATACTCCGAGGGCTACCGCACAGGGAGAGGCATGCTTAACGCCCACGCAGGCAGTTTGTTCGAATTCAAAGACAGTCCGCCAGGCGGCATCGAGGTCTCTTAGATTGTTGAAACTCAATTCATTTCCCTGATGCTGAATGAATTCGCTGAGAGCTCCGAAGTCGGATCGCTCAAGAGGCAGATAGCATGCGGCTCTCTGATGTGGATTTTCGCCGTAACGAAGCTCTCTCTCCTTTTTATAAGAGAGTTCGAGTCTATCAGGCAAATCGCTGCTTCTCGGCTTAGTTACAGTGGCGTAATCGGATATCGAAGTCATAAATCCGCGTGAACCCGAATCTTTCTCCTGGATCGCAGCGGCCTGCTCATTCATGTCTTTCAAAAATCGCGCCGCAATTGCATTGTCATAGGTGGCGCAAAAGGTGAAGGCCCTTCCAGCCAGCCGCCTTCGGGTTGAGATGCAAAGTTCGCCGCTCTCCCGCCACTCATTGATTATCGCGGGGTATTCGTTTGGATCTGATATTACAACCACATCGTCGCAGTTTTTGGCAGCGGCTCGAATAATGGCTGGTCCGCCTATGTCTATAAAATCCACGAGATTTGTAAGCGATAAACCCTCTTCAGCTTTCTCGATAAAGGGGTAGAGATTTACCACAGCAACATCGATAGGATCAATGCAATTTTGCTGCAAGAATTCCATGTCGTGATTGCTTTTTCTTCGAGCAAGAAGCGCAGCGTGGATTTTGGGGTGCAGAGTCTTTATTCGTCCGTCTAGAATTTCATCCGCACCCGTGTACTTGGAAACCTCGCTCACTTTTACACCTGCCGTCATAAGAGCGGCAAGGGTTCCTCCCGTCGAAATTACTGAGTATCCGATTTCTATGAGGAAGCCTGCGATATCCACTATCCCAGTTTTATCATATACGCTAATAAGCGCGATTCTTTTCATTCGCCAGTCTCCGCTGCTCTATGATGATGAGATTTTTGCCAGCTGTCGAGTATCCGAAATAGAAGGAGGCATAGAACCTAGGCCGCCTGCTTTTTTGATTCGATTGAAAGCAGGAACAATGGCGGGGGCCGCTAAGACATATCCTTGAACAGTGATTTCCGATTGGAACCTAGGGGTATTTTCAAGCCTATGACTCAAGAGCGCTATTGCATATGTCAGGCATGCTTCGCTCTATAGATTCAAATAATCCAAGGCGGCAAGGCTGAATTCCACTTGCAAAAATTATAAAAAAGAACAATACTATATTTATGAACTTCTACGCTCACAGCAAGAAGGATTCATCCATTGAAAATTGGCATTTACTTGAAGAGCATCTTGAAGACGTTGCAAGCCTAGCCTCGGAATTCGCAAAACCCTTTGGAGCTCAGAAATGGGGCGAGCTCGCGGGCCGTACTCACGATTTAGGAAAGGGAACCCGTGCCTGGCAGGCCTACCTGAGAAAAAGAAATAACGTTAAGGATAAATTTTCATCGTATTACAAGGGAGAAGTGAAGCATGCCGATGTGGGAGCACGCCATCTCTACCATCTCTACCAGCTCTACCAGCATTCCCAGGAGGCCGACAAGCTTCTAAGCTACGGTAAGCTTCTAAGCTACGCTGTTGCCGGCCATCATGGAGGGCTGCCATCCTGGGTGGGCGTGTCTGCTGGAACTGGCCTTAAGGCGCGTTTGGAAGAGAGCCAACCCAGCATCGAGATTCCACTTCCATCGTTGGATCTCCCTAAAGATTTTCCCTTTCATCTTGATGAGAATAGACGGGGCTACCAGTTTCAGTTTTTCACTCGAATGCTGTTTTCATGCTTAGTAGATGCTGACTACCTGGATACGGAGCGAAATCTAGATGCCGATAGGGCCAGCGGAAGAGGAACCTCTCCTCCCCTTGAGAAGCTCCACAAGCGCTTTTGGATTTCATTCGATAAGCTGAGAAATGAAGCCGATGCCAGTTTAGAAATCAACAAACAGCGTGAGCTTGTTCTAGATAATTGCATGAAAGCCGCCCAAAAAGAACCCGGACTCTTCTCCTTAACAGTGCCAACGGGCGGTGGGAAAACACTGGCCTCCCTAGCCTTTGCCCTGGAGCATGCAAAAAAACACGGCAAGGAGCGGATAATCTACGTTATCCCCTTTACAAGCATTATCGAGCAAAACGCCAGAGTATTTAGAAACATGGTGGAAGAGGATGCGGTTCTAGAACACCACTGCAACTATATACAGGATGAGTCGGACTGGAAAATTCGCTTAGCCGCCGACAACTGGGATTCTCCCATAGTGGTGACCACGAATGTCCAGTTTTTTGATTCATTCCATGCCTCTCGCCCAGCACGCTGCCGCAAACTCCACAATGTTGCCGAAAGCATCGTAATCTTCGATGAGGTACAGGCCATTCCGATAGAAAAGCTAAAGCCCTGTATTGAAGTAATCAGAGAACTTTCTTTCAACTACGGTGTAACTTCTTTGCTTTGTACAGCCACTCAGCCGGCCCTGGAATACTCCAAGGATTTCAAATCGGGGTTAAAAAATGTTAGGGAAATTGTTCAGGATATCCCAACCCTCTTCAGCAGTCTAAAAAGAACGGAAGAATCCTTCATAGGAGAACTGGATATCGAGAGTTTGGCGGCCAGACTATCCGGTTACAAACAGGTTCTTTGCATCGTTAACACCCGAAGTGAGGCTCGAGAAATGTATGAGGCCCTGTCGGAATCAGAGGGTAATTATCACCTTAGCGCCCTGATGCATCCGGCTCATCGAACGGAAATTCTAAATGAAATTCGGGAGAAACTGGAAAAAAACCGCCCCTGCCGCGTGGTAAGCACTCAGCTTATTGAAGCTGGGGTAGACGTGGACTTCCCCCGTGTCTATCGGGCGGTATCAGGAATCGACAGTATTGCCCAGGCGGCTGGGCGATGCAATCGAAATGGAAAAAGCAAGGGGGCCCAGCCTGTTTTCATTTTTCAGCTTCCCAAGAGTGAAAGCATTTCTTATCTCAAAATGGCTATCCAGTCGGCCAAGAATTTGTTTGATCGTTTCCGCGATAGGCTTACAAGCCCCGGATGTGTCGAGGAGTATTTCAAGGATTACTTCTGGAAGAAAGGGCAACAAATGGACTCTGGCAGAATACTGGCAAAGTGTCTTAAATCAAAAAAAGGCAATGTTCAATTTAAAGAAATCGCCAATTTTCAGATGATTGAATCAAAGATGATTGAATCGAAGATGAAAGAATCGAAGTTGATTGGATCGATAACTGTGCCTGTTATTATCGCCTTGGACGAAAAATCCCAGGAGCTGGTAGAATCCTTAGAAAGCTCAGCGCAAGGGGAAAGGGAGATTTTTCGAAAACTCCAGAGGTTCACGGTTCAAATTTATTCTTGGGAGCGGAAAGAGATTCGGGAATGGCTGGAAGAATCTCCGATAAAAGGGATATTTATTCTGAAGAACAGTGAGCTCTATTCGGAGAAAACCGGCCTGCAATGCCGCTCTCCTCAGGGAGAAGCCTTTATCTTATAGGAGGCTCCGATGAGTTATGGAATCAAGCTGCGGGTTTGGGGGGATTACGCCCTATTTACCCGCCCGGAAATGAAGGTGGAACGGGTTTCCTACGATGTGATAACTCCATCGGCAGCCAGGGGAATCCTGGAAGCCATCTACTGGAAACCCGCCATACGCTGGATTATCGATCGCATCCATGTGCTCAAGCCCATACGGTTCGAGAATATCCGCCGAAATGAATTGGCAAATAGGGTTTCCGTAAAAAATAAGGATATGGAAGAGGGGAACCCTGTCTGCCGCTTCATCGAAGATGACCGCCAACAGCGAGCCTCCCTGGTTCTCCGAGACGTTGAGTACGTTATCGAGGCTCACTTTGAACTGACGGATACGGATGATAAAAACGAGGGGAAGCATAGCGAAATGTTCAAACAAAGAGCCCTAAGGGGGCAGTGCTTTCACCGTCCCTACTTTGGCTGCCGAGAGTTCCCAGTAAATTTTGAGTGGTGCGAAAGCATCAAGCGCTCGCACTTTGCCGGCCAGAATAAACGAGATCTGGGCTATATGCTTCATGATATAGACTTCGCCGACAATATGAAGCCTCATTTCTTTCGGGCCCTAATGCAAAACGGAGTAATTGATTGCCATCAGGAGGAGGTGTCGTGATTTTTCAATCCCTGATAGCCCTTTACGATCGTTTACCCAAGGTGGACGAAAATGAGATCGAAGATGTTGAGGGAAAGGTACCCCCCCCGAACTTCAGTATAGAAGACATCGGCTTTTTCATCACCATAAACAGGGAAGGAGAACTTAGAGGAGAACCTGAGGACCTACGAGAAAGAATCAATGCCCAGAGTTTCAAATACCGGAGTTCCGTTGTACCCTATACCAACCAGGTAAATGTTCGCACTAGTAATGCTGATAAAACTCCCAATTTCATGGTTGATAAGGCAGATTATACCCTCGGCATGTTCGATAATTCACGAAAAGAGGTGCATCATGATTCCTTTAAGAAGCTGATCGATAAGGTATGCGGCAGCTCACAGGATGAAGGAGTCCTGGCCGTTAGGGCCTTCCTGAAGAAGTGGAATCCGGCAAAAGCAAAAGAGTCCTCCTGGCAGGAAATTTGCGGTGAGCATGGGAAATGGATGGCATTTAAGTTAGAGGGAGATAGAGAGTTTGTTCACGAGCGCCCTGAGGTAAGAAAGCTATGGGACAGTTTCGCTAAGCAAAAAGAATATCCTCTGGGAATCAGCCTAGTAGATGGGCAGATTCACCATCTTCAACCCCAATACGCTCAGTTTAAACTCGGTAGCTCTAGATCTAGAGCTAGAACTGGCGCCTCTCTAACTTCCTTCAATAAAAAACTCGATCGCTCTAGCACTGGCGCCTCTCTAACTTCCTTCAATAAAGCGGCTTATGAATCCTATGGAAAGAAAAAGGGGGGAAATGCGCCAATCTCAGTGGAGGCGGAATTTAAAAGCTCCTCTGCTTTAAAATTCCTTCTCCGCCGAGATAATGGACTGCGCATAGATATTGAGGATGATGTATTTCTCTTCTGGGCGGAGAGAAAATCGAGTATCGAAGAAGGCATGAAAGGATTCTTTGCTCCGGAGCGTGACCCGGACAAAGAGGTGGAGGTAGAAAAATTTCTGAAAGCGGCTAAAAGAGGGGTTCTTCCCAATAAGCTTAAGGGAGATGAGGAGATTAAATTCTACATCCTGGGATTGGCCTCGAATAAAGCTCGGCTAGCCATCCGCTTCTGGCATGTAAACACGGTGGAAGAGCTGATGCGTCGGCTTAAGAATCACTTCGAAAACCTAGAAATGGAAAGAGATCCAAAAAGGGATATCAAACATCCGAGAATCCGGCATCTATTAAGGGAAACGGCCCGGGAGGACAAAGACATCTCTCCGGTTCTGGGAGGAGCTTTGATGCGTTCCATCCTTAGCGGCTCACCATACCCCATGAGCCTCTACCAGGGAGTCATGGAACGAGTCAAGATTGATAGAAAAGATGATAAAAAAGAAGATAAATGTATCAATTATCTAAGAGCTTCCATACTGAAAGCGGTATTGAATAGAAATTATAAGAAGGAGATTCATATGTCACTAAACACAGAAAGACGTGAAACAGCCTATCTATTAGGCCGGCTCTTCGCAGTTTTGGAGAAGACTCAGCAGGATGCTGAACCGGATATCAATACAACTATTAGAGACAGCTACTTCAGCGCCGCGGCGACAACTCCGGCCAGTGTCTTTCCCAGGCTGCTCCAACTCTCTCAGCACCATATCAAGAAGTCTGAATATGGATATGTCTCCGAGAAGAGAATGGAAGAAATAATGGAGCACATTGAGAGCTTTCCCTCCCATATGGACCTGCAGGACCAGGGGCTTTTCGCAATCGCCTACTACCAGCAAAGAATTGAAAAATATAAGAAGAGAACAACTGAAGGAGAAAAACATGAGTGAACCAATTGAAAATCGCTATGAATTCGTATTGCTCTTTGATGTCAAAAACGGCAACCCAAATGGGGATCCCGATGGAGGGAATATGCCCCGCATCGATCCGGAAACCGGCCATGGGATTACCACCGATGTATGCCTCAAACGAAGGGTGAGAAACTATGTTGAGCTCGTGCATAAGGATAATTCCCCCAACCGCATATATATCAAGGAAAAGGCTATATTGGCCCTACGGCGAAAACCAGCCTATGACTCGGTGGAAGAAGAGAAAGACGAGGTGAAGAAGGCGAAGAAGGAGACGAAGAAGGAGAAGGAGGAGAAGATAAGTAAGGGAAGAATTTGGATGTGCAAAAATTTCTTTGATGTCCGCACCTTCGGCGCTGTAATGAGTACCGAGAAAAACGACTGCGGACAGGTTCGCGGGCCGGTTCAGCTCTCCTTCTCCCGAAGCATCGATCCGATTGTCTCCTTACAAGCTACTATAACGCGGATGGCTGTGGAAACTGAAAAACAGTCTGAAAAACAAGGTGGAGGTAATCGATCCATGGGAAGAAAGGCCTATATTCCTTACGGGCTTTACCGGGCTCACGGTTTCATCTCCGCTCCCCTGGCCAAGCAGACAGGGTTTTCCGAGGAGGATCTCAAGCTCTTCTGGGATTCTCTAATAAATATGTTCGAACATGATCGCTCTGCATCGCGGGGAGAGATGGCCGCTCAGAAGCTGATTGTATTCAAGCACAGTTCCGAGTTGGGAAATGCGCATTCTCAGAATCTATTTGCCCTGGTGAAAACCGAACGTATAGATAAGGATAACCCCCCCCGCACGGTTTCGGATTATGAAATAACCATTGATAGAGGGTCCGCTCCTGAAGGAATCGAAGTAATCGAAATGCCCTAACACATCAATTTATGCCCTATTCCGAAAAGGAATTCATTATGCTCTCCTCCCTCCAGCACTGCGCCTTCTGCCCCAGGCGGTGTGCCCTTATTCATAAGGAGCAGTGCTGGACGGAGAATTATCTCACTGCCAAGGGAGATCTCTTTCACAGCCGGGTAGACAGTTATCCGATTGAAAAGAGAAGAGGGTTCAGAACGGAATTCTCCATGCCCATTTGCTCCTTCGAATTGGGGCTTTCGGGGAAAAGCGATATCGTTGAAATCCGCTGCCAAGGCAAGAAAATCCGCGAGGTATGCCCCGTGGAGTACAAATCGGGAAAAAACAACAAGCACACCAGGGCAGACGAGGCGCAGCTCTGCGCTCAGGCATTATGCCTCGAAGAGATGATGGGCGTAGAGATTGAAATAGGGTATCTCTACTACGGTAAGGATAGGCGGCGCTTCCCCATTGAAATGAGCCGGAATCTCAGAGATGAGACGGTTCACACTGCCCACAGCATCCATCAGATGCTACGGGAAGATAGGCTGCCTCCTCCAATTAAGAAACCCCATTGCAGGTCTTGTTCCTTGAAGGAGGAATGCCAACCCGATCTTTCGGCAAAGTCTGGAGTAGTTCGAAGCTGGATAGACAGAGTTTTAAACCAAGAGAGAGACCCTCCATGATGCGCCTGTTCAATACGCTCTACATTACCACCCAAGAGGCCTACCTGGCCCGCGAGCGGGAGACCATAGCCATTTACATAGGAAATGAGAAGAAGCGATTCCCTCTGCATAATCTGGATGGAATCATCTGCTTTGGAAATATACGGCTCAGCCCCTTTCTCATCGGGGCCTGTGGAGAAAAGGGAATTACTATCAGCTATCTAAGCGAAAATGGCAGGTTTCTTGGACGTTTCAGCGGAGAAGTGTCGGGAAATGTTCTTCTTCGAAGACAGCAGTACCGCTATGCCGATTCAACCCAAACCTCGGCGCAAATCGCGGGGAACATGATTACTGGGAAGATTTTCAATACGAATTCAGTTCTCAAGCGCTTTTTGCGGGATCATCCCGAAAAAGATAAGGAAAGAAAAATAGAGGAGACCATATCCCGTCTTAAATCCTACCTCAACTACCTAAAGAAATCTCCCGAATTGGAGACTGTACGGGGAATTGAAGGAGAGAGCGCGTCTGCATACTTTGCCCTCTTCGACTGCCTGATTATACAGCAATCCAAAGATTTCATCTTCTCTGGACGGAGCCGCCGCCCTCCCATGGATAGAACAAACGCGCTACTCTCCTTTGTTTACACCCTTTTATATCACGATATGATTTCAGCCTGCGAATCCGTTGGACTCGATCCGGCAGTGGGCTTTCTCCACAGAGACAGATCTGGACGCAACAGTCTTTCTTTGGATCTGATGGAAGAATTCCGACCCTTCTTTGCAGACCGCCTAGTACTCTCACTGGTTAATCGACAGCAAATCAACCGTGGAGATTTCAAAGAGCACGCCAGCGGCGCTGTTTATATGAAGGAGAATTCCCGGAAAATAGTGGTAGAGGCGTATCAGAAAAGAAAAAGGGAAATTATTACACATCCCCTTCTAAAGGAAAAAATGCCCTTGGGCTTAGTTTTCCACTATCAAGCTCTGCTGCTCTGCCGGTTTATTCGGAAAGATCTTGATGAATATCCCCCCTTCCTTTGGAGGTAAAACATGCTGGTGCTGGTGAGTTATGATGTTTCAACCGAGGATTCACAGGGATCTAGGCGTCTTCGTCATGTAGCGAAAATTTGTGAAGACTATGGTCAGCGAGTACAGTATTCCCTCTTTGAATGCTTAGTAGACCCTGGACTCTGGCTAAAAATGAAAAAGAAACTGGAGAGTGTTATTGATTCTAAAAAGGATAGCCTGCGGTACTACTACCTGGGGAGCAATTGGAAACGCAGGGTAGAGCATGTAGGAGCAAAACCATCCTATAATCCGGAAGGAACCCTGATTGTGTGAGTAAGGAAGATCTCCCTGCATACGCTTCAAATTGCATGAGCATTTTAAGTGTTCTTAGCAATAAAATCACTATGCGGACCTAGCAGAAACAGAAAAACGAGGGCTATTCGCAAAACTTGTAATATGTTTCATAATAAGTAATTGTAATTTTCAGCTCTTTGACAAGAAGGGGTAAGCTATATTGCTTAATGGGGCTCGTGAATCCAAGGCGCTATTCCTTTGTACTGAAATGAAGTATAATCAGGCAGTCGCACCCCTCGCGGGTGCGTGGATTGAAACATATTCATTTATCATGCTAGGATACAGGAACAAGCGTCGCACCCCTCGCGGGTGCGTGGATTGAAACAGACCTTTAGAAACATCATTAAGTATGCCTCACGGGTCGCACCCCTCGCGGGTGCGTGGATTGAAACGATTCCCACGCAAGACGAGCTCAAGGCAGAATACGTCGCACCCCTCGCGGGTGCGTGGATTGAAACGGGATAGTGTTCTAAACCTATCTCAGACAGGTCGTCGCACCCCTCGCGGGTGCGTGGATTGAAACAACGAGGTCGTCAACCGGCAGTTTCTCGATTTCACGTCGCACCCCTCGCGGGTGCGTGGATTGAAACATCATCTCCGAATGCTCGCCGGAGATGGGCTACAAGTCGCACCCCTCGCGGGTGCGTGGATTGAAACCCACAGTACCCACCGGCTAATGTCGCCTAATAGATAGGTCGCACCCCTCGCGGGTGCGTGGATTGAAACAGATGAGTACATCCGGGTGCTGCATGGCCCAATCGTCGCACCCCTCGCGGGTGCGTGGATTGAAACAACAAATTCATCCTGTACATTTGAACCAACATACGAGTCGCACCCCTCGCGGGTGCGTGGATTGAAACTGATCCAGAGGAAAGGAAAGAATTATTGGATGCCTGTCGCACCCCTCGCGGGTGCGTGGATTGAAACAAGTCGCCTATGCACAGCATCTATAAAATATTTCGTCGCACCCCTCGCGGGTGCGTGGATTGAAACCAATGTCCGCACAACTCCTCGCCCGATCAATGGCGTCGCACCCCTCGCGGGTGCGTGGATTGAAACCATAATTCGTGATTGTTGGCCAATATTGTAGTGGAGTCGCACCCCTCGCGGGTGCGTGGATTGAAACCACAAATAATCAACGGTTACGTTCAAGGTTTTGGCTGTCGCACCCCTCGCGGGTGCGTGGATTGAAACCCGGAAGAGATATTGGCCCTCCCCCCTCATCTGGTCGCACCCCTCGCGGGTGCGTGGATTGAAACTGGTGAACAGATGGATTTCCCCCTGAACGCCGGAGTCGCACCCCTCGCGGGTGCGTGGATTGAAACTTATGAGGACTTTTATGATACAACGGAACTAACGGTCGCACCCCTCGCGGGTGCGTGGATTGAAACGACCCACTCGGCTGCTTTTGCGTTTGATTTCTTGTCGCACCCCTCGCGGGTGCGTGGATTGAAACGACTTGGTAATGCACCTGGGCTGCGGCGCGGGAGCGTCGCACCCCTCGCGGGTGCGTGGATTGAAACGGTGACCCCGGCGGCGGTGGCTTATGTTAGCTCATGTCGCACCCCTCGCGGGTGCGTGGATTGAAACGGTGACCCCGGCGGCGGTGGCTTATGTTAGCTCATGTCGCACCCCTCGCGGGTGCGTTGGATTGAAACTATGATTATCCTACAGCTATGCGGCTCTTTATCGCGTCGCACCCCTCGCGGGTGCGTGGATTGAAACTACTGCCGCCGGTCTCTCCTGATTGCCTTTCTTACGTCGCACCCCTCGCGGGTGCGTGGATTGAAACCGTCGGTGGGGGGTGGCCTATGATCGTCACGAGGTCGCACCCTTCGCGGGTGCGTGGATTGAAACCAGGCATGACTCGCAGCCATTCCGCAAGCAAGCCGTCGCACCCCTCGCGGGTGCGTGGATTGAAACCGGGAACAACAAGTTTTGCCCCCCGTCTTTTTGGGTCGCACCCCTCGCGGGTGCGTGGATTGAAACGAAATCCTTAGCCGACATTTCCCAATTACCCATGGTCGCACCCCTCGCGGGTGCGTGGATTGAAACTCTTGGATTCCACGGCGACAGGGGCCGGGAAAAAAGTCGCACCCCTCGCGGGTGCGTGGATTGAAACTTGGAAATTAATGTCCAACATAAGTAATCCTGCACGTCGCACCCCTCGCGGGTGCGTGGATTGAAACCTCTCTGGCGCTTTGAGCTATTTTCTCCCTAGCAGTCGCACCCCTCGCGGGTGCGTGGATTGAAACCCTAGCCGACGTTGTAACGCCGGCCAGGCAAGTAGTCGCACCCCTCGCGGGTGCGTGGATTGAAACGTTAGAAAATTAAACAGAATTAAAGAATCAGAATCGTCGCACCCCTCGCGGGTGCGTGGATTGAAACGGATGAGGGATATACTGAGCGTCCTGCCACTGCTGTCGCACCCCTCGCGGGTGCGTGGATTGAAACGTCGTATGTGTCGTAGCTTGACAATCGGCTTCGCGTCGCACCCCTCGCGGGTGCGTGGATTGAAACCCACTCGACGTGATTTTTTCTTTCCCAGTCGAGAAGTCGCACCCCTCGTGGGTGCGTGGATTGAAACGGTGGGGAAGGCGTGGTTTCCGGATTTTGTTCGTGTCGCACCCCTCGCGGGTGCGTGGATTGAAACGATATTATTAAAAAAACTAAAATTTTCTCTGGAAGTCGCACCCCTCGCGGGTGCGTGGATTGAAACCGCTCGGTGGGGAAGAAACGGCAGG